>JAEEGL014688611.1_pt1 | contig 11791 bp, 11 predicted proteins | sample 9134231 | NCBI WGS metagenome assembly JAEEGL01 (sample SAMN16246548, study PRJNA631951) | gut metagenome | biome: gut microbiome; feature: rumen; material: fiber-attached | host: Bos | place: Iran: Karaj | collected 2018-10 | reverse complement strand
CTCCCGTTCTGCTGGGACATCTTCTGCTGGTACTTTGCGGTGTTGTTGTAGATCGTGGAGGTCCTCTGCTCCCCCTGGGGCTTCACGCCGTTGTAGTCATCCATCATCGCCTGGTAGCGGGCCTTGTCCAGCTCTATCAGAACGGCATCCGGCCAGGTGTTCTTGACGATGAACGACACGGGCTCCGCGAGGTTGAAAACGTGCCCAGTGCCCACGATCGTGATCATGCTCTGGGAGAGGGCGAGTCGCGATATAATACGATGCCCTTCATGATATGGTCCTCAGCATGAACGCTTGGTACCGACGTAAGCACAGATCCCTGTGCCCTCCTTCTCGATGCACTCCACATCCATGTTGGCGTCCCTGAAGTATCCAACCATATCCCTGTCCAGGATGGTGTTCATCTGCCCCCTGTATTCATTGGGTATGTCCTGCTCAGTGACGAAATGCGGATCCGCGGTGAAACAGACCATACCGCCCTCCTTCAGTACCCTGGATACTTCCTTCAGACCTTTGGGTACATCCGGCCAGAAGAAATGACTGTCGTTGGAAATCACGAGATCGAACTGTCCGTCATCGAAGGGCATATCCATCACATCGCCCTCGTACAAGAACAGCCGACCCGAATCCAGATAATCCGCATTGAGGTCGGCCGAACTGGAGATGGAAAGGGATGAGATATCTATCCCGCAGACCATGGCCTCGGGATATCTATCCAATATCAGCCTCGTGAAGACCCCGCCGCCGCATCCGACGTCGAGTATTCTCCTGGGAGAGAAACCGCCGGGGATATTGGCCATACCCCATTTATACTGGGGCCTATGACCGATATTCATCCTCGCGATGGTCTCCTCCCCCTCTTCTCCGTGCGGGCTCCTGAGCTGGTCGAACAGGGACATGCATACCTCAGGGTTTCTCCGCGACCATACGGAACATAGGACCGTAGCCCTGCTTCATTTCCTTATCATCCTCATCGGCGGGATGTCCCGAATGTGTGTCTATGTCGGGGCGCTTGATTTCCTCACACCCGATGACCTTGAAACCGACCTTGACAATATTGTCGAGATCCCACTTAGGACGCGCCGGATAGGAGAGCGGAAGTTCCTTCTTCCATCCTCTCGCCTCCATGAAATCCTCCTTCTTGAATGACAGCCTGGCACAATCATTATCGATCATCATCTTGCGGTCCAATCCCTCGATGTCGAAATCCGGTGCCCTCTCTTCATGTCCCCCGTCGAAATAGACGACTCTGCCTCCGTGCTTGAGGATCCTGAACCACTCTCTGTACACGGCCATCGGGTCCGGCATGATCCAGAACACGTTGCGGTTGACGATCAGGTCGAATGTGCCGTCCTCAAAATCGGTCTTCTCAGAGTCCATCCTCTTGAAAACCGGCGACGTCCCGTGATCCGCCGCGTTCTTGGTAGCCACTCTGATCATCTCATCGGAGACGTCGATACCGTAGGAGTCGTGACCAGCCCTGGCCATCAGCGTAGCGAAAACACCCGGGCCTGTCCCCACATCAAGGACCTTCAGTTTGCCCTTGGGTGCCTGGGACAAGATCGCGTCCGTCCAGTATTCCGCCCCGGGGCCTGTGAAATCCGTCTGGACCAGATTCCTGCTGTATCCTTCGGCGGAAAGGTTCCATCCGTGTCTGATCTTTGCCCTTATGCCTCCGAAATCCCCTTTCACTCCGATGAACGTGCATTTCTTGGAATTCGGCTTGACGAAATACTGGGCCTCGAGACCCGCTCCCCTCATGTAACCGATCATCTCGTCATCGGCCACGGCATTGAAGCCCTCATGCTGTTCTTCCGGGCGGTGCTCGAAATGTACTCCGCATGTCAGGCAAAGCACACCGTTCTCCGCGATCGTCCTGGATACCTCTTTGAGATTCTGCTTGAGATCCGGCCAGAAGAAATGGCTGGCATTGGAGACCACCAGATCGAACTGTCCGTCCTTGTACGGCATCTTCTCCACGTTGCCGACAACTATCTCCAAACGACCGGCCCCTATGAGATCCTTGTTGAATTCCTTGGCATGTTCAACGGCCAGTTCAGAGATGTCCAGCGCACAGGCTTTGGCCTCCGGATACTTCTCCAGGATCATCCTTGTGAAAATCCCCCCGCCGCATCCGATATCCAATATCGTTTTGGGAGCGATATCCGGAAGGTTGTCGATGCCCCACTGGATCTGCTCTCTGTGCTCCTCGTTCATACTGGCTAGCGTTTTCTTCCCTTCGTCCCCGTGGGGGCATCTGCATTGGTCCATTTCAGACATTTTCTATCTCCTGTTGGTTTTTGATCGGCGTCCGACCGCTGCCGTTCATACGTTTACCAATCTCCCTGTAGGCGAGATACATCATCGTGATACCGTTGACGGAATGCCAGAGGATCAGAGAATAAACGATGTAATCGAACGAGTACTGACATACTATCGCAAACATCGTGAGTTTGGTAAACATCTGTATCGTCATCAGTGATGCCGCAAGTTTGGATTTCTTCAGCGACTGAAGAATTGACGAACCGAGATTCGTGAAAGCGAATGGGATGATCAGGAATGCGTAGATCCTAAGCACCCACACCAGTTTATCGTGCTGCTCCGCCATCGAATCAGAATAGGTGAACACCCCCATCAGAGGGTCGGCGAAAATGAAAACGAAGACCGAGAGGCACAGTGTGACTATGAAAACATTACGTACAGCGTAATTAACGGCCGCCTTCATCTTGTCCGGCCGTCCCTGCCCGAGATTTGCCGCACAGACTGGGATGACGGAAGCACCCATCGCCTCCGACGGGATCACCGAGATACTGACGTATCTCCACGGCACGTTATACCATGTGGTACCCATTGTGCCAGCAGATATAATTATGAATATACGCTGAAGGATATTGGTCGTATTGTTGATCAGGGATTCCGCAGTCTTCGGCGCTGCTACATTAAGCACCTCGGCCATATCCGCCTTGGTAACGTGCATCATATCCCTATTCAGAAGGACTATGGTCTTCCCGCGGATATACCAGCTCAGACCTATCATGGTAGAGAACAATGATGCCAGCACCGTGGCCAGACCTGCTCCTCCAACACCCATGTCCAATTCGTAGATCAGGATCGGATCCAGGACCATATTGAACAACGCTGCCGACAGCTGTACGCTCATTGACTTCTTGCCTGCCCCTTCCGAACGGAGCATTCCCGTGACGACACCGTTCAGAATGAGCACGGACGATAGGAGGATCGCAGGCATGACGTAGCTGATCGCCAGGTCCCTGATGTCATCGGCGCCCATCAAACTGATTATTGGATTGATGCCCAGGAACATCAGTACCGACGCAATCAGCGAGAATGCTATCCCCAGAACTATGGCGTTGAATCCCAGTGTTCCCGCTTTACGGATATCCCGCTGGCCGAGGCGGAAGGCCATGGTGGATGATGCACCGATCCCCAATCCCAGACCGACGGAGTTGATCATCCAGAACAGCGGGGATATCGTGTTTATGGAAGAGGTCGCCTTGAGGCCCAATCCTGAGACCCAATATGTATCGACGAAGAGATTGGCCTGGACCACTGCATATGACACTATCAAGGGGAGCAGGAGAGACAGTATCGCCTTCTTGGGATCCCCGAGGAGCACATCCAGGTTCTTCTCTTTCTGGGTCATTGGATATTCATTCCTTCTTCACTGCACAAATCATGAAGTAATACGTATCGATCCTATCCTTGTCATTGGGATAGAAGTTCAGATTATCCGAGAATACGACCTCGAATGATGAAATCCCCTTGGATCTGAGCACGGACATGTCCCACTCCGGACGGGAGACATTGCTCATGGGAAGGTCTTCCGCAAGCATGCGGTACTTCTCCATCATGGCATCGCTGAGCTTGTATCTCAGGTACGGGTTCTTCTTGACCGCATCCTCGTCCTTAACCTCCGCATCCCTGTTCTGGTTGGTGTTGTAGCACCCGTCGAAGATGAACATCTTCCCGCCCTTCTTCAGGACCTTCATGATGCCATCATACGCTTTCTCCGGATGTGGGAGGTTCCAGAACACATTCCTCGACACCACCGCATCGAAGGATTCCGGCTCAAAGTCCAGTTCCTCGGCGTTCATCTTCAGCAGTCTGCATTCGACACCTTTGGATCTGGTATTGGCCGCGGCCTTCTCCAACATCCCCTCAGAGAAGTCTATCCCTGTGACGTCATGGTCCTTCCCTAGCATCATGGGGAAGAAACCGGGCCCGGTACCCACGTCCAGGATCTTCAGTCTCCCCTTCGGTAGACGTGCCCGTACCAGTGAGATCCAGTTGTCGGCCAGCCCTTCGTTTATGTCATCCATCACGGTTGCTGAATATGTGTCCGACCTCACCGACCAATAGCTCGGGAAGTCCGTGATATCTTTCTCTTCCATCTCTCATTTCTCCGAATTCTGAATACAGAAAACCATCGGTGGAAATGCCCCGCCGACACTGATCTCAATCAGACATACGAATTTTGAAAAAGTGTTACTCATATAATTCCGTTCCCCTCTAAATCCTAAGATCGGGCGCATTTTGGTATCAATTGAAATTCTCGACGCTCTTCCGCAGTTTCCTGAAACCGTTGAGCGCAAGAGCGGTCATGATGATACCGTTGAAAGAGTACATGATGACCATAATGTAGATGATCCCCTCGAAGGGATCTACTCCCAGCAGGCCATAGGCACTGAGCGCGTAGAACACCAGCCTGAGCGGGCTCCAGATCAGGTCGAAATACAAAGGAATCCTGACCTTCTTCATCGCCTGCAGGAACGACACGCCGATGCCCCTCAGCGTCATGAACGGCAAGAGCAGCACGGCGACCCTGAGCGTCCATACCAGCTGATCGAACATCTCGCTCATCGACTGTTCGTAGGTCATTATGGATATCAGCGGCTCCGCGAACAGGATGATTGCCGCCGTAACCACCAGTGAGATCCCGACCGTGTACTTCAGACAGTACATGTAACCTGCCCACATCTTATCCAGATCGTTCTGGCCATAGGCCGCCGAACCTACCGGGACCAGACTGTTCTCAAGCGCCTTGTTCGGAAGGCTGAACAGCGCGATGAACCTCCACGGATAGTTGTACAGCATCACCGCCGCCGTACCTCCCGCGACGATGAAGAATATCCTCTGGACGAAGACGGCCACATCCCCGATGAGCTCGTTAGCTAACCTCGGTCCCCCCACATAGAAGACCTCGGACATGGCTGATCTGTCGATCCTGAAGTTACGGCGGTCCATCGAGACCACAGTCCTCCTCCTGATGTACCACGATATTCCGATCATCACGGACATCAGTGCCGACAGCCCGGTCGCGAGCCCTGCACCCATGATCCCCATCCCCATCCCGTAGATGAAGAACGGATCCATCACCATGTTCAGTATAGCAGCGGATATCTGGACAATGGTGGATTTCCTTGCTGCGCCCTCACCTCTCAGCAATCCTGCAAGGATGGAGAGCAGTATCAAGGCGGGAGACAGGATTATCATGGGCAGCATGTAGTCCTTGCATTCGGTCCTTATACCGCCGGCCCCTAGGATGTCGATCGCAACATCCAGGATAAGGAAGATGATCACGGATGCAGCCACCGAAAGGATCATTCCCAGTATGACGGAATTTGAGGCCAGTCTTCCCGCGTCCTCAGGCTCGTTACGACCCAGACGGAATGCCACTGTGGTCGTTGCACCGACCGACACCCCTACTCCGGCAGTCATCAGGAACGCATAGAACGGTACCACGGTCGATATCGCCTCTGCGGACGCCGTTCCCAAACCGGATATCCAGAAGATATCGATGAATTGGTTGGCCTCCACGATTGCGAAGGCGATTAGAAAGGGCATGAACATCATGCGGATCGCTCTCTTGGGTTCTCCAAGGAGTATCTCCACATCCGTCTTGTCCGGCCTTAGAAACTGCACGATATCGCCGTCAATAAGACTGTGAAGGATATGTGTTTGTTATATTAATCGCAAACTGGGAATGATTCATCCATCCTAATCCGAACATTTTGTGCAGTATCATATCCATTGTTCCTCAAATTCCAAAATTTCGCCTGTTTTTCCCCAATTAGTAACACTAATATTAAATTCGTATTACCAATGAATGCGTCTAGTTACATTACCCTGTCAAAAGGGGGACAAGGAAATGAACTGCCGATTACTCAACAAACCCTTTGACTACAAGGTGATAACTTGGATAAGAAAATCATAATAGCGATTGCGGTCGTCGCGGTAATTGCCGTGGCCGGCATCGCCGCCGTACTCATGATGAAACCGGCGGAACCCTATGACCCCACTAGAGAGGTCATAGTGGACGAGAGCGGACTTCATGTCTACAAGGATACGGGGAAGATCGCAGCCATGAAGTGCGAAAAATACACTATCGTCGATCCCGACGGTACCGAACACGAATACGACCATACCTTCGATGCGATAGCTTCTGTCATGTCCGAGAGGGGAGGAGCATTCTTCACAATGCTCTGTCTGACCGGAGAGAACGTTGACAAGTACTTTGTCGGATTCGATCACGACAGGTTCAAGACCAAGTACTTCAGCTACTTCATGGACTACCTGCCCGGACTGGACAAGATCCCGAACGTCGATGACAAAAATGCCACAAGCATCATCGCCACCGACCCTGGAGCCTTCGTCTACTACTGGGAAGGACGCACCGGAGTCGCTGATGTCGCTGCCAAACTGAAAGAGGCAGACATCCCGACCTTTTATATGGACTTCCACAGCGAGGATGTCGAGCAGATCAAGAACAGCATCATGACACTTGGAAAGATGTTCGGCCTCCAGGACAAGGCGAAACAGCTCGCCGACTATTATGAGAGCCAGGTCAAACCGATCTACGACAAAGTCGACGGCCTGATCGCCAAAAACGGCGGAAGGCCTGTGATCTATGGTGAGATCAACATTGCACCGAAAGACGTCCAGACCAACCCCGGATCCTCATGGGCCCACACGACTCAGTGGGGAGCCTTGGTCTACAAGGTCGGCGGACAGATGCTCGAGGCCGGAGACGCAGACTACTCCACCGGAGCGGATTACCCCACGTACACCTTATCACACATCATTGCCAACGCTGACAAGATCGACGGAGTGTTCGCTTCATCCAACGAGTCGTCCTACATCCACCTCGGACCCGATGCCAAGAAGGAAAACGTTGTCGCACAGATCAAAGCGGCAATGGATGCTGACACGGGAAGATCCGGATTCAGCACCATCAAGGGATGGCAGGACGGCAACTTCATCGCTGTCTGTCACCTGATGACACGTAACATCTACGACTTCGCATCGGTCCAGTCTATGGCCAAGGTCGTCTGGCCCGATGAATTCAAGGATCTCGATCCCGAGAAGACGTTCGAAGACTTCTGGTCGAAGTGGATCCCAAACAAGATTCCGTTCAAAGGACTCTGGTTCTACGCCTGGAATCCAGCCGACGCCTGATTGAAACGGGTCCGGGAAACCGGACCCTTACTCTTACAGAAGATAAACGAAAAAGAAGGACATAGGAAGACCACATGACGGAAACAGCAAACCCGGAACAGGATAACCAACCTGAGCATTTTGACTACCGCAAAAACACCTACAGGAGATACATATTCACTTTAGGGCTTCTGATTCTGGCAATATCCGCGGTCTTCATCGATCTCTACGTAACAACCTCGCCTTACATGTCCTTCGACCAATTCATCAACGCGATATTCTGGCCCGACTATGCCAACCCCGGCAACGTGATCATTGTGCGTACGGTCCAGGCACCCATCGCCGTGCTGGGTATCGCATGCGGCGCATGCTTCGGATTCGCCGGAGCCGTCATGCAGACGATGCTGAACAACCCGCTGGCAAGCCCGTACACCCTGGGAATATCCTCCGGTGCATCGCTCGGAGCCGCCCTGGCCATCGCCGGAGGGCTCGGATCCATCGCCGTTGTAGGAACATACCTGATCCCCATCGGGGCCTTCGTGTTCGCCATGCTGGTCTGCTTCATCATATTCCTTATCGCACAGAGGAGGAAATTCAGTACGACCATCCTCATCTTGGCCGGAGTCGGGATCGTACAGCTGTTCTCCGCGGTCCAATCGATACTCCAATACTTCATCGATGCTGATACACTCCGCGACATCACGTTCTGGACAATGGGCAGTCTGGAGAAGGCCACATGGCAGATCGATGCCTTAGTCTGGGTTCTTTTCATAATTTGTTTCATCTTAATCTACAGAAAATCATGGCTGCTCACGGTCATGAGGTTGGGGGACACCAAGGCCCACTCACTAGGGGTCGATGTGGCCAAACTCCGTAAGACCCTGTTCATCATGATCTCCATTCTGATCGCAGGTGCGGTATCCTTCGTCGGAGCGATTGGATTCATAGGGATCGTCGCCCCACATATATCCCGCATAATCGTCGGTGAGGATCAGCGTTATCTGCTCATAACATCCGCCCTGCTGGGGGCATGCATCCTCGAATTCGCCGACATCGTCAGCAAGGTCATTACGGTCGGTATCGTATACCCGGTGGGTACAATCACCGCCCTGGTTGGACTGCCGATATTCTTCTGGTTACTTATCAGCAGAAAGAGGGGGGCGTTCGATTGACATCAGTCGTCTCCATAGAGAACCTCAGTTTCCGCTATGCGAACAACGAGGACTACACGCTTAAGGACGTAAGTTTCACCGCGCTCCCCGGAGAAATCACGACCATCGTAGGTGCCAACGGTGCCGGGAAGACTACTCTCCTCAAATGCATCGCGCACCTGATGAAATACGAGGGAAGCGTCAAGATCGACGGCATCGAGCCCGATTTCAGTACGCTCACGGAGAAGGTCAGCTATCTGGAACAGGACACTGGATGCAACATCAACCTGTCAGTGTTCGAAGTCGTCATGCTGGGTCTTGTCAAGACACTGGGATTCCGCGTGTCCGACGAGGACATCGAAAAGGTCAACAACGTTCTAAGTCTCGTAGGGATAGAGCATCTGGCAGGCAGGATCATCTCGGAGATCAGCGGAGGACAGAGACAGCTTGCGTTCATCGCACAGGCCCTAGTCAAGGACCCGGACGTCCTCATCCTCGACGAACCGACCAGCGCACTGGACCTGTACAACCAGTTCACACTGATCAACTTCATACGCGAGATAACCAAGAAGAAGAACTGCACCACTATCATGACGCTCCACCATCTCGATGTGGCAATGAAGTATTCCGACCGTGTGGTGGTCATCAGCGGGAACCAGGTATATGATAACGGACTCTCCAACGAGGTGTTCATCGAGAAGATGTTCTACGAGGTCTACCGCGTTCACTCCAGGATAGAGACGGACGAGGAGGGCCAAAGACATCTCATCGTCCTGCATCCGAAGAAGAAGGACGACCCCGACAGTTTCGAGGATCTTGTAGATGATCGGAACCGATGGCACCGAAACTTTCACTAACGAGGATTAACCATGGCTGCTACCAAGAAGACAACTGCATCCAAGAAAACCAAACACGACGAACCTGCCCACCTGGAAGAGGTCGAGGACTATTGGACCAAAAGGTCAGAGAATTTCTCGGAGAGCATAGAGTCCCAGATCGCCGACGGATCCTATGTCTACTGGCTGAACCAGATCAATTCGGAACTGGAACCGGGAAGGAAGTTGAAAGTCCTGGACTGCGGATGCGGCCCCGGTTTCTTTTCCATAATCCTCGGCAGAGAGGGACACCACATCACCGCCGTGGACTACTCCGACGGAATGGTGAGCATGGCGAACAAGAACTTCAAGAAATACGGCATCTTCGCCAAAGCACAGAAAATGGACGCGCACAACCTGAAATTCGAGGATAACACGTTCGATCTCGTGGTATCCAGGAATATCATGTGGACTCTTGCGGACCCCGCCAATGTCTATTCGGAATGGATGCGCGTCCTCAAGCCCGGCGGAAAGATCGTCACGTTCGACGGGAACTACAAGCTTCATTCCAACGACAAGGACTACGGAGAGATCTGGAAGGAACAGAGCAAGGAGATGGAGAAGCACAGCCACAAGCCGCTTGGTCCTTCCGAGGAGGATTTCCAGAGGATGGAAAGGATCACCAACGACGATTTCATAGTCGCACATCACCGCAGACCTCTATGGGACATAGAGATTCTCATCGAACTCGGTGCCATCAACGTCAAATCGGATGTGGAAGGCATCCACGGTGCCAGCGTTGTGAGGGACGGGAAAAGGAAGTACCTTCCGATGACATTCAAGGTCACGGCTACCAAGGGAAATCCCGACCTGAAGAACGAGGATGGGCGCTTCTGGCAATGATTCCCCGCCCTGAGGCCGGGCATCAATTCTTATCTATCCTTGGCGCATACATCCAATGCAGAGATGAACCCGAAGAAGCAGTTCAGAATCGTCACCGGTATCGCCGTTGCGATCGTGGCCATCATCCTGACAGTGGTTGCGGTGCTCATATACTACTACAACTCGGGGCAGATCGATTACGACATGTTCATCATGTCCTGTGCCGTGCTCTCTCCCGCGATGTTCCTGGTCGTCATCCTCTACGCCGTCGTTGCGATGAAGACGGACGACACTGCCTCCCAGTACGAGGAGTATGTGAAGAGGCTCGAGGAAGAGAAGAAGCAGTGACCGCATTCGGTTATATGCTTCCTTTACATCCTGTCCTGTGAGGAGAACCTATGGGGAGATACGATCTGGTCTGCTTCGACATGGACGGCGTCCTGACAAAGCTCAGGAGCTCGTGGTGCTGGGTGCACCAGTGCTTCGAGGTCGACAACGAGCCTGCCTACCAAGCCTATTGCAACGGGGAGATCGACGAGAGCGAGTTCATGAGAAGGGACATAGGCCTTTGGCTTGCCAAGAACCCCAAGGTCACCATCGACGAGATCGCCAAGCTCTTCCAGAACATGCCCCTGATCGACGGCATCCAGGAGACCATCGCATGCCTCAGGGACAACGGCATCAGATCGGTGATCGTCAGCGGGGGTATCGACAAGGCCGCTCAGCTCATCAAGAACGAGTTCGGATTCGACGACTTCGCTGCGGACGAGATCTGCTCCAACCCGGACGGGACGCTCACCGGGGAGGGGAAACTGATAGTCGACCTCAAGGACAAGGGCATAAACGTCCGTCACTTCATCGAGAAGTACGACACTGTGCCAGAGCGCACGGTCTCGATAGGGAATTCCTTCACCGACATACCCATGTTCAAGAATTCGGGCATGTCGATAGCGTTCAACCCCACCGACCCTTACACGAGCGATGCGGCGACCTATACGGTGGTCTCGGACAACATCGCTGATGTCCTGGATTACATCCTGGACGACGAGTGATCATTCGTCATCGTCTTCGAAATCGAAGTCCTCGAAATCCTCTTCTTCATCATCTTCGAACTCGAGGACGTCGTACCTCTTCTTCCTGTACTTGCCGTAGATCCTGGTGATGTCCCTGGCCTCCGCGGCACCTTTCTTGACCAGGCTGTGCTTGGTCTTGATGGCGTGGATTAGACAATCGAAGTCCTCGAACGAGAGCTGGGTGCCCACGACGAACTCGTCGTCCGGCAGTGCCTCGACCCTAAGGGAGTATGTCCGGGAATCGTCGTTGACGGAGACCTTGATGCTGAGGACGTCGAACTGCTTGACCCAGAGCTTCCTCACGTTGGTGGCCAGCGTCTTCTTCACCAGCTTCCCGTTGATGGTATCGATGTGGTTGACCTGCACCCTCCTGCCGTCGTCGAGGAAGAACTCGTCCTCCTCCTGGATGATATCGTTG
>JAEEGL014551680.1_pt1 | contig 11791 bp, 13 predicted proteins | sample 9134231 | NCBI WGS metagenome assembly JAEEGL01 (sample SAMN16246548, study PRJNA631951) | gut metagenome | biome: gut microbiome; feature: rumen; material: fiber-attached | host: Bos | place: Iran: Karaj | collected 2018-10 | reverse complement strand
TACAAAAGAGCCATAGAAATCGGATTAATATCTGCACAAGATACTGTATCATTCACTTCTGAAATTGCTAGATATGATGTAGCTACATATCTATACAGATTAAAAGTCAGACTTACTATGTATAATAACTTAAATTCAACTCAACTTTCTGACGAAATTGTAAAAACACTTTCAGAAACAGTAACTACTTGAGATAACTGAAAAATAAATATGAAAGTATATGTTGATATTTTAGCATTAAATAATTCAGCATTTACTGACGGTTATATAGAACTTCTTGACCAAAGATATAAAGTTGCTAGATCTGAATTAGACAGCTATAATGTATGAACTAATAGCTTTGTACGATATGGAAAACTTTATAGTTTAGAAACTGATGAACAAATTGGAAGCATTTCATTTATACTTACAAATTGAGCATTAGTCGAATGATCTATTCGTGCCAACAAAGCCTCTTATTATTTAGAAAAAGATCCAAATACTACAACATACTATAACTTAACTCAAAAATAATGATAAAACTAATATGAAAAAAAGAAAATCAATGGAGAAAACTTTTCCCAATTTTTAATGTACATCCAGATTTAATTTACTTAGACAATGCAGCTTCCACACAAAAACCCAAAGCCGTAATAGATTGAGTCTCCGATTTTTTAAAAAATGATTATGCAAATATTCATCGTGGTTCATACTCATTATCTGAAAAATCTGAAGAATTATACTATGAATCAAAATGTAAACTTGCAGAGTTAATCAACTGTAAACCAAGTGAAATTATTTACTCATACAATTACACATATTGTATAAATTTGCTTGCTCAAGCTTTAGTGAATAGCTGAAAACTCTGAAAATGAGATAAGGTTTTATTGTGAATTCGAGAGCATCATTCGAATATTTTACCACGAAAAACCTTGTCCAAAATATTCTGATTTGATATAGAATTTATAAATGAAACTGAAGATTTTGAAATTGATTGGAAAGATTTTGATAAAAAGTTCAATAAAAAAGTTAAAGTTGTATCATTATCTCATGTATCAAATGTTACATGACAGATAATGGAAATAGAAAAAGTTAGAGAAAAGATATGAGATAAAGTCTTTTTTATGATTGATGGTTCTCAGTCAGTTTCACACATACCAGTTGATATTGAACAAATCCAATGTGATGCTCTAATCATGACATGACATAAAATGATGGCTCAAACCTGACTATGAATGATGTACTTGAAACGTGAATTAATAAAAGAATTAAATCCACTAATCTTATGATGATGAACAGTAAAGGATGTTAGCATCAATGATTTTTCATTACAAAATAACGCAGACAAACGAGAAGCTTGAACTCCAAATATAGTTTGAGCTGTCAGTCTTTTGAAAGCTTTAGAAACTATTGAGGCAATTTGATGAATGGAAAAAATTCGAGAACATGAAAAAAGTCTGATTAAACTATTATGTGAATGATTCGAACAAAGAAAAGATAAAGTAACTTTGTTGTGAAATTTAAATGCAGATAACCGTATCTGAACATTTTCGTTTATTATAAACAATGAAAACAATTTTAATAAAATATGAGAGATTTTCTCCAAAAATAATATATGCATACGCACATGATGACACTGTGCTTATCCATTACATAAGTCATTAAATATATGATGAAGTGCCAGAATTAGCACATATTTATACAATACTGAAAAAGATATCAAAAGATTCTTTGAAGTTTTAGATAAAATTATTGGTTAATGTCTGTACATAAAAATTTCATAGAATGATATTGAAGAGATCGAAATAAACTTTGCACTGAAAAGATTTTACCCTATCAAAATCAGATTTTTAAATTATTTAGTGAAAAATTTTATATTGATGCTAAAAAAGATTGAGAAAGATGAAGAAAATTACTAAAATCTCGATGAAATAAATGTGGAGAAATATGCAATGAAATTCATCTAATTTTATGATGAAATGATTTTATAAACAAAGACTTAAAGAATCTAGTGAATAACATAGTAAATCTAGATTATAATAGCCTTTTAGAAATTTTTCAACTTTTAGAAAAAAGATACTCAAATACATGAAAAGAAGTAGCAAACAAAATTAACTTAATTTGTTCATATCTCAAAAAAATGTGGAGAATTTCATCCCCACATACTACAATTCAAGAAAAAAATTAATACACACTATTTCCCAAAATTCTGGCTCTCTAAAGTACTATTCCACCATTCGATAGCTTTATCAAATTCCTCAACTGTAAATTGTGGACAGTATAGGTCTGTAAAATAAAGCTGAGCATATCCAATCCATCGAAGCATAAATCCAGACAACCTTTTGGCTAATTTTTGTTTTGTTCTGATTACCAAATCTACAGTTGGCAATCATCCAAAATCCATATATTTTTCCAAATTCTCTTTATTAATTTCATCTCAAGAATCACTCAATTTTTTCACTGCTCTCAATATTTCATCTTGTCATCAATAATTTACAGCTAAAACAAAAGTCTTTGAGCTATCTGGAAATACAAATTCAGCTTCTTTTTCGTTAATAAAATCAACTAAATGACTAGGTAATTGAGTCTTATCCCCAGCAAAACGAAAATTAACATGATTTTTACGCATCATATCATACAAATTCTCGGTAATCTTTTTGTATAAATCAAAAAGATAATTTAACTCCATCTTAGTTCTATTCTTCAGATTTTCCGTACTTAATCATCGTAAAGTAAAAACATCTATTTCTGTATTTTCAAAAATATGAGTCGCCAACTCTATACATCTTTGGAATCACTCAAGATGTCATTCTAAACTCGTTTTTCATAATTCCTTCGCCCAAGTTCTATTTCAATCTGGGATTAAAGCCACATGTTTAGGATATTGCATAATACGTAATTTACAAATAAAATACCTTATATTGCACATTCTCTCTAGGAGACTGAATTCATTCAGCAATATATCTACGAAACCAGGTTCTCTGTTTCTTAGCAAGATAATGTGTATTTTTTCTTAATAACTCTTCCATCTCATCATAATTATATTTTCACTGGACATATCACACTACCTCTTTATATCCAATTCATTGCATAGACTGTAAATCTGAAGAATATCATTTATCCAAAAGTCATTTCACTTCATCCACTAATCAACTTTTTAACATTTCTTTTATTCTAGCATTTATACGGATATTAGTTTCCTCTTTTTCACGTCGTAATCACAACATCAATAAAGGATGCTTAACTGGTTGATGCAGAAATAACTCAGTTTTAGTTTTTCATGTTTCATGATATATTTCTAAAGCACGAATTATATATCTTGTAGCATTTGGATGCAGCTTACTTGCCTCTTCCGGGTCAATTTCTTGTAATAATTTATACACGTATCCCGGTTCTGAGTCTTCTTTTTCTTGTAATTCATCACGATATTCATAATTCGGAGCACATTCTGGCATCTGAAAATTTTTATAAATCGTATCAATATATAATCAAGTTCATCATACTATAATCGGATGTTTTTTATGTGAAAGAATTTCTTCTACCTCATTTTCCACATCATATTTTCGTTGTCACGCTGTATAAGTTTCATCAGGATTAACAATATCAATCTGATAATGTGGAATTTTTTCACGATATTCTAATGGAACTTTATCAGTTCAAATATCCATCCCACGAAAAATCTGCCTACTATCTGCAGATATTATTTCAACTGGAAAAAAATCTGAAAGTAATAATGAAAGTTTACTTTTTCATGTAGCAGTAGCTCATCGAATAATTATTGTTCAATCTGAAAACTCACTCAAAAACTTTTGGCAACAATCCTTCACATCCGAGATTATATCTTCAATTTCCATACACAAAACTATTCCAAAATAAATTCAACTACTTCATTAATCCAAAATTTTCAGGCCAAAAAATTGGATGATACGAACACTTACTACTAATACAACGTATGCTAGATATCTTAGGTTCATCTCATGATGTATTTACTGTAAACTCCCATGTCTCATCATATTTCTCTTGATTTGATTTCAAAACATAAGACAAATCAAATTCATATGCATCCTTTCAATAAGATGGAGAATTTACATACTTAAGATTTTCAGGCATCAATTTTCATCATTCAATTCACTCCAAAAAAGGATTCATCCTAAAAGCAGAAAAATGTGTTCTAATATCATTATAATTTCTCAATGCTGGAATCATCAAATCAAAAGCACCATCAAAATCACGCTCCGACAAACGAACAAAAAATTGTTCAATAACTCCTGATACTGTCATCTGAACCATTGCTCATTTATCTTCCTCTTCGCCTTCATCAGAAATATCTTCTTGCAAAACATTTTCGTTATTTACATTCTCTTGAACATTTCATTCCATTCACACATTCTCATCTAATGAATAAACAGCCTCATCTAACACAATATTTTCTTGCTCAATTTGTGGACGAATTATTGCCTGGTAAAAAGATATACAAAATAACATCAACGAGCAACCAAAAAATACCCATACCCAAAGAGGGATTTTACCTCCATTTACATTATCCCTTTTATCTAGAACCATTTCTGAATTTGATAATTTTTTAATTAATGCTTGTTTTTTTGCACGGTTTGCCTGAGAAGCTATAGCAACAGCACTAGCCTTAGTTGGCTTTAACTCAGTTTTTCTCCTCTTTACTACCACTTTTTTAGTTTCCTTTTTTATATCCTTATCCTTTTCAGTATCTTTATTAGATGGAATTTCTAACAATACGTTTTTTTCCATAATTTTAGAAATTTTTGAATCTAATTTTGTTGTCTTTTTTGTTGGCATTAAGAGAAGAAAAAATATAAAATAACTAATCTATAATAACATTTCACACATAATATTCAAGAATGTTTTTATCCAATCAATTGCTTAAAATCATCCAATGTTGAAAAACTTTTATAAACTGATGAAAATCTGACATATGGAACTGGATATTTATCCTTCAACAATTCCAATACATCATCTCATATCACACTAGACTGAATTTCAGATCACTCACTTTGCCATTTAATTTCAAGAGTATTCAATAAGTTTTCAATCTCTTCATTTGTAAAATCTATCTTAGCAAATGCTAAAAGAATCGCTTTTTTTAATTTGGAACGATCATACATCTCCTTTGATCAATCTTTTTTTATTACCATCAATTCAGTCATTCACACACGTTCAAAAGTAGTGAATCTATACCCACAAACTTCACACTCACGACGACGACGAATCGTTTGTCCATTATCAACGATTCTAGAATCTACAACTTTCGTGTCAGGATTGTTACATTTTCAGCATCTCATAATATTCAATCATTAAAGATAAAATGTTGTTTTACTACAGATTAACTTGGTATCAAATATCTTTTGTTATAATATGTTATATGTTTTAATACTCAACGTAATCGAAGAAAATCCTCAATCGAGAAGGAATTTTCTTTTTCTATCTCTGATTTCTTTCATAATTTTTTAAGAAATTCCAACCAATTTTCTCTTAATATTGAAAAGAATTCTTTATTATCATCAAACTCCACAAAAATAGAAAATGCCAATCAGAACTGTTCTAATAATGTATCAATCAACTTAGATCCTACCGAAAGTAACGAAGCATCCCAATTAAGAACGTGCAAAATATACACTTTTTTTAACAATCACAAATTAAGCTTAGAGTTTTCATTATCCTTATCTTGAATATCTTGCAAATATCTACAATAAATCAAAAATCAAAACAAAGTTTCACGAAACAACGATAATTGTTGTAACATTACAGTATCATTATACAAATTCTGGAATTTTTTCCACGGGAACATTGATAAAACTTCACGAAATAATTGTACATCAAATGCATATAATGAATTTCTTAAACGGACAACATCCTGATCTGTAAAAGCATTTTGCAATATTTTTAAGACATTCTCTCATAATTTAAAATTTGAGAAAATAGGTTCATAATACTGATAAACAAATTCATTCGTAGACAACTTAATTAACGGAGAAATCTGATTCGAATACTGTGCCTGAAATCGGTCTAATAATGCTTTATTTTTTACATACAATTTTCAAATACGTGGGTTACAATCCTGAAGCAGTGTCGTCAATGCTATCTCATCTTGTGATTTCAATAAATAAGCTGTAGCTTTAATTGAATCCGTTTTCAGTGGTCATGCTGGAATAAAAAATTTTTCCTTTCATGAACGAATTTTTTTATTTACAAACTGATAATATGCTTGATTTTTTGAATATACCAAATGAGACATCGATGAATACTGTATTGCCTGATCAGTTTTGAAACGCACATCAAAGTATTGCGTTAATTCTGGAACTAATTTTCACTTGAAGAATCTGAAAAAAAATGTATCTGCTCTAGAAATAGAGAGTCATCATAAATAACTCACATAAAAATTCAAAAATTGCTCCATAATTTTGGATTCTCTTTTTATACTAGCTGGGATTTGCATTTCATCAAGTTTATTTATATCATCTCAGATTTCAGACATCATCTCATCAAGTTCATCGTAACTATCCTGATTTTCTAAACGCATATGAGAGATATATTGTTTCACTCATTTAAAAAATCATTTCTTAAAATTATCCGGATCTGTTGCATAATCTAGTATAAAATCTAATTCTTCTTCATTTTTCATCAAAATTGTTAATTTTTTATCCAAGATTTTTTTATCATAAATATTTGATACAATACAAGAAATTACTTCTTCCACATTTGTCTCCAAAAAAAGATACTTTAAATGAATATCCGCAGGTGCTAAATCAAAAAGTAACGTTTCTTCAATTTCTGAAAATTTTGAATCAAACACTATCTTATCTTTATTCTGCAAAAAATTTCTTTGAATAATAGTTGGTTGTGGTCAAAATAGCCACTGATAAAATTCAATCTCATAGTTTTTACTCGATTGCAACGAAGTAAGATACAATAAATTTATACGCTTTTCATAATAAAACATCATAAAAAATATATCTATATGAACAAGCATTTTTGTCCTAATTTTCTGAATATGTTCCTTTGTTATTTTATGCTTTAATTGAGATACAACCATCTCAAAAAGATTAAAATACAAATCTATGAACCACTGAAAGTCTGATTTTTCATCTACTCATGGAAAAACTTTTATTCTAGCTGCGAATAAAAAAGACAAAAGATAAAATGTATATAAAGCATCCACAAATACATTTTCTTCTCACTTATCAAAAGCTTCATAAAGATAGAGCGAACAAATTAAAGTCATTGCATCCGCTGTATTTCAAACATTATAGAATTTATACCCATTAAAATTAGCTGCAGCAATATATGAATAGTATGCATCTGTCATCTTGGATTGCATCATATCCTTATGAACTCATAGTCATAATTTTCATTCAAAAATATCCACCGATAAATCAAATAAGTTTAACTTATAATTCTCTATAATTTTTCTATCTATAATAGTGAAAAAATCCTTCGCCGAAATAAAAGAAATAAACATCGACGCAGGATTGAATGAATCTTTTGCTAAAGAATCTGGGAAATTTGATAATAAAAGCCTCCTAAATAATTGCATAATCTTTTATGATTCTAAATCAAAATTATTAATTCTTTTCTATATTTACAACTTTTATTGAATAAGACAACTCTGAATAAGTTTTAGGATCATTAAAATCTACTACATATTCATTATATCATTCATCATCTTTTTCTATACTTACAATCACTCCATTTCAAATGCTATTCACACCCACCTCAGTTCAAACTGAAGGATCTTCTATTCACATTACCTCAGTCAAAATTATATTTGGATATTTCTGAACCAAATCTTGATTATATTCATAAACTTCTTTTCAGTTTATAGTTCAATTAAATTCAGCATCTTGTTCTGCTCATCTAACGATATTTTCAACCCAAGCTAAATCCCCTGCATCTCAAACAGTAAAATCTTTCGTTCACTGTTCAACTACAGTTCAATCACTAAACGTATATTTATAATCAATAGTCACTAAATCTGAATCATCTATAACTTTTGGTCCACAAGCAGCCAAAGCCAACAAAGACAAATAACCTCCCAATACTAAAGCTCTTTTTTTATACATTTTTGTTGATTATTAAAATAAAATAGTCTAAAATTGTCTATATCTTTTTTCCAGTGATATGCAAGCGAAATTCAAAAAAAGTAGACACCCATCGATGTCTACTTAACAAAAAATTTTATTACAATTTATACATGAATTTAAAACAATACAGAAAATATCTCTTCAGCCTCTTGCTGATCTTTTTGTGTCAATTTATTTGTAGATGTTTTTTTCTGTGATTGAACATTATTCTGCTCGTAATTATTTGAAGTCTCATAATCATCCGAAGATTTTATATCCACTTTTTCTCAAGTAAATTCTTCTAACAACTCATCTGCTCATCATAGAAAGTATACAGAATGTCAATTTCATGTAGACTTTGGTTGAGTCTCCAAAATAATTCTCTTAGGACTATCACTATCATCTTCATATTCTACCGTCACCAAAATATCAGTATAATCATCCAAATTTTCTTCGATATATTTATTAATAACTCACAACAAATCTGATTTTGAATATCATGTCAACTGTCAAACTATTTCAGTTTTTTCTTTATCTTCCAATTTTGGAAATTGAACAAATTTTATAGATTTTGGAAATGATTTTATAGTCTGTACTTTTGATGTAGAATCTGAATTTTCAACAAAATTTTCGGTATTTTCATCCATATTTATTTTTTCTTTATCAGAATTTAGATCAATATCAACTTTTTCTTCAGAATCCAAATTTTCGATTTCATTATCATCGACAGTTAAATCAATTTTATCTCAAATACTATCTACAGTATCTGAAATACTATCTCAAATTGACGAAATCTTTGACTTATAATTATCATAATCCAAAAATTCTTTACCAGATCACATCCAACTAGCCATCCTTTCTGGGAAAGTTCTCACATTATACCAAAGTCTAGCTGCTCATGATGGATTAAATATTCCATAAATCAGAAAAGCCAAGGCCAACAAAATAAGAATAAAAATCAGCCTTCTAATCCATCTTCTCAAAAGCCATATCAAGAAGATAATCACCATGATAATTATAATCCATACTACAACTTGCATGATAATAAATTTATTGAGCTAAATTACAGATTTGTATAAATTGATTATAAATATTTTCACAATAATGTCAAACAGAAATGGTTTTATATTTTTACATTTTTTAAATGTAATCTTGAAAAAAGTCTGATTTTTTCTACTATCATCACAGCTTTTAATATTCAATGCATTTTCCATGTCAAAAAGAATCTTAACCTGAATCAAACCAACAGATAGTCAAATCCATCTAGGAAACTACTTCTGAGCTGTTGTTCCGTTTCTAAAAATGGCAGAAGAAAATCCTGATGCAGAGATTTTCATGTTTCTAGCAAATATGCACGCATTGACTGCCCTTCACGACTGAAATGCAATCAGAAATAATTCCATAAATATTGTAAAACTTTATGCAGCTTGTGGAGCAGATTTAAATAGATTCTATATCTACAATCCTGCAGATATTCCAGCTCATGCACAGTTGAATCGGGTTTTCTCATGTCTAACGATTATGTGAACAATGGAAAGAATGCATTCATACAAAGAAGCTTTAGCAAAATGAAATGCTGGGACAATAAGTGTTGGAACATTTAACTACCCTATTCTGATGGCTGCTGATATACTGATTTACGATGCTGACTATGTTCCAGTTGGTAAAGATCAGAAACAGCACGTAGAATACGCCAGAGATTTTGCAGAAAAATTTAATAGAGAATATGGAGAGACTTTCAAGGTTCCTGAGCCTTTAATCGATAGCAGAGTGGCTACAATAATCTGAAGCGACTGACGTAAAATGTCTAAATCATACAATAATTACATTTGACTTCTCGATGATGAAAAAGCCGTTTTAAAAAGAGTAAAGCAAATTCCAACATCTACTCAGACAGTAGAAGAGCCAAAAAATCCAGATGAATGTAATGTTTACAATCTTTGTAAATTATTTCTTACTCCAGAAGAAGACGAAGCTCTTAGAGCTAGATATCAAAAAGGATGATTAAGTTTCAAAGAAGCTAAAGATTATCTATTTGAAAAAATAATGGAAACTCTAACTCCAATCCAAAAGAGATATGCAGAAATTTCTGATGAAGAGATTATCAAATTACTAAAAAAATGAAAAGAATCAGTTTCACCAATCGCTGAAAAGAAAGTTGAAGATGTTTATAAGAAAGTAGGATTCATACTATAATCAATACAAATTAAAAATAGCGGCCCAATATGAACCGCTATTTAAACACATAGTTTTCAACAAGTTAATAGACTGGATCGTTATTTCCACGGTCAAAGGTTTTTTGAAAAGCCCCTGCATATTCAGAAGCATGGACGCTATTTCCACATGTTGGACACTTAACAAATTCCGATACATCACTAGCGCCCCAGACACCTACATTTTCACGGCGGACATCTCCAGCAGTGTAAGTAAACTCGCATCCACAATCATGGCAATAACCCTTGTACTTTCCATGCGTAACTACCCCTGGTTTTACTACTTCTACCATAATAGTTAGTTTTTTTAGTTAGACAATCTTTTTTTATTACAATACATTGTATAATTATTTTACACAAAAAGTCAATAATTAAAAATAGCGGCCCAATATGAACCGCCATTAGTTAATAATTTCATTTTGGAATGAATAGCGTATTACTTTGGAAATATTGAGATATACTTGTTCATAAGTGTTTTCTCTAATTCCTTTGCACCCTCAAGATTGTTCTTTACAGGTGCACTTGCAAGTAAGTTACTGTAATTCATCAACACATTAGCACCAATAGTACCACACGCAAGCTTGTAAGCATACCCATAGAACGATTCAAACTCTGGCTTCCTGGCAAGGAAGTCGAGCATCTTGAAATAATCTTGTAGGGTCTGATAATGGATATCTTCAAAGACTACATCCAAGAGTTTACCATCTTCTGTGATAGTTGCAAAACCAGATTCATTTTTCTCAACTTCGCAATGATAACCACCAGATGTAAGCTCCCAAATAATAAAATGCAATCTTTCTTTACATGCGGCGAATCCATAAAAATCATCATTATCAGGACGATTTTTCCTAAGATATGCCTCCCCAAATTTAAAATAATACTTACCTACTTCCTCGAAGTAACGATCCGTAATTTCAGGTTGAATTTTCTCCCATATCGGATCTGGAATCTCCGAGAAAAATACCGTTTTTACTTCATTTTCTTTCATAATTTACTCCTTTCTTCCTTAATTTTAGAAATCAAATTCGTCTTCATGATCTTCGAGTTTTGTCACAATGTTTGGGCTAACGACATCTGTTTTCTCGCTGATGAATAAGCTCACCAACACAATGGAGAACAACTCAAACATCACAATGAGTGAACAAGTAAGAATCTTTTCCATTTCTCCCCCAACTTCGATGTGCCGACCTGTCATAGCCGCGTAGAACAAACACCCTAGAATGACTAGAAATGCCAACAGACTGAACTTCAGAAAAGTTTTCATTGTAGCCACAAGGAACTGAAATCGTTCCATGTTCTCATACGTGTTCCTGCAACTTTTAGCCACTCCGTAGATGATGGCGTAACATAAAAGCATACACGCCACACACTTCAAAGTGAAGTTGGATACACTCGAATAGTTGAGAAACTCCACTATGGTAAAGCTGCAGATGGCAACCCCTACCAAAACGGAAATAAAGTTTTTCATATTCCCTCCTTTTTTTATTTAAGTTTAACATTTTGTTA
>JAEEGL011960700.1_pt1 | contig 11791 bp, 9 predicted proteins | sample 9134231 | NCBI WGS metagenome assembly JAEEGL01 (sample SAMN16246548, study PRJNA631951) | gut metagenome | biome: gut microbiome; feature: rumen; material: fiber-attached | host: Bos | place: Iran: Karaj | collected 2018-10 | reverse complement strand
CCTGTATCAGCTTGGTTTAAGACAATCGGTGGATATGCATTTAACTTTATGCTTCCAGTACTAGCCGGTTTCATTGCAATGTCTATCGCAGACAGACCAGGTTTGTTAGTTGGTATCGTTGGTGGTTTGTTGGCATCTAATGGTGCAACATTTATGGACCCTGGCGCTGCTAAGACAGTTCCATCTGGATTCTTGGGAGCATTACTAGCTGGTTTCTTGGCTGGTTTAATTATGAAACTATTCGAGAGACTATGTGATCACTTACCAGATGCGCTAGAAGGAATTAAACCTATTCTACTCTATCCTTTGGCAGGACTTGGTATTGTAGGTGTTATGATGTGTGCAGTTAACCCTATTATGAGTATTATCAATACTGGTCTTAATAACGGACTTGCTTGGTTGGGTGGACACAACTTTGGTGTTCTTCTAGGATTTATCCTAGCTGCTATGATGGCTATCGATATGGGTGGTCCATTTAACAAGGCTGCATATGTATTCGGTACAGGAATGTTAACATCTGCCGCTGCTCTTCTAGAGAAGGGTGCACAGGTAACAGACCCTACAGTAGTTGTTTGCTACCAGGCAATGGCTGCAGTTATGATTGGTGGTATGGTACCTCCTATCGCAATCGCACTATCAACTACATTCTTCAAGAATAGATGGACAGAGGCTGAGAGAAAGAGCGGCCCAGTAAACTACATTATGGGACTATCATTCATTACTGAAGGTGCTATCCCATACGCTGCTTCTTATCCACTAAAAGTTATTCCAGCTTGTATGATCGGTTCAGGTATTGCTGGTTTACTATCATGGGTATTCGGATGTCAGTTAATGGCACCACACGGTGGTATTTTCGTAATCGCAACAATCAAACAACCATTGCTATACTTCGTAGCACTGATTATCGGTTCAGTTGTTGCTTGTCTAATACTTACATTCTTGAAAGGTAAAAATAAAAACTAAAGGAGAAACAAAATGGTATCAAAGAAACTAACAGTAGTTAACGCTCAAGGATTTCACATGCGTCCAGCATCAGACTTCGCCAAAGAAATGGGTGCATTTACTTCTGAAATCACACTAAAACACAACGGTGTTGATGTTAATGCAAAGAGTCTAATGAACATAATGGCTGCTTGCATCAAATGTGGTAATGAACTAGAAGTTGTTTGCGAAGGTCCTGATGAAGAGGCGGCTTTGGCGAAGGCTTGTGAAATGATCGAAAGCGGCTTTGGCGAATAAGGAAACGAGGTGACTAAATGTTAAAAGGTGTAGCTGCCTCCGAAGGAATCGGAATTGGCAAAGTAATGATTATTGAGGAGCATTCCTTAGACTATACACCAAAGGATGTGTCTGACACAGATGCGGAAATCAAGCGCTATCAAGATGCGTTAGAAGACTTCTGCGCGGAAACTGTGGAGCAGGCTGAGGCTTTGAAAGAATCTGCCGGCGCAAAGGAAGCCGAGATTTTGGAAGGTCACATCCAGATGGCAAAAGATCCAATGATGGATGGCGAAGTAACTGGGATGATAAACGACGGCAAGTGTGCCGAAGAAGCAATTGACGTTACATATACAAAGTATATGGAAATGTTTTCGCAGATTCCTGATGAAATGATGAAGCAACGTGCAGCCGATGTCAAAGACATCAAAACTGCAATGCTTAGCATTTTGCTCGGAGTAAAAACTGTGAAGATTAGCGATGCTCCTGCTGGCACTGTGGTAGTGGCGAACGAAGTAACACCATCTATGACAGCCGGCATCAACAAAGACAATATAGTTGGTATCATCACAGAAACAGGAAGCCAGACATCTCACTCTGCTATTCTTGCTAGAGCTCTTGAGATTCCAGCAGTACTTAGCGTAGAAAACGCTACTACTTCTGTGGCTGATGGCGATCAGGTAATTGTAGATGGAAGCGAGGGCGTAGTAATTGCAAACCCATCTGACGATGAGGTTAGCGAGTATACCGCAAAGCGCGAGGAATATCTAAAAGAAAAGGCTGAGCTTGAAAACTTCCGCGGTCAACCTACAAAATCAGCTGACGGCACAGAGTACGAACTCTTCTGTAATATCGGAAATCCAGAAGACGCTAAAAAGGCTATGGCAGCCGACGGCGAAGGTGTTGGATTATTCAGAACTGAGTTCTTATTTATGGATAGAGATGCTATCCCAACTGAGGACGAACAATTTGAAGCATATCAACAAGCTGCTCTTACACTTAAGGGCAAGGGCTTGATTATTCGTACACTCGATATCGGTGGCGACAAAGAAATTCCTTATCTTGGATTAGAAAAAGAAGAAAATCCATTTATGGGATTTAGAGCCATCAGATATTGTTTGAAGAATAAAGATATGTTCAAGAGCCAGATTAAAGCAATACTTCGAGCAAGTGCTTTTGGTGATGTGAGAATAATGTTCCCACTTATCACTGCTGTAGAAGAACTTCGCGAAGGAAAAGTTTTGGTGGAAGAATGTAAAGCAGAGCTTAAGGAAGCTGGAGTTGATTTCAACGATGACATCCCAGTGGGTGTTATGACAGAAACTGCTGCTTCTGGTGTAATAGCAGATTTGCTTGCTAAGGAAGCTGATTTCTTCAGTATCGGAACAAATGACCTTACAGGTTACACAATGGCGGCTGACAGAGGAAATAGCGATGTGGCTTACCTCTACTCTCCATTCCAACCTAGTGTTCTAAGAATGATAAAGAGCATTATTGAGAACGGACGAGCTGCGGACATTCCAGTAGGAATGTGCGGTGAAGCTGCTGCTGATCCAAAGATGATTCCACTGCTCATTTCTTTCGGTTTAACAGAGTTTAGTGTTTCTGCTCCTTCAGTACTCAAGGTACGTGGAACAATCGCTAAATGGACGAAAGATGAGGCAGATAAGGTGGCTGACAAAGTCATGAGCATGACTACTGAAGCTGAAGTGTTAGAGTATTTAGACAGTGTAGTTTAATCTTTAATACGCATTAGAAAAAGCTGATTGGATTTCCAATCAGCTTTTTTATTACTTTCTTTTTGTATATAATGCTGTCACATAATAGAATCTGTGATGATCCTCGTATGGGACCTTTTCTGCTATTACTTCGTCTCCTTCTCTCACTGAAGAAAATTCCATCGGACCGCTTATGAAAACTTTACCCACTACATTTTCATCCGTCTCAGCATCTTCCACCATTAAATACTTATATCTTACTTTGCCTCCGCCTAAGAACCCTGTCATTCCATCTCCAATATCTTCTCCTGCATTTTGAACTTCAGCTACTTTTATCTTCTTTAGAACTTTAAATCTATGAAATTCAATGTCCTTAACAGTAATCCGAGCATAAATCAATGGGATAATTGATATCACATTTAACACGATAAAAATCAGAATGATTAGCCACTGATCTGCAATAAATCTTGCCCACACATTATAAGTGTATCTATGGAACTGCCCAAAGTATTGGAATAACATACACACAGCAAATCCAAAGAATATAATTGCAAATCGTATAAAGAACACTTTTCTATTATGAATAGAAAGATTCTTTCTGATTTCTTTTAATTCTTCTTCGTTTGGTTTTCTGTATTCTAGGTTTTTAATGTCAATGTTTGCCATATCCTCACCTCTGTTGCTTATTATAATATATTTATTATGGAGTGTGAACATTAGAATGGCATTAAAAACCGGCTGGTTTCCCAGCCGGCTTTCAAATAGATTATTAATTAAGCACTTTGCGTAGGTGCTTGTCCCTCTTTTTTCTCATTCAACTTATGCAATACAATAATCACAATAGGAAGAATAATTCCGAGAATTGAAATAATATAATTTATTTCTAATCCTGCTCCAGTTCCGTAGTTATCACCTCTATAATCACTTATATATGCAGAATAAATTCCAAATGAGATTAAACTACATATTGCAGCAATAATAGATGTTACAAGGTTGGTTTTAATTAGAAGTAATCCTGCCACTACCATCAATACTACAGGTATGATTATTCTTATAATCATCTCAGCTAACCAACTTCCATGCATTCCATTAGTTGCTTTAACCATTTCTAAGCCGTTCATACTCTCGCTACCATTCGATCTATATGGCAACAAAAACATTACCACCGACAATAGCATTATTCCTACGGTCACCCACTTAACAATAACTTCTGCTTTTTTCATAGTTCTCTCCTTTTATGATACTTTTGATAATTTCTTTGCAACTCTGCTCATCACTTTAGTGTAATATGCTAATTCATCACTAGATAAATTAGATTTCATATTTGACATCTCACTAGATAGTTCTGAATACTTTGACATCATCTCTGAATAATCAGTCAACATACCTGCTTGCTCTGCAGCGCCTGCTTTTTTATATTTCTTCATAAATGCTACATAGTCATCGATAAAGTCCTCATAATCATCCAAAGTTTCTTTGAAATCACTACTAACAGATGCTGATTTCTTTTTATGCTTCTTTACCTTTTTAGGTTTTTTCGTTGTTGTCTCTTCAACCTTTGTAGTAGTTTGAACTGGTGTCATACTAGTTTCAGGTTTGTTTTTAGCATTCTTTTCAACTTCGTACTTTTCTTGTACATCATCATCGTCTTTATCTTTTATACTCAAGAAATATTTGCCAGAGAGTTTTCTCAACTCAGCCTTATAATAATCACTCTCAATTGGAATAAAGATAGACTTGCCATCTTCCCCTTCTTCAAACTTTCCTTCTCCCTCTCGTTCAGAAGTTTTTGCTTCACCGTCATCATCAAAGTGTTCTACTGTTTTGACTGTCATATATCCGTCATCAACTATCACTTCAACGTCTGTGTAATCACCAGATCCGTCTTCGTCATATGTTCTTCCCGTGTAATTACCATTCCAAGATGCTTTTTCTTCTTTGTCGCTACCGCATCCCGCAATTAAGCACGATACTAAAGCTGTAATAATCACAACTAGTATTGCACTTTTCATAGTCCAACTTGATTTTGCTAACATAAATCCTCCTTTTTGTTGGGCCTCTTTACGAGGCCCACATTTGTTATTTTTCTTCCTTTAGGATCTGTCTTACCCTACGCTCAGATAGTCCCACAGCCTTAGCTATATCCTTCGTACTTATTTTCCCTTTGTTTTGCGCTACAAAGCTCCTAACGTACTCATTGGAATATAGTTTTTTAGGGAATGAGATATTGAGTCCCTGGTAATTCTCCCAAAGTTTGATTGTAGCCGCGTCGCCTATGAGTTCAGACAATTCTTTGTATAATTGACTATACTTTTCCTTGTTTACGCTCATATCGACCTCCTCCGTATTTAATTTTACAGAAGTTTCTTTGCCATTATTATTCCAAATTTTCATCTGTAAATTTCCCTGTAGTATTTCCTTTTCGTTTCTCCTTTCAACAAACATTTAATTTGAAATCTACAAGTTTTCCTTTCCGGAACAATATAGTGAAAAGTTCCTATAATAGAACTTGTAAATTTTGCGAATTTGTTTCTATTAGAGAACTTGTAATTTTTACAAATTTACAACACAAAAAAGAGTGCCCGTAGACACTCTTTTGACACTAAATAATATTTTTTTGTACTACATATGTATAAACTTATTATTTTACAATTACTTTAATCTTCTTACTATTCTTACCATTGTGTGCTTTTGCCCAGATATAGCATTTACCCTTTTTTCTAAATTTAACCTTGCCTGTCTTACGATTCACTTCTGCTATCTTCTTATTAGATGAATACCAGCGAATGTATGATGACAACTTAGGTGCACCATCTGCTGTTATCTTTGCTTTAAGTTTCTTAGTTTTACCGGTCTTTCCCGTCAATTTTGTCTTGCTTGTTGTTACCTTTGTTGCATTACCTAATGTTGCTGGTTTAGCAACTGCCCATACTGGATAGCTTTTTTTGACGATAGTCTTACCTTTGCCATTTTTCTTTGTTTTTCCTACCACCTTATATCTGTACACTTCTCCGGGTACAGCATTAGGTATATTGTAAAAGTTTGAAGTATAACTATTTCTTACAGTCACTTTCTTGTACTTTTTGGCATTATTATCGTATTTATACACTACATAACTTTTTGCTTTTCTAACTCTGTCCCAGGACAAGAACATATTCTTTCCACTATTAGTAGGACGCAAATATAAGTTTTGTATTTTGTTCTTCTTTTTATTGCTTATAAACACTGCAGGTGAAACATAAAGTTTATCACCCTTTACTTTTACAGTTACTTGGTTGTTATAGATGTAATAGTATTTTGTAAGAATTATATTTTTATTTTTTTTATCAGTCAAATCAAAGCATACCTTTCCATTTGCACCTATAAGGTTAATGCCTTGTTTTGTATCTTTAAGAGCAACCATCCCTGTTGTAATGCCAGTAACACATAAAACTCTCTTTAATGATGACATATAACCTCCAAATGAATAATCACATGTTGTTTCGTCACCCTGTGTGCTAACCATCAGTTCATCGTCTGAAAAGAAAACTTTTGATGCTAAATTGGTATTAACATACTTTTTATGCTTACTATCAATAAATTTTTCTACAAAGAATAGGTCCATTATCGTGCCATCTGTTCTACTAAAAGTAAATCCTTTGCTTTTTGGTACAATCAACTCCGTTAGTCCTGTATCATCTTCTAAGCGTCCATCATCGTAGTCATCCAGTTTATATACTTTCATATCCCCTACATATTCATCATTGTTAAAAAAAGGATCTTTGAAATCAATATATTTTTCTTCAGTATTCTCCAAATGTAGCCCGCTCGGATCTAAAATCAAAAAACGCGATCTATCAGCCATTGAAGCATTCACTTTTACTATTCCAGTCATTATATTCGTAAAACACAAAACTCCACAAATTACCAATGTTATAAATCTATTTATTCTCATTATATTTCTCCTCTCTTATCTTATAAATTTTCCTATCAAGTCAAGACAGTTATCACCGCCCTCTGAATTTAAATATGCTCGTTTTCCATAGATATATAAATCTTCCATTTCAAATCTCCTTATATTCTTTTTATTCTTTTTTGCTTTAACGTGTTTTTTGGTTGCTATAAATTTATATGATTTTAATGCTTTCCTTTCTATATCGTTATTTTTAATCGACAATTTAAATCTAAACACATAGCTTATTCTTCTATATTTATTATCAATATAGTCGCTTCTATACGCAAAGGAATTAACATAATAATAAACATTGTCTTTTATAGCGCACGCTGTTCCTTGTCCACGTGTCTTATTCCATTTTTTCGGCTCATAGGGTTTTGGCAATTTAAATTTGTAATATAATACCATTTTCTCATTTTGTTCTTTACACACATAGTTATAACGTGTACTTCTAATTATAAAAAACTGTTCATTTTTATATTTCCAAGCAGCAATGGAACTATAACCTTTACCTTCCATATCTCTACCTGAACATTTTATTAGTTTTGCTTTAGATGCTTTACCCTTCTTATTAATACTAATTTTAGCAATTTTACCCTTTTGTTCACCACTTGGTGCCACATAAAGAACTACTTTTTTATTCTTTTTATCATAAACCGCCGTCATTCCATTTGCATGACCAACAACATTATTAGATTTTCCAGGTTTATCATATTTCTTTAACTTTTCAATGTTTCCTATTTTTCCACCTTTTTTTATTTTTGCCGTATATAATACTGCATACTCTGTTTTTCCCTCAGAGCCTTTTTTAGTTTTCTTTATTTTTAAGAAATATATGTTATCTTTATATCCTGTCATTCCTTGCATCTTGTTAGCGCCACTCTCTTTTACATCCTTTATCTTCACCCATTCATGTTTTTTAGGTTTTGGCACATTGAGTTTTTGCGATGCACTTGCTCCTAGTTTAGTACTTACTGTAACTATTGTGTTCCCTGCTAATTTTGCTGTGATTACACCTTTGTTATTAACAGTTGCTATACTACTGTTTCCTACTTTCCACGAGAACGTTTTTTCTGTTGCAATACTTGGACTAACAGCCACTTTAACACTTCTTTTTCGTTTTTCCTTTACCTCTATCTCTTTATCTACTATTTTGATAGATGTGACCGGTATTTCAACTTTCTTCTTATTTACAAAGCCACTCCTGTTTTTTATTTTAACATAATAATAATTACCAGCATCTCCTATAATAGTCAAATCTTCATTTTTCGCCAAATTCATTAAACTATCCGCTGTGGAATAAGCTCCACTAAAAAGAGAATCGGATTCTTTCATATATCCTTTAACATCAGAAATTGCTTTATAAACCGATGTCATAAAAGTACAACTCTTATTGTCCTTTGTTGTTACTGTTATTTTCGTTGCTCCTTTTGACTTCCCAACTACAGTATTATCGGTTACCGATGCAATAGACTTATTTTGTACACCCCATGTAAGTGCAGTTTCTGTTGCTATATCCGGTTTTATTATTGGAGTTATTTTCTTCTTGTCTCCAACTTTCAAAACAACATCTTTTTCTGATACTGATATTTGTTTTGTCGGAACAGTTACATCATTCTTTAATACATATCCATAACTATGATCTTGTTCATCATCAAAGGTATAATCTGCGATCACCCTATAATAATTACTGCATTTACCTATAACCTGGAGTTTTGTTCCCCTTGGAACATCTCCTCGTACATTTCTATTTCCTGTAGTTGAAGTGGCAGCTCTAGTTACTGTAGTTTTTGCTTTTGCAAATCCATCCTCATTAAGTTCTGTATAAACTGATATGTTTGTGTAATCATCATATGTATTCCCATTATTAGCTTTTATTTGCAAAAGCAATTTTGCATAACCTTCCTTCACTCCTGTTACAGAAATTGTTTTCCCGGTACCATTAACTTTTAAAATATTTGTATTTGAAGAACTCCAGGAATGGCTAGTTTCCGTAATTCCATCTAGTTTATATGTAAAAAATCTTTCTGTTGTTTCGCCCACTTCCACACTTTTGTTGAATTCATTAACATCGTCCACACTGTTCCAGATACGTACTTCTTCACCGTCAGCAAAAACTGAACTGACTGTAAAAAATAGTGCGCTAAAAACAACTACCATTCCTCTGCTTACATAAGTAATAAATCTTTTGTTCATAATACAATACCTCCGAATATAAGTATACTACATTTACCATTCACAAACGTAACAATACCTTTATCTCATAGTTCGTTATTATTTATTATGCATTATAACTTATGGGGTAGCCCCCATGTCAAGCACCTTAATACTACAAATCTAATATCCAACATAAAAAGACACTGGCATTATGCCAGTGTCTTTCACTTCAGTGTTTATTATTATTTTATTTCTTCACACTACCTTTACTGTAGTACTTCTTCTTTCCTACCTTTACATAGGCTTTAACTTTAAATTTGTATTTCCTGCCAACCTTCTTTGAATACTTAGTCTTTTTATTTCCTTTTAAAACTTTTAATTTCTTTAACTTCTTCTTTCCGCCATAAACCACATAGCCTTCAGCGCCCTTTACTTTCTTCCAAGTAACTTTCGCTTTGCGACCTTTTCTCTTAACCTTGAAAGATGGTTTCTTAAGAGTTAGCCTCTTAGATACATATGTGAATGGTGAATATGTTTTAGTATTTCCATTCTTTACAAATGTTCTGATTCCAAATTTATATTTAACTCCTGGTTTTATTTTCTTAACTGTGTAAGTGTTTACATCGCCAGTAAGCGTCTTTAGAACTTTGAATTTTCCGCCAGCTATACTTACCTGGATTTCTACGCCGTCCACAAGGCCGTTGTTATACCAGTCTAGGTAGATGCCTGTTGCGCCTTTCTTTGACGCGGTTAACATATCCACGTAGTTGTTGTGAGTGTTCTTCCACTCTGCCTCTAGGTAGTTCACTCTGTTCTTTAACCATGTTTGCAAAAGATTTACGCTTTCATTAAATGTGGCAGGCTGTGGATCTAGTTCAAGTCCCTTAGGGTTATCGCAAATTGAATAACGCTTCGTCAAACTCCATCCTGCTCCACCTTGATCTACGCTGGCATAGTTTCTAGCAAATGAAGCTCCGTACTCTGTAGTGAGCTGACTGATTTGGCTCTTGCCCAAAGAATTGTCAGCATACATATTCTGAATTCTGTTCTTCATCTGAGAAAGTCTAGCTTTAACCTTTGCCACAAACTCATCACTCTCCATCAAGAAGCCAAACCACTTCATTTCTGTACAGTGTAAGTTTTTGTAGCTGTCGTTTCCATCGTAGTAGGCTTTGTAGAAGTACTTTGATGCATTACCTGAAGACAAATCAATATCCCAGATAGGACCTGCGTACATCTTGCCTTCTTTGCAGAAGAATCTAGTTGAGCTGTAATTAAAGTCGACCGCTTTAAAGATTTCGCAAACTATATAAAAGTTCACAAAAGAATCAACATCTATATATTTGCTATACTCTGACATACGGTTTGTTTTCATGGCATCTTCTGCTCTGTTGATTACTGCATTTGCATTATCAATTTGCTCCTTTGTAGGAACTTCTGGAACGTTGAACGCAAATCTGATGCCTGCTTTAGACTTTGTATATGTGACATCTGATTCGTAGCGCTCGCGCTCAATCTCAAGCATAAAATCTTTAGTAGTTTCATCATCTCCTATGTCCACTTTATTTGGACCGGCCTCCACTGGCTCAGTTACCAAATAGTTTCCTTGCAACGCTCCGTTGTAGTAAATGTCACAAAAATGACTCTGGCTTACATATGGAACACCCATAGCTGTCGCTAGGTCAAATCCCAACTTGTTTCTCATCATTGTTTTGTCGAAGGCGTTAGCTAACACATTCCAGCCTTTGCCCTCATCCATTCCGAACAAAGAATACTTTTTGTTGAACTTAATCTTGAACGGTTTCTTCTCTGCCTTTGACGTGGAGTTTCCACGAAGTTTAACGCTAGATGAAGTATCCGTCTTTACTACTGTTCCATTTTTGTCTACCACTTCCACTGTGGCTGGAACATACTCCTTCTGCAAATTCTTAAGCGCTGTATCGCTTGTGATATAAATTCTATCGATATCACCTGCATCGTACGCACTTACATTCATAAAAAGCCCAGATGCCCATGTTAGGGCACCTAGACTCATTACAATAATAGCTATTTTAATTATCTTTTTCATTTTTTCTCCTATTATAGAACTTGTTTTCCAGCGAATCTACCATTTCAAATCAATAGTAAATCTCTCTGCGTTTCCGCATTCAACTAGTGTACTTTGATCAAATACGTCGTCGTAGCAGAAGCCGTATGCTCTGCCCGAAACTGAGATTGGATGGAAGAATGCTGCGTATTCATTGCAGATTTCTCCTGTCTTGTAGTATGTCTCTGGCTTGCTCCAATTCTCTGGAGTCATAGCCACACCTCTAGTAAATGCTGCGCAAAGTTGAGCTTCTATCGCTAATTCAACGCTAGCGTTTTGTGGATTATTTTCATTTTCCGAGCTGATTCTGTTGAACGCTCCTCTTCCCTCTAGCACATCCTGTGTACTTGGTTTGTCGATGTAATACTTGTTATTGAATATAATTCTGTTGCCTGAAACTCTACCCGTGAATGTTCCAGTCTCTGAAGAGAACGTCAAATCTTGACTCGCATATTTGCTCCAGAATCTATTGATGTAATCATCATAGTAGTTTCCGTATTGTTTGCCCTCGCCAAAGGTCATCTTGGCTGGACACATAATTCTCTCATCCGTGATCAATGTCTTAAATGGAGCGGAAACTGTATTTCTAAATAACTCAAATGTTTCTGATCGAGTCTTCATATCACCTACGCATCTATCGTACGCACCATACTCGTCAGTAAGTCTTGCAATCATTGG
>JAEEGL011888650.1_pt1 | contig 11791 bp, 11 predicted proteins | sample 9134231 | NCBI WGS metagenome assembly JAEEGL01 (sample SAMN16246548, study PRJNA631951) | gut metagenome | biome: gut microbiome; feature: rumen; material: fiber-attached | host: Bos | place: Iran: Karaj | collected 2018-10 | reverse complement strand
TTGGCTCTTTTCCGACCATCATATTTGCCCAAATTTCATAAACATCGGAAGAGTGTGCGTAATTCATCATATCGCAGGTTGGGCCGCCGCTTGGACAAGCGCTTACCTTTACAGCAATAAAGTCATTTTTCTTTCCTAAGTTCTTCTTTGCCTTTTCCATACGGATGAATTCAAAGTGAACAAAACGTCTCTTTAAATCAAAGGCCTTGGCTGTTTTTTGCCCGATTGCCTTAAGCTCTTCCGGTATATCCGGGTATACGAAATAAGAAAATTCATTTTTGCTCATTACCGTATCAAGTACGGAAGGATGACGGGTGGTGGATTCAAAGAGCGCATTTCCCTTGTCATCAAAGATGGCGTCATAAGAATACACATCACCATCGATAAACTCTTCCATAATAAAGTCCCCTGCAGGACGTGTCTTATAGAATTTCTCAAGTTCATCATCATTGTTTAACTTCCAAGTATCATTGATATCGGAAGTGTAATCTGCAGAAACAATAACAGGATAACCGACTTCCTTTGCAAACTTCTTTCCTGCGGTAACGCTGTCCACCATATGGCTTTTTGCGGAAGGAATGGATGCTTTTGCAAAGACTTCCTTCATCTGGGATTTCTTTTTTAATTGGGTAATGGTGGCCTGTTTGGTAAAGCCGGTATGGATGTTAAAGTCTACACGAAGTCTTGCGTCCTGAGAAAGCCAGAATTCGTTGTTGGACTCAATCCAGTCAATCTTTCCGTATTTAAAGGTAAAGAAGCCTACGGCACGAATCATCTGATCGTAATCTTCCAAGGAATCAACCTTATAATATTCGGTCAGAGAAAAACGAAGCTCGTTGCTTAGGGTTTCGTAAGGTGCATCGCCGATTCCCAAAACGTTTACGCCGTTCTCTAACAGTTTTTCACAAAAGTGATAATAATTTCCCGGAAAATTGGGAGAAATAAAAATAAAATTCATACTTTGTCCCCTTCCTTAAAGTAGTTCACAGATTATTTTATCAGTTTCTTAAAAAAATACAAAAAATTTTTCTAAATAGTATTAAGATTTATAAAGAAGACTCCGATGTAACAAATAGAAAACTATACTTATCGGGTTTTCCAAATATAGTAGTGGTTGTAAACGGATTTACACAGTTGAAAACAAGGAGGTTTTACTATGACGTCAAGTATTTATGGAATGAGTGCATATCAGCAAGCAGTCCAGACTTATAAAACGTCCGATGCCAAAAAGGTAGAGGAAGGCAGGACTGCTCTTTCGACCTCTCAAAAAGAGGAAATCAAAACAAAAACCTATGAGCCGATTTCTTCTGCAAGCTCATTGGTTCCAAAGGCATCCGATTATGGCTTGGCCATAGGAGATGTTCAACTATCCGACAAAGCAAAAGAATACTATGAGAAATTGAAATCCAAGTTTGGTAACATGGAGTTCATTTTGGTGTCCAACGATTTAAAATCCGAGGTCCAAAAGAACGCCGCTTCTTACGGAAACGTAAATAAGCAGGTGGTTTTGATCGACGTGGAAAAACTGGAAAAAATGGCAAACGATCCTTCTTTCGCAAAGAAGTACGAAGGCATCATCGCCATGGCTCAGACCAAACTGGCAGAAATGAAGAATTCTCTCGCATCAAGCGGAGCAAGCGTGAAAAACTTTGGTATTAACGTAGACTCCAACGGAAACGCTAGTTATTTTGCTACATTGGAGAAATCATCCGAAGCGCAAGCAAAGCGCATCGAAAAACAGCGTGAAGCAAAGGCGGAAGCCAAGAAGGCAGAAAAGAAGAAAGCCGAAAAAGAAAAAGCTAAAGAGCGTGTGGAAGAAGCGCGTGAGAAGAAACATGAAGCAGCAGATAAGGCAAAAGAAGAGGCACAAGAAAGCTATCACTTCATCGAGTCCGATTCTGTGGAAGGCTTGTTCGATAAGGTGTCTCAATTCTCTTACAATTCTGCAGTAGAAACGGTGGTTACGGCAGAGGAATTAAACTTCGGTCAAAACATCGACTACAAAGGTTAAAAATAAGGATAAAATCCTTTATTTCTACAAGAAAAAATGTATAATAAATCTGTTGATTTATTATACATTTTTTTTGTTGAGGAAAAAGCATTGGAAAACAAGAACATTATTGAATTGAAACACTTAAGAAAAACCTTTGACGGAGTGACGGATGTCATCAGTGATATCAACCTCCAAATCAAAAAGGGAGAATTCGTGACTCTTTTGGGTCCGTCCGGCTGTGGTAAAACCACACTTCTTCGAATGATCGCAGGATTTGAAACTCCTACCGATGGAGAGATTTTACTGCACGGAGAAAACATTGCAAAGCTTCCTCCAAATGAACGCCCCATCAATACGGTGTTTCAGAAGTATGCTTTGTTTCCCCATATGAACGTATATGAAAACATCGCTTTCGGCCTTACGCTGAAAAAGATGTCCAAATCCGCCATCGATGAAAAGGTGAAAAAAGCCCTTGAAATCGTAGACTTGGAAGGATTTGAAAAAAGAAAGGTACAGACCTTGTCCGGTGGACAGCAGCAGCGTATTGCAATCGCCCGAGCTATCGTAAACGAGCCGGAGATTTTGCTTTTGGATGAGCCTCTTGGTGCATTGGATTACAAGATGCGTCGCGAGATGCAGTTAGAACTTAAGAACATGCACGAGGAGTTGGGAATTACCTTTATCTTTGTTACCCACGACCAGGAAGAGGCCCTTACCATGTCCGATCGTATCGTTGTACTTTCTCAGGGAGATGTACAGCAGGTAGGTCGCCCGGAAGATATCTATCGCATTCCAAGCAATGCGTTTGTAGCCGATTTCATCGGAGAAAGTAATATTTTCCACGGAAAGATGAGCGGATATCGTCAGGTGGAATTTTTAGGTGCTTCCTTTACTTGCGAAGAAGACTATCCGAAGGGAACCGAAGTGGAAGTTGTAATTCGTCCGGAAGGCTTTGTATGGTGCAAAGAAGAGGACGGAAAGATTTCCGGTGAAGTGATTTCCTGCGTCTTTAAGGGAACCTATTATGAGATTACCCTTCAGAGCGGAAAGAACGAGATTGTGGTTTATGATAAGCGTCCGCTTAATGTTGGAGATAAGACCGGTGTGGATGTATCTCCGGAAGATATTCACGTAATGCTTTACGATACCCACAAGAATCACTTTGTTGTGGAAAAAGAGGGTGTATTATACGATGCATACTTTACCCATTCCGATGCGAAGCTTTCCGATGATGCGGAAGAAGGACAGATTACCGGAAATATTGTTTCCATCATCTACAAGGGTGACCACTACAGCTACACCGTTACCACGGAAGACGGCTTGAATTACTTTGTAAATGACGAGTACTTATGGAACACAGGGGACTTTGTTTCTATCGTAGTTCCTGAGAACCGTATTGAATATAGCCAAGTAAAGGAGGAAGCATAAGGTGAAATTTCCGGGACGAAAACTTGCGATTCCCTATGGAATTTTTATGATTTTATTTGTTGTGCTTCCGCTGTTTATTGTTTTATATTACGCATTTACCAATGGAAGCGGACAGCCCACCTTTGAGAACTTTTTGGACTTTTTCCAAAATAAACGAACCTGGGCAACCTTGTTTTACAGTTTGGTGATTGGTGTGTTGACCACAAGCGTATGTCTTTTGTTGGCCTATCCCACCGCATACATTTTGGCAAGAGGCTATGTGAAAAACCCGAGACTCATTCTTATGGCATTTATCACACCTATGTGGATCAACTCCGTACTTCGCCTTACCGCGTTAAAAGAGATTCTATCCGCAGTGGAAGGAAACCTTGCGTATTTCCCGTTTGTAAATACAATTTTAGGTATGACTTATGACTTTTTGCCTTTTATGATTTTGCCGATTTACAACTCTATTACAAAGATTGATTCTTCCATGTGGGAAGCTGCGGCAGATTTGGGGGCAAATAAAACCGCTACCTTGTGCCGTGTAATGCTACCACTTAGTAAGCCGGGTATTTTAAGCGGAATTACCATGGTATTTTTGCCTGCCATGACAAACTATGTGGTATTGGATTTGATGTATAACTCAACGTATATCATGGGAAGCTTGATCGGAAGCTACTTCAGTGCCTACGACTGGCACAACGGCGCAATGATTTCTGCGGTTCTTTTGACCTTGATTGCGCTTTTGAATCTCTTTGATGCAGATGAGATGGAAGAGAAAAAAGGACGAGGAGGTGTTTTGTCATGAAAAAAACAGTTTCTCGTATTTGGTTAGGATTTGTACTTTTGTTCTTGTATTCGCCGATTTTGATTTTGTCGGTGTACAGTTTTACGAAGTCTACCATGATCGGAAAAATCCGCGGATTTTCTTTCCATAATTATGTGACACTCTTTACGACAGAAGAGTTACAGAGCATGATTTTGGGCACGGTTTTGTTGGCGCTTATCGTGTCATCTCTTTCCGTAATCTTAGGAACCTGTGGAGCCCTGGGTGTGTACTTCGGTGGCAAAAAGACAAAGACAGCATTGGAATTTGTTAACCGTATTCCGGTGGTAAACGCAGATGTTGTTACCGGTTTTTCCGTATGTATTTTGCTCATTGTATTTTTCAAAATTCCGAAGGATTCTTTCCTTCCGCTTTTGATTGGACAGTGCGTGCTTTGTACGCCTTTTGTATATTTGTCCATTAAGCCGAGACTTTATGCCATGGATCCCCATTTGTACGAGGCGGCCCTTGATTTGGGATGTACGCCTTGGATGGCACTTCGTAAAGTTGTGTTAAAGGAACTTGTTCCGGGAATCATCTCCGGATTCTTTACCAGCGTAACCTTGTCTGTGGATGATTACTTTATTACCACATACACGAAGCCCGCAGCCTTTGATACCATTTCTACCTACGTGGTAAATGCCACCAAGGGTTCTCAAACAGAGATTAAGACTGCACTTTGGGCGCTTTCAACCGTCATCTTTTTGTTGGTTGTTTGTGTGGTACTGGTTGGATATGTTAGATCCATGAAGAATGTGAAGGAAAAGGAAATAAATGAAGCATAGAATGAAATGGGGAAGCGTTGCCCTTTTGTTAGTGGGAAGCTGCTTCCTGTTTAGCGGATGTAAAAAAGAAGAATCATCAAATGAGATTGTGCTTCGTGTGGCCAATTGTGAAGAATACATTGACGAAGGGGATTGGGACGAAGCCATTGAGTTGGATAACGGCGTAAGCATTTATGCCGAAAATGCCTTGGTGGACGATTTTGAAGACTGGTATTACGAAACCTACGGAAAGCGTGTGCGCGTAGAGTATTCTACTTATGGTACCAATGAGGATTTGTACAATCAGTTGACTTTGGGCAGCAAATTTGATTTGGTTTGTCCTTCCGAGTACATGATTTTAAAAATGATGAACGAGGACAAAGTGTTACCGTTTTCGGATGAGTTTTTCGATGAGTCCGATGAAAACAATTATTACGTGAAAGGCCTTTCACCTTATATCCGCAATATGTTTGAAAATTTAACCATCGATGATAAGCGTATGATGGATTACGGTGCCGGATATATGTGGGGAAGCATGGGAATTGTCTATAATCCGGATGCGGTAGCTCAAGAGGATTTAAAACATTGGAGCCTTCTTTTGTCACCGAAGTATACCAAACAGGTGACTATGAAGGATTCCATTCGTGATTCCTATATCGTAGCTCTTTGTATTTTAAATGAAGAAGAGTTTATGAGTGATGAGTTTTTAAACAATCCCAACTACGCAGACCGTTTGAGCGAAGCTTTAAACGCTACGGATGAGGATACGGTAAATAAGGTGGAAGAGATTCTTTCCCAAATGCGAACCAATGCATATTCTCTTGAAACCGATAGCGGCAAAGCTGATATGGTAAGCGGAAAAGTGGTTGCAAATATGCAGTGGTCCGGGGATGCGGTATACACAATGGATCAGGCGGAAGAAGATGATTATGAACTGGATTTCTTCATTCCGGAAGAAGCATCGAACCTTTGGTTTGACGGATTTTGTATGTTAAAAGACGGAATTAACGGGGATGCGGAAAAACAGCATGCCGCAGAAGCGTTTATCAACTTTATTTCCCGCCCGGACAATGTGATTCGTAATATGGATTACATCGGATATACCTCGGCTATTTCCGGTGGAGACAATGAGGATATCTTGGAATATGTGAAGTACTGTTACGAGGATGAAGACGGGGTGCCATACGATTTGTCTTACTTCTTCGGAGAAGATACGGTAATCACTGTTCCGGAAGATCAGTTGCATCGTCAGCTTTTGGCACAGTACCCGACGGAAGATGTGATCAATCGCTGCGCGGTAATGAGTTATTATGATGGGGAGGCCAATAAGCGAATTTCGCAAATGTGGACCAATATTCGATGCTTTCGGTTTCCTTGGGAACATTGAAAAAATAAGGGATTTGATATAATATAAAGGCTGTACAGTTTTTGTGTACGGTTTCATAAAGGAGCAATACTTATGTTTGATACGATTGTAGAAAAATTAAAAGCCATTCGATTGCATATTACAGCAACTGCTTTGGCTTGCGTAATCTTAGGTTTTATCTTTTTGATCTGGCCTTCACAGGTAACAAGCCTTATTGCAATTGCGGTTGGCGTTTTGCTGATTGTCATCGGCGCAATATACGTCATCAGCAAACTCATTAATCAGGAAAATAAATTTACCGGTATGTTGGTTGGATTTGTTGTTTTGATTTTAGGTGTTTGGGTTTTATTAAATCCGAGCAGTGCAAAGACCATTATTCCGATTGTCATCGGTGTGGTTTTGGTGGCAAGCGGTGTGCAGGAACTTCGTCTTTCTTTTGCCGCAAAGAGTGTGGATGCAACCAAATGGGGTTGGATGATTGCCGGCAGCGCAATCACTATTGTATTTGGAATCATTTGCATTTTTGCTGCATTTGAAATTTTAAACCTTGCAATGCGTTTGCTGGGACTTTTCTTAATTTATGACGGTGTTTCTTCCATGATTATGGTTCGCCATGTCAACGTGGCAGAACGTGTGGTTGATTCCGTTGTAACAAAAGAAGAAGACGTAGATGATTTCTTTTAAAGCATAATGAGAGTAGAACGATTTAAAATGGAGCGCACCGGCCTTTTGGAAGAAGGCGATGTGCTACCGATTAAAGAATACGAGTTGCCGAATTCCTATTATTATATGTTGGGACATGCATATGCTATGTCAGCAAATTATTCGACACTCGAGAGAATCAAATCCACAGAAGGAAAAGTCGTAAAGGTAGAAAAAACCGAAAAAGGATTTTACGTGGATGTGGAATTAGATGAATAGGATGTAACAGATGAGATATCTTCCCATAAACCAGCTGAGGGAGGGAATGCTTTTAGGGCAGGAACTTCAGGATGCTCACGGACAGATGCTTCTAAAAAAGCATACCCGTCTTACAAAAGAGAATATTTCCTATATCAGCTTCTTAGAGGTTGAGGGTCTGTATATCGATGATGATATTTCCAAAGACGTTGAAATCAAAGAAGTCATTGAACCGGAAGTTAAAAAAGCTTCCTTACAATTGATTTCCGAACTTTTTGGAAGTGTTGCGGAATCCGATGAATCGGAAAGTCCCGCTAAAAAGGATGATATTATAGAAACCGTGGAACATGTGGTGGACAATGTGTTGTCCAACCGCGATGTGGTTTACAACATGATGGAAGTACGTACTTATGATAATTATACGTATTACCATTCTGTAAATGTCGGCATTTTAACCGGTGTCATCGGTGCTAAGATGGGTTTATCCGAAGTGGAATTGCAGCATGCGGTTACTGCCGGATTTTTGCATGACATTGGCAAAGTATTTATTGATGCCAACGTGTTAAATGCGCCTCGAAGATTATCCGAGGACGAGCGCATTAAAATGATGGACCACCCGAGAGAAGGGTATGAGTTTTTGATGGAACATTATGACCTTCCTCGTGAAGTTTTAATGGGCGTGTATGAGCACCACGAGTGGTACGATGGTGGCGGATACCCATGTCGTAAAACCGGAAAAGAAACCGGAAAGATTTCTCGCATCATCAAAGCGGCGGATGTATATGATGCCATGACTTCCAAGCGTGCGTACCATGATCCTTACCTTCCTTCGGAGGTGTTGGAATACATTATGGGTCGAAGCGGCATGGAGTTTGATCCGGAAGTCGTAAAGACCATGGTATGGGAACTCTGTGTTTACCCTGTGGGATGTGAAGTGGAATTATCCAACGGTGAGTATGCTCTTGTGGTAAAAAATCACAAAGGTTACTCTCTTCGTCCGACGGTGAAATTAATTCAAAGCGGAAGAATCATTGATTTGACTTCCGATCGAAATTCTTGGAATCTTACCATTGTGAAGTTGTTGATTTAGGAGAAAAAATGTCAGTTCAGAGTAAAAATGCCATTGATACCTTGCTCTCCGAAAGTTTTAAAGAACTAGCGACGACAAAGGCCATTGAAAAAATTACAATCAAAGAAATTACGGATAAGGCCGGTGTAATCCGGCCTACTTTTTATAACCATTTTCAGGATAAGTATGAACTTTTGGAATGGATTGTGGAAAAGGAATTAATCGCGCCTATGGCACCACAGATTGACCGTGGTCAGCTAAAGGAAGCGGTGACGGAAGCCTTAAAGAAGATGGAAAGTGAAAAAGAGTTTTACATCAAGGCTGTCAAATTGGAAGGCCAGAATTCCTTTAAAGAGATTTTGGTACAAAAGGTAACGGACTTGATTTTAAGCCGTTTGGATGCAGAGCGTATTCAAAAGAAAATCGTATATCCTTGGCTTACTTCCAAACGTACGGCGGACTTTTTTGCAAGCACCGTTTGCTATGCTGTTATCGAATGGGTGGAAGACGGCATGCAGGTCCCTATTGAAGATGTTGTGAATGTATTTGTGTTCTTGATGGTACACTCCATTGTAGACATGATTGAAATGATAGAGGAGTAGCTATGAATATTTGGGTTAGTATTTTAATTATCATCGGAATCAGTTTGGATGCCTTTGCTACCATGGAAGTGGAAGGCGCCATGGCTCCGGAGATAAAAAAGGGTGCACTTGCCATAGCCTGTGCCATTACAACGGGACTTAGCCTTTTGTTTTTCTTCGGCGGCTATTTTTTAAGTTACGAGCTGAATGTGCATGATGTATTTAATAATGAGGAATTAACCGCAGGAATTATTTCTTCCGCTATCTTTTTCTTGCTGGGTGTGCGCTTAATCATTAAAGCCATCCAAAAGGAATTCATTCAGGAAAAACGTCGCGAATTTGGAATCAGTTCCTATATTCGCATGGTGGTTGTGATGTCTTTATATACCTTGGCCGCCGGTTTGGCTTGCGGCCTTGTTTTGGCAAATGTGTATGTAATGCTTGTTGCCATCGTGATTTGCTATGTGTTGGTGGTAATCGGTGGAATTCTAACCGGATATCATTACGGATTTGAACAAAAGACCTATGCATACACCATCGGTGCCGTACTGCTTTGGGTGGTCGGAACCTATGTGGTATTAACAGAGATTTTAGCGGTATTATAAAATGGCGGCAAAACGAACATTAGAAATTTTAAAGCGATTAGATGATGTCTATGGTACGGAGTTGATTTGTTATTTAAATCATGAGACTCCATGGCAGCTTCTGATCGCTGTTATTTTAAGTGCGCAATGTACCGATGCGCGGGTGAACATTGTGACGAAGGATTTGTTTGTAAAGTATCCAACTTTAGAGGCTTTTGCACAGGCGGATTTGGCAGAAATGGAAGATGATATTCGTTCCACCGGGTTTTATCACAACAAGGCGAAAAATATCATTGCCTGCGCGAGAGAATTGGTGGAGAAATACGATGGACAGCTTCCGAATACCATTGAAGAGCTTACCGCGCTTCCGGGTGTGGGAAGAAAAACCGCAAATGTGATTCTCGGAAATATCTATCACATACCAAGTATCGTGGTGGACACCCATGTAAAGCGAATATCCAAGCGCTTGGGCTTAACAAAGGAAGAAGATCCGGAGAAAGTGGAGTACGATTTAATGAAAAAACTTCCGAAGGATCATTGGATTTTATACAACATTCAAATCATTTCTTTTGGACGACAAATCTGTTTTGCCAGAAATCCGAAGTGTGAAATCTGCCCATTACAGGATTTGTGCGGGGCGAAATAGTTGAAACCGTGTTCGTAACAGCCTATAATAATAGTGATTGTTTGCATTTTTGATACGATTTGTATCACTTCATATATTTACAAGAGGTCGTTTTTTCATTTGGAGGGAGAGTAAGTGAGGATATTTGGCCACAGAAAGAATGGTTACGTGAAATATCGTAACATTACGATAGCGGGAGGGGTTTTGGTAAACGTACTGCTGGCGTATTTGATGCACAGACTGCAGTTACCTCTCTATCTTGATGCAATCGGAACGATTGCTGTCGGCAGCATTTGTGGGTTCTTTCCCGGTATATTGGTTGCCGTTCTTACAAATTTCTTTTGCTCATTTTTTAATCCATATTCCCTGTATTATATGTTAGTAGGTGTGCTGGTGGCGCTTGCTTCCAGTATGTATGCCCGTGATAAAGACAGGAAGAAAAGCATTTGGAAAGTATTTTCTTTTGTCATCGTTTTGGCGTTGATTGGCGGAGTACTTGGGACTTCATTTCAGTGGATCCTATTGGGAGACAATCAGTTTGACGATGTGGCAGCCGCTGCCACATCCTTTAGCAACAATGCGAATATTCCGTATTTTCTGGCTTCTGTTTTGATCAATATTGGTTTGAATTTTGTGGACAAGGGTATTTGCGCCTTTATTGTAGGTGCTGTTGCATATTTTATTCCGCGAAAATATGTAATCGGAATTTGGAACAGCGGTTGGAAACAGAGACCTTTGACAAATGAAGAAATCAGCGATAACAAAAAACATGTTGCGTACGGACACAATTCCATTTTGATTAAAACGGTGGGCTTATTAATTGTAGCTGCTGTATTAATCACGCTTGCCATGGGGTGGATTGGTGTATCCCTGTATTTTCGGGCAGAAAAAAAAGAATGCCGTTTGAGTGCGGAAAGTACGGCGAGCTATGTAGCCATGATGTTGGACGGAGAACAGGTCGAGGAGTTCATAAGAAAAGGAGCGAATGCAAATGGCTATGCGGAAACGAAAGAACTGCTGTACAAAATCCGTGACAATTCCGCCCATGTAAAATTTTTGTATATTATTTCCGTTCAGCAGGACGGTGGCCATTATATTATGGATTTGGATACTGAGGATGAGCCGGCGTATGCACCGGGTGAGGTAGCGCCGATTGATGAACCTTTCTATCCATATATGGAAACTTTATTGGAAGGCGGAGAAATTCCACCGGTGGAAGCGACTACAGAAACCGGATGGCTTCTGACAGTGTACGAACCTATTTTGAATTCGGATGGCAAAACCGTTGCCTATGTGGGGGCCGATGTGGCCTTATCCAGCGTAGCCGGATTTACGATAAGTTATGTGACGAGAGTGGGAATGATTTTCACGGGATTCTTAGCCCTTATCATTTCGTTTGCCTTATGGTTTACAAAGAGCCATTTGATTCAACCGGTAAACAGTATGGTAGCCTGGGCGGATGGGTTTATGAAGCACTCCGGCAACCAGGAGGAAATGGATAAAGAGGTAAAGAAACTTCGGGATATTGATATTTGTACCGGAGATGAAGTGGAACAGCTGTACAATTCCCTTTGTAAAATGGCAGTAGATACCACAAACCAGTTAAGGGATATCAATTATTTCGCGGATGCAACCTCAAAGATGCAAAACGGTTTGATCGTGACGATGGCGGA
>JAEEGL010496971.1_pt1 | contig 11791 bp, 10 predicted proteins | sample 9134231 | NCBI WGS metagenome assembly JAEEGL01 (sample SAMN16246548, study PRJNA631951) | gut metagenome | biome: gut microbiome; feature: rumen; material: fiber-attached | host: Bos | place: Iran: Karaj | collected 2018-10 | reverse complement strand
GCAAGTAGCCGCGACTAATTCCAGTCCGCTGTTAGAAGAGCGGGAGGAGCGCGGTTGGCGGAAGGCTCTTCGCGCCGTGCCGCGAGGCCAGTCCGGCTAGTTCGCCGTCGTTGGTGAAGATGATGACATTCTCGGCGCCCGCCGACGCTAGGAAGCGCGCCTGATCGACGAGGACGCCGTCGGCGCGGTGTTCGCCCTCGCCGCCTGAGTAGATGACCTGCACGTTTTCGGAGGCCGTGGATTCGCTGCGTTCGGGGCCGTCGAATACGATGTAGGCGCGGATGTTCGGCATCTGGGCGAGCAGTCCGGCGATGTCGCGGACGAGCCAGTCGCGGGCCTGCGCCGTTGGCCAGCGGCGCTCGGTCGGGAGGCGGTAGCGGCACTGCAGGGCGAAGAGGGTGTTGTGCGCGTCGATAAGGAGGATGGCGGGGATTTCACCGGCGATGGCGCGACGCAGGATCGCACGCGGCGAGGATGGGTCTTCGTCCTTTGCGCCGTCGGCGGCGCCGCGTGAGTGGATTAGGGAGTAGCGGCGCTTGAGGGCGGACGACAGGGCAGCGACGTCCTGCGGCGGGAATGTCTGCGCGGCGGCGAGGAGGTCTATGCAGATGCGCCATGATGCAAGCGACTCGTCGCGGGCGGAGGAGATTGCCTCGAAGAGTTGCGCCAGGGGCGTGCCGGGCGCGGCGCCACCAGCCGCTGAGGCCGAGGCCGCGCCGCCGGCCGACGCTGCGGCGAGGCGGGTCTGGATGGCGGCATCGACGCGACGGTCGATTTCGCCGCCGATGTGGCGCGCCTCTGCCTCGCTGCGCTCAAGGCGCTGCCGCAGTTCGCCGCGCTCAGAAGTGAGCGCGTCCTTCTCGGCCTCCAGCCGCGCCACCTTGGCCTCAAGGGCGGCTCGGACGGCGCTCTCCTTGGCCAGACGCGCGTCTGCGCCCTTCAGCGCGGCGAGCGAGGCGCGAAGGCTCTCAAGCTCGCGCTGCATCGACGCGCCGCCGCCACCGGCCTCAAGGCTGCGCCGTATCTGGTCGCGGATCAGCTCCCGCAGTTTCGGGTCAGCTGGCTCCGAGGATGAGAGGATTGAAAGCAGGCGGGCGCGAATGAGCGGCGCCTTCACTGCTCGGAAGCCGCCATTGAGGAAGCCCGGCGTGGAGCGGGCGTAGTCCTCAAGTTCGCGGGGTGTGATTTTGGCGAGGACGAGGCGCAGGGTTTCAACCATCCCCGCATCGCATGGTATGTCCTTCGCAAGCGCCATCAGCAGCCCTCGCGCTTCACCGATGCGCCAAGGGCGCCCAGGTTGCCCACGACGTCCTCGTAGCCGCGGTCGATGCTGCTGGCGTTCTGGATGACGCTCTCGCCCTTCGCGCCAAGCGCGGCGATCACCAGCGCGATGCCGGCGCGGATGTCGGGGCTGGAGACGCGGCAGCCGGAGAGGGCCGGATTGTGAGAGCCGATGACGACGATCCGGTGCGGGTCGCACTGCACGATCTTCGCGCCCATGTTGATGAGGTGATCGACGAAATACATGCGGCTCTCGAACATCTTTTCGAAGAAGAGCGTGGTGCCTTCGGTGAATATGGCGAGGACGATCAGGACGCTCATCATGTCGGATGGAACGGAGGGCCAGATGCCGTCCTCGATTTTCGGGATGGCGCCGCCGAAGTCGTCCACCACGGCCAGCGGCTGCTTGGCGGGGAGGTGGAGGACGTTGCCGTCAAGCGTCCACTTGACGCCGAACTTGGCGAATGCCTTTCCCAGAACGCCGAAGTCGCGTGCGGAAACGCCCTTTACGGTCAGCTCGCCGCCTGTGACAAGCGAGGCGACGATGTAGCTGGCGGCGTCGATGTAGTCGGAGCCGATGGCGGCGGTGGCGCCATGCAGGCGCTTTGCGCCATGGACGATGAGGCGGTTGGTGCCGACGCCCTCTATTTGCGCGCCCATGGCGGTCAGCATGGCGCAGAGGTCCTGCACGTGCGGCTCGCAGGCGGCGTTGTAGATGGAGGTCACGCCCTCGGCGGAGGCCGCTGCCATGAGGATGTTCTCTGTGGCGGTCACCGACGCTTCGTCGAGGATGATGTCGGCGCCCTTCAATGGCGCTGGCGCGACGAAGCCATAGCCTGATCCGTCGGGCGTGCGCGAGAAGACGGCGCCGAGGGCGCCGAGGCCGGCGATGTGTGTGTCAATCCTGCGGCGGCCGATGGGGTCGCCGCCGGTGGAGGGTATCTCGATGCGGCCGGCGCGGGCGACGAGCGGGCCCGCGAAGAGGATCGTTGCGCGCATCTTGGCGCAGAGCTTGGGCGGCAGCGAGGTCAGCGCGATGTTGCGGGCGCAGATCGTGACCTTGTGGTTGGCGCGGTCAAGGGTGTACTCTGCTCCAATGGCCTTGAGAAGATCCAGGGTGGTGAAGACGTCTTCAATGAGAGGGAGGTTTTCAAGAACGACTGGCTCGTCGGTGAGGAGCGTTGCGGCGAGCATGGGAAGCGCCGCGTTCTTGTTGCCGTAAACAACATGGACGCCCGAGATGGGTTGTCCGCCTGTGATTCGAAGGGAGTCTGACATGAGGGAAGGAAAATGACTGGAAAGGGGGAATGGAAATGTGGAAGAATAGACAGAGAAGTTTACACTAAACGCCGACGAATATCAAGTTGGCGCGGATTCGTTGCTTTTTCAGCAACGATATGTTATAATATTGGCAACATTTTTATGATGGGCATTGGACTTCTTCAAAAACTTTTTGGATCGCAGACGCGAGCGGCAATACTGAAAACGCTGTTTTCGGTAGAGGCGCGAAAAGTTCACTTACGGGAACTTTCCCGCCTAACGGGGCTTTCGGCGCCCAACTTAATGCGTGAAGCCAAGGCACTCGCCTATGAAGGAATCCTCACAGAGGAAAAGGACGGAAACCGTATTCTTTACGCGGCCAATCCCGCCTGCCCCATACACAGCGCATTGAAAGAAATTGTGGCAAAGGCTCGAGACATTGAGGACGCCGCCAAAGGCTAGGACAAAGCCCCAAATAATTGTTTTCCACAAGCTGGCATAAAAAAGTGGATCTTCAAAGAAAATTGTGGGAAATGCGTAGTCACGAATCTACCCAGGGCGCTACCGCGCCGAACTTTGGAAACTGCCGGAAATGCGCATGCGCATTCTGCGGCGTGTCTGCCGCCGCACCGAAGCAAGCTTCATGCGCCGCCAGCCCTGCCGCGCGGCCGTGGCCGCTCCCCGGCAGATTGGGAAGGCCGCTCTTCGGCATGGGAAAACCAGGAAAGTCGAAGGTCGAAAGTCGGGAGGGACGCGCTTCGTCGCGTCCGGTGAGATTCGGGAGGGACGCGCTTCGTCGCGTCCGGTGAGATTTGGGAGGGACGCGCTTCGTCGCGTCCGCAGTGGCCCGGACAAAGCCGGGCTCTCCCTTCCAAAAACTTCCCAACCCGCCGGAGGCGGTTTCCCAATCTGATGCGCCGTGGCGAAGTCGCAAGGTCTGGGTGCGGGCGCATGATGCTTGCATCAATGCGACGGCATCCGGGCCGCTGGCTCGCACAGCGAGACGGCGCACCAGTTTCCCAACTTCGGCGCGGTAGCGCCATGAATACTCACAGCGGAGACTGCTAATGCTTCCACAAAAAACTTGGAACCAAAAAAGTCCGTCTCGTCTGACTTGAAAAGACTACGGTGCGGAAACATCACTAGACCATGGTGCGGAAACATCACTAGACCATGGTGCGGAACTGTCGCTAGACCACGGTGCGGAAATCTCATTAGACCATGGCGTAGAAGTAATTACGATAAGGCGAATCCTCCGAACTAGCCACTAGCCACTAACCACTAGCCACTAGCCACTAGCCACTAGCCACTAACCACTAGCCACTAGCCACTAACCACTAGCCACTAACCACTGACATTTCAAGGCGTGCCAACGCCCAACTTCGCCCGAAGGGCTCAAACCTTCGGGCGATTGCGTAAACATCTAAATTTCAAGGCGGCACTGGCCGTCCTACTTCGTCATCTCGACAGAGACTTTGAAGAAGTTGTAGGACGCTTCGTCGCAGTTGATTTCCGTCCAGTCCTCGTCGGTGAGCTTTACCTTGCCGTATTTCCGGTAAGTGCGCTTCGCCGCCTCTTCTGGCGTAAGTACAGGCTCCCACGAGATTTCCGGCGCTCCGTTCTTCCACGAGATTACGGCGCGGAACGCAGCTGCAGCGTTCGTCGGGCTTATGCCCGCGACATAGCACTCCCAGACCTTGTTCACTCCGCTGGCGGCGTCGGCTTTCGCCTCTGCCAGTATAAGTTTTCCGAACCGTGGTCTCGCAATCTCGGATGCGCTGAAATCTGCAAGACTACGGTGCGGAACGATGCGTCGGTAGGGACGCCTCCACGAGGCATCCGCTATTGCACCTTGGCCCGCATGAAGAAGGATGTCCCGGCATCCGGCGGCGGCGTGGCGGTGAACCGCGCCTTTCCGTCCACCGGGGCGTCGAAGGTCAGTTCGATGTTGGCGGGCGAGAACTCGCCGTCAAGCCTTGTCGCGCCCTCTACGCTGATGGCCTTCCGCAGGTTCTCCTTCAGCGAGGCCGCTGCGATTGCGCCCGACGAGCCGATGTCCACGCCGTCGATTGTGACCTCGAACGAGAACTGCATTTCGCCGCCGCCGCTTTCCGCACCATGGTCTCGCATGATTCCGCACCGTAAGTACGGTGCGGAACAGGATGAAGGCTATGCGCAGAAATCAGCAAGACTATGGTGCGGAATCGTAACTAGCGTTCCCGTCGCCTTCCCGACGGCAGTCAAGACTTCCATCTGGTCGGAATCCCACGATCCATCTGGATGGACTCTGACATCAATGCAGACAACACCGCCGTTTTCGTTGACGAGTGGCACGAATCGCGACATGTAGCCTGCGTTGCGCTTGCACCCCGCGCCGCCCCAGGCGCAATAGCCATCCGAACGCCATGCCGCCAGCGGCGCGAGCATGAAAGCCTGCGCACCGTCTATGAAGCGCTTTTCCGGTATGCAAGCGAAGTCGTTGAACTCCCCGGCGGTGAAATCTTCCTCCGGCCAGTATTTTCTATATGCAGGCGTATGGAAGATTCCGTTATTCATCGCGACAAGCGCATTCGGGTTGCCTGCCTTTACCGCATCGGCATAGAACCGCAAGAGTTCTGGCGTGTAGCCAAGATGGTCGTTGTAGCAACCATCTATCCACCAACCCTTGACGTTCCCGGCATAGCGCGAGGATAGTTCTTCGAGAACGGATGCCCAGTTTCTGACGAACTTCTCCGTAACACCGAGGAAGCGCCGTTCCGTCAAACCGAATCGCGGGCCGATTTCACGGTCGAGGTATGGCCCGTCGCCTGTAAAGTAGAGATAGAGGTCAATGCCGCGCTTTCCAAGTTCGTCCGCTAGTTCCATCGGCAGATCGCGCAGGGAGCAGGCTTCTCCCGGCCGCGTTCTGGCGATGGCATCGAATGCGGCGCTGGGCGCACTCATCCAGCGACGCCCTTGCATTACGGTGAAAAAGTAGAATCTCGCACCGCATTCCTGTAGTTGGTCTGCAATGCGTTCCACACCGAAATTCGCAACTTTCGCGTTCCATTCCGCAGAGGTTTTGCAGTCGTTGCCGAGGAAATGGTTGAAGACGCCCCATTTCGCGTCATGCAGACGCCTTGTGCGTTCCTCCGCGACTGCTTCCAGTCTGCGAACAATCGCATGGTCGATGCCGCCATGGCGGGAAAGTTCAAGGCGAATTCGTGCGTCACGCTCTTTGGTTTCCGTTTCTGGCCCGAACGCGACACCAAGCGCGGTAGCCGTGTCACGCCATCCATCCCCCGGCGCGAAAAGAAGAATACCTGAATACGGATGTGCCTCGCGCAGTTGCGCGACCGACGCGCGGAACGAGGATGACGCCGCTTCCGTGAAAGCTTCGCCGTCCGCCCAGAACACGAACAACTGATGGCGCGCGCCTGCCTCTAGCGCGCCGAACGTCTCCATCTTCATTGTTTCTCCTTCTTCCGCCTGATTACCTTGAGATTGCGAATCCAAAGCGAAATTCTTTGGCCTCGAGGGCTGCCACCCGCTCCGAACGATACCGCTCCCGCGATGTCCATTCCTGTCGGCACGGCAATGCGCCGCACCTCCCACCGCGAAAGAACCGGGTTCAAGGCCGAACTTGCCGACCTTTTGCCGTCTGGCGAAATCTCGCGGAACTGAGCCATCGAAAATCGCCAGTCGTCCTCTGTTCGGTCAGGCTGCTCGTTCCTCGCCTCAAACTCGACCATGAGCGCGTCGCCCAGAATTCCTGAATCAAGTCTGAATGACGGATAGCACCAGCGATCGCCGGACTCCCCACCATCCCATTCTAAATCCATTCGCACGGCCTGTTCTTCCTCGTCCCACGAAATCCGCCCTGTCGCCGCATTGTCGCTACGCGACCATCGCGAAAGGTCCCGCCAGTCCGTTTCGACAATCTCCGCCTCGGCCAACATCCGCCCTGTCATCCGAGTGCGGACGGCGAGGGTTGAAACCAGGCGCCCGTCCGCAGAACCGCCGAAACGGAGCGTCGCCCGGTAATCGGCATCTGGTTCCGGTATCACTTCAACATCGACAATGCGCTCGTCCATCGGAAGCACATCCATCGGCACCCCCGCGCCTTCCATTTTTCCTCCATCAAGCGATAGAATGCATCGTTTCGCCTTGTCCGAAAGATTCCAGACATGAATCCTGGCGCGGAGAACATCGCCATCAATCTCCGCCAATGTTTTGCTTTCCGCAAGACGGTAGCACTGTTCGTCCAGTTCCACCCTGAGAATGATTGACAGGTCCTCAACGGACGTTGATTCGTAGCGCTTGGGGACTCCTGGCTTGCGGGCTCGTCGCACGATGGGTATGTCATTGGGAAGCCCGCATGCGTAAGCTGGATAACGCGTCGCCACAAGACGCAGTTTTCCGCTCATGGCGCGAACGACAGATCCCCTGCCGCAAAGGTCGATTACGCGGTAGTCTCCGTCCTCTGCGTCCAACACGAATTCCTGACGGATCAAATCAAATCCCGAAGGCACGGGCTTACCGGCATCGGCTTCGGAGATAGACCAGAACGCAAGAGTCCTTCGTCCGTCCGGCCCACGGAAGAGATAACCTTTGACACTATTGCCGAACCGCACCTCACCAAGCATTTCCAAGGGTGAAAGGACGGCCGTCATAGTGGCGAATGCCGCAAATGCGGGCTTTACCGTTCCATCACGGTGCATCAGCCCCCAGTCGGCGGAACTGAAATTCCAGGGTGGAAACACGAACCAGTAGGCCCGCCCGACGCCGCCGCACATATGGGAAAGCATCACCTTCGGCAGTATTTCGGCCTGGACGCGCTCCTGTTCCGCCGAAAAGCGCCGCACGCCGGGAACACCTGGCTCCGGATCTTCCGGCGGACGCGCGACGAAAGGCTCGTTGCACTCGGTAATCCGAATTTCCATCTCTTCAAGCCCGTTCTCCGTCAAGAAACGATGCCATCTTTCATGAAGACGCGGATGTCGGTCTAATTCTTCGTAGCAGTGGAAATTGTACACATCAACATACTTTGCCAGTTCCGATTCAAATGCCGCACGGCTGTAGCCGCTGCCGCCAGACGTGAGCGCGGAACTCTGAATGATTGCCTCTCCTCCCGCCGCTAGAAAACCGAGAGAAGCCGCTTTCTGCGCGGCCGCATATTCCCACACGGGTTCCGGCGCAGGATGGATGTCTGGTTCGTTCCAGAACTCCCAGGAGTCCATCGTCCCGCGGAAAGCCTCCGCCGCGCTACGGGCGAAAGCGAAAGTCGCCACAAGATTTGATGGGAGCTTTTGGATCGGCCTTGTCCATTCCGGGGCATCGTGCCAGCAGCCCGAATCTGGAATTCCATATTCTTTCAGCACATCCGCAGCACGAGCATATTGCTTCCAGTCTGTTTCAGCAGAAGCCGGCTCCACGTCCGACCAGCTAATCCGGTCGCGTGTCGCCTCAACCCCGGCAAGCCGCATCAAGTGCGCCACTAGGCGGTAGGAGTCGCCGTCGAACCAACGCTGGCCTCTAGTCCTCCCATTGGGGGATGCGAGCCAACTGAATCCCGAATCCACCGCAAAGAAACGCCCTCGCGACGCCAAACGAGACTCCGGCGGCGGAACGACAGCGAAAGGGAATGGGCGCGATGTCGACGTCTTAAGCGTATAGTAGCCGCATCCTAGCGGCGGAGCATGGAACACTCCGCCGGAAAAGGCGCCACTGGCGACCGGTGAGCCGTCAAAGTCGCGCACCTCGCATTCCGCGTTCGCCGCCACGCCATCCGCACGAAAGATGCATGGCGAATCTGCTACAAACACGCCTCCTGGCGCATCTGACCACGTCAACGCGGGAGCAGTCCTCGATGCTTCGTCGACGCCGTGGCAGAGGGGTGATGCGGCGCAAAGCATGGCACCGGCTATTGCAATAGCGCCAACCATTGCAATGCTATTTGAAAGTCATCACCGTGCAGCGAATCGTGCATGGTTCAAGGAACTCTTCGGCGGATAGCGCCTTGCGGGTGAATCGCACTTCATCGACATAGCCCCAAAGCCCCAACTGCCCGAGGTGCGCCGACCCCGGCAGATGCAACGGCAGTCCCTGTTTCAAAGTTGCGTCGCCGAAGTCAGAGGAAAATGTGCCGTCGGGCAGGATTGCCCCCTGGAGTTCCTCGTTTGCAGCGAGACTGAAGGACTGGATGGGATTGTAGTCGAGATACACCATGACGGTCTTCGCCGCGTCTGCCGCCGGACGGTCATAGACGAAAGCCAAATGGTGCCATATCCCCTTGCCGAATTCAATGCGAACGCCTGAGTCTGCTCTTAACAGCGTTCTGGCTCCAGTATCGCGGTTCACCTTGTATGCTAAGATTCCGGTTTTGAAATCTACTGAATCCCATGCGCCGTTGCCGTTGAACCCAAACAGGGTAGTCCTGGCGTTTCCATTCGCGGCAATCGATGCATCTCTTGGAACAGAAACAAGGCATTCAATAGTGTATGAACCGGGCAGATATGCATCTGGAATCATCGGAACATAGGTTTTCAGCGGATTGATGAATGCATCGCACTGGCTTGAACCGAGGCACGCCGTGTTGCGAATGGCTTCCTTATCACGGCGCAACGGACGGATGCGCTCCTTGGGAACTTCCGAATAGGTGCCGCTTACGCCATTAGTACGCCCGGTCGCATTGTCGCCCCAGCCCGAATTTGCGTGACGTAGCGCCACCCAGTCGCGCGTGAATACCCCGTTAGGATCGGCCAGTCCGATGCGCGAGTTTTGGCATAGCGAGAAGGAATCGCCGGATGTCCCCTCTTCAAAGCGCCACCATCCCACGATGGGGTTCTCTGCATAGTCGGCGGCGGAGTTTGCGACGGTAAGCCATTCGGCTTCGCGCAACACTTTGTCCGAAACGCGGATTGCGCCGATGTAGAACTTGGGGATGCCATATTTCTGCGCACCCATCGGGCCATTAAACTGGATGAATGAATCTGCATCGATGGGGATGCCGTCGCCAAAGCCCTGTGCGGAAGTGTAGGAGACAAAACCGCTGGAAATTCCGACATCGCTGCGCACCTGAACTTTGGCCGTCTTGTCGGATACGGAATAGGTGAAAACGAAGAGCGTCCACTTACCCTTGTTCTGCGCATGGCTTCCGCCATTGTCAATCCATCCGGACTCGGCCCCGGATGAGGATGAATCACTCGTGTAGATGCGGAGTTTGCCACCGTTCTGGTCGTCGTAGCAGAGGACTGGCGACCCAGAGGCGTAGCCAAGCGCCGCCTTAGGCGAGACGCCGAACAGATTGGCATAGCGATGGCAGTCGTTATTGTATTGCCAACTATTGCAGGGTGGCATTCTGCATAGTATTTCCACTGTGAAGTCACCCGCTACGCCATTTTTCATGATCGCCGCGCCGAATCCATCTACTTTAAGGAAATTGCACGCTTTGCGTCCTTCGTCATTGCCGTTGTCCTTGACATCGAAATATGCCGCGCTGTCGATTCTTCCGAGACAATTGGTGAGATTGGCGTCTGAATAGATGTATGGAGGCTGCGGCAGGTTGTCTGTATTGTAAATAGTCTCTCTATTCACGATGCCTTCGACTGCGTTTGATACGAGTGTCATGGACATCCTACTGCCGACAGTTAGATTTGGAATCACGGTGTCGGATGGAATCGTCTCGCCATCGGAATGGCCATTGAAGAGCCAGAGGCCGACAGTATCGGCGGAAGCCGACGCCACAACCATCGCCGCCGCGCTGATTGCGAATAGTTTATTGTTCATTTTTGTTCTCCTTGGTTGAAGGGTATGAAAAAAAGACGACCGATGGCGTAGTCGCATCGGTCGACGTCTAAAATGGGGAAACGGGGAAACGAAATTTTGGAGGCGGCTAGGCTATACCCCCCCCCACACACACAACTATTTGTGGCGCAACATTCTGCATGGATTATACCCTGCGGCGGACATGCTTACACATCAAAAAACAAATGAATATTCTACTAAATCGTCCCCATTTTGTCAAGAAAAATTTCTCGGTTTTCTACAAACGACCACATCTTGCAAAAGATGCGAAAATCAAATTGTCAGTTCGTCAGTTCCGGGTTGTGCAGTTCTCCGTTGGGGTGATTCAGGGAATGTCTGATGGCGACGTCATCCAAAGACAATGGCCAATATAATTGACACCGCAATGCCTATTGCCGTCCAAATCAAAGGAAGCCTGTCGCGGGACTTCTGCTTGCGGATGTCCTCCTGCCAGACATCTTGCGTCGCAGCCATGTCGTTCAAGTATTTCTCCAATTCCAGGCAATGGGCGCACAGAATGCCGTATTGCACCTCCCTGTCATCGCCAGAAATGGTTTGCGCCGAATAATGCGCATCGCGGGCGGCATGAATGGCTATCCGGGCTTTCTTGAAGTCAGGCACCACCTGCGCCACGATGTTTGCATATCCGCGAATTTCATCGTCAAGCATACTCACGCGGTTCAGCAAGCAGTCCAGAAGGATGTCGCAAGAATCGAAATAGGCCCGTTTCATGTGCGACAGCGCCTTGCGGCTCTCTTCATCGTCGCCGCATAAGTGATAGCGCATGACATGGCGCGTCGCATATCGCCATTCGTTGAGAGAAAAGCAGACGAACCGGCCATTGAGAATCTCAATTTTCTTGAGATTCTCCTCGGTTTTGTCGATAAGCGAAACAAGATGTTCGTCAAATGAAGTCATAGGCCAAAACACGTTTTTTCTGCATGGCGTATTCCTCGTCTGACATCACCAGCCCCATCTGCAACTTCACGTTGCCACGGCCATATCGCCGCGCCATGTCCGTGAGCGACAATGGCGCGGAAATCTGCGACCGCAACGGGCGAAACGCCACAATCGTCCTGTATAGCCTGTTCAACAAACCAGATTCAATCTTTCCCGCCATTGCTTTCCCTCTGCCCCCTTTACAAACTCAACATAGCAATTATACCAAAACAAAGCGACTCTTGCAAAAGATGCAAAAATCAGATTGTCAGGAAGTCAGTGGTTAGTGGTTAGTCGCTAGTGGTTAGTGGTTAGTTAGTTTCCGGCGCACTCGCGCCAGAGTTGGAAAATTGTGTGAATAGTTTAGCAAAGGGCGGGGTGGATGTCAAGGGGGGAATGGAGGCAGGCTTATCCCCCATTTTCCACCAGGAAATTTGGGATAGCTTAATCTTGCTTTTCCCACGCAGGTCAGGCGCTCCGCGCTGGAACACCAAAGCCGCATCGGCTGGGAGCGGCTGCGCCGCCG
>JAEEGL015204316.1_pt1 | contig 11792 bp, 9 predicted proteins | sample 9134231 | NCBI WGS metagenome assembly JAEEGL01 (sample SAMN16246548, study PRJNA631951) | gut metagenome | biome: gut microbiome; feature: rumen; material: fiber-attached | host: Bos | place: Iran: Karaj | collected 2018-10 | reverse complement strand
GCTTCAATCTTAGATATATCTAATATACCATTAACTGTTTCAAGTAATGTATTAGATGCATCAATAATATCATTTACTTCTTCTAATTGTGCTGGAGTTAATGATTCTTCTTTTAAGGATTCACTAAAACCTACAATTGCATTAAGTGGAGTTCTAATTTCATGTGACATTGCTGATAAGAAATCACTCTTTGCTTGATTAGCTTTATCTGCTGCTTCTTTAGCTGCTTCAACTATTTTAAGCATTTTTACATCTGGGTTTTCAATTGTAAAGTACATTACTAATGTTACAAAAGATTCTAAAGCTGTTGTAACAAGAATTGATGGATTTATTTTTTGTATTATTATTGAAATAATGGATAAAATAATAAATAAATAAACTGGATAGTATTTTTTGTTCATAATATTTTTATAATTTCTTAAGCATAATATAATCCAGTAAAATATACATATTGCAGTGGTTGCAAATACTACATTAACGCTTGGTCCAAATGAATATGCTGTTCTATTTTCACTAAAATATTCTAGTGGAAGGACTATTACTGTAATAGATAGGACAAAAAATAAAAATAGTAATACTTTCTTTGCTAAATTAAATTTTTTCTCAAACTCTTTTGAATTTTCACTAGATATTAAAATAACATATAAAGTGAATAGTAATACCCAAAGTAAATATATCACCAGTGCTATTTTTGAAAAAACTTCATTTATAACAGGGATTGTTTCTCTGTTTATAATAGTAAACCAACAGACTAACACTGAAAACACATTTATAATATTAAAGATAACTAAATATTTATAAATTCTACTTTCTGTGGTATCAACTCTCTTTTTTGAAAAGAATACAATTCCAAGTAAAACACTATATACACCACTTAAAATAGAAAACGCATTATTTGGCATTTCTATTACCCCTACTTTCTATTTTTTATTATAACAAAAAAAATAAAAAGAGTAAACGTTAATTTGCTCTTTTTAATACTAATTTTTTTTCATTTTCTTCAAGTATTTTATAATTAACTTTTCCCACATCTGTTAGAGGAATTTCGTCAACTATTTTATATTCTGAAGCAACATCTCTAGGTGGTAATTCTTTTTCTACTCTATTTTTTAATTGAGATATTATTTTATGCTTATTAGTACCTTTATATTGGTTTTTTAGTTGGATATATGCAATCGCACATGATCCATGTTTACCTTCTGCAACTGGTCTACCAACTACAGCACAAGATTTTACTTTTGCGTTTTCATTTATTACCTTTTCAATTGCAAATGGTGAAATGTTGTGTCCATCCGGTCTAATAATAATTCTCTTTAAACGTCCATCAATTTTTAATTGACCATCTCTTGAGAATGAGCCTAAATCTTTTGTTCTAACCCATTTTATACCAGTTGTTTTAGAAGTATAGAATACTCTTTTTGCTTCTTCCTCATTGTTAAGATAATTTAATATTGTTGATTTAGAGTTTATCCAAATTTCTCCTGTCTCATTGTACCCGACTTCTTCTAATTCATCTACATCAATGTCAACGGTATCTTCTTCTAATGGTTTAGTAATCATAATTTCATTTCCTATTAATGGTGTTCCAACGCTTCCAATGTCGTTTTTTCTGACTGTGAACGAGAAAGCTGAATTAACTTCTGTTAAACCCCATCCTTTTTTAACTTTGGTTTTGCAATTGTGTTTTTCAAAAAATTCATCTACTTCAACTTCAGATTCTGGTATCATTCCATCTCCACCAACAATTACTTCTTCTAAGAATTCTATATCTGCCTTTTTTAGTAATCTATGGTTTATCATATCTACTATAAATGTAGGAACACCCATTATAATTTGTGGCTTATACTTCATTACTAACTTACCAAGCATTTTCTTTTGATTTTTAATATTAAATCTTGGTTCCATTATTAATTCTTCACCTCTAGCAAGTTGACTATGAAGTCCAACAGCTAATCCGTAAGCAATAAATGGTGGCATTATAAGCAAGAATTTCTTGCCATATGCATCTCCCAAAATCACCTTGTGCATTGCTGCAAGAGCGTTATAAGCCTTGTTTGATGAGACTGCTCCCTTTGTTTCACCAGTTGTACCACTTGTATAAACAACTACAGCTGGTCTATTTGGATCGTATTTTGCATCTGGAACGTTAGGATCGTTTTCAGCTTGTTCAATAAATTCGTTCCATTTCATCGCATTATCATTATTCTTTAATAACAATTCTGTTCTAATGCCTTTTATTTTACTTAATACTTTTAATCCTAATGGCATTGAATCACCTAATGTATCTGCTGGTGAAATTATAACAGTTTTCTTAATATTACATTTCTTTTCGACTTTTTTAATCTTATTATAAAATTTACCATACGCAACAACGAAATCGGTTTTACTATTTTTGAAATAATTCTCAAATTTTTCTTTTGTTACTCTTGGATCTATCATATTGGCTTTAGCACCTAGAGATGTTAAAGCATAAATTGAATAAGCGGCTTCCGGAAAGAATGGAGATGCGATAGTTACGGTGTCTCCTTCTTTAACGCCCATTTTTGCAAATGCTTTCTTTGATTCTTCAATCTTATTTGCAAATTCGTTATAAGTAATCTTTTTACCAAAGAAATTAATTGCAGTTCCGTCCATGTTGTCTTTATTACATTCAAGTATATAATCTTTCATGTTCACCTCTGGAAAATCCATAATAATTTCGTTATCTTTGAAAAATTGCATCCAGTCCCTATTTATACTTGGCTTATCTAATACTGGACCTTGAATTGTTCCGTTCGCAATACCTTTTAAATATAGATCTCTATATTGTCTTTCTTTTTCGCTAAAGGCTGCAAGTTTTGCCCTATATGCTAATAAATCTTCTTTATTCATGCATATCATCCCCTTAAATTGTCAACATTATATCAAATTTGACACACATGTCAAGTATTGCGTATCAAATTTGATATAAATATATAATAAAAACAGGTTTTTAGCCTGCTTTTTATAGTTTTTTTGATAATAATCTTATAAATATAGTTGCATCATAAGTAAATAATAATTGATTTTATTGTAATCTGGCTCAATATTTAATTCTTTATAGAATTTTTCTACGTATTCTTCACCATAGTTTCTAACAATAGATTTTTGACATATTGCTAAATCGAACCATTTATCTGCTATTCCACATTCTCCAACATCAATAAATCCAGAAAAGTTTTTGTTATAGCAAAATATATTTGGAAGGCTTGTATCACCATGAGAGAAGCACTTTTCTTCTTCAAATTTATTATCATCTAAAAACTTAATTATTTCATCTAATGAGCTGAATTTTTCTTTTGTTTCATCTCTTAATTCATCATAATTGATTAAATTCTTTTTAACATTATTTTTTACTAATTGTAATTTATAATCTATTCCTACGTTAAACGGACAATCTTTATAATCTACATTATACAAATGATTAAATGCTTCAGCTATTACCTTTAATCCTACATCAGGATTTTGTAGCATGTTATCTGAGCAAACCATTTCACCTTTTATTGATTCTGTAATAAGTGTTTCAACATTATTATTTAAATCATATAGTATAATTTTAGGCACTTCTAATTTACCGTTCAACCATTTTAAAGCATTATACTCTTGTGTCAAAAGACCAGAATTAGCAATTTTCATAAAATATACACGGTTATCTTTATCTATTTTAAATACTTGAGAATCAGAGCAACCGATATTTATTTCTTCTAATTTAGATCCTTCAATAAATTCTTTAATTGTTTTACTTAATTCATAATTAATCATCAATATCTACCTATTTCTTTCTATAACTATTGCTTTCAATCGTTAATTTTTTTTGTTTACATTCCTTATAATAGTCGTAATTTCCTAAATATTGAACTAACTTTTGATCTTCTACATTAACAACTCTTTGGGCTAATCTATTAATAAAGAATCTATCATGAGAAACAAATAACAATGTACCTTTGTATTCGTTTAATGCCTCTTCCAGTATTTCTTTTGTATCAATATCAATATGGTTTGTTGGCTCGTCTAATATAAGTAGATTAGCTTTCTTTTGTATTAATTCAAAGAGCTTTAATCTGACTTTTTCACCACCAGATAATTTTCCTACTCTTTTAAATACATTTTCTCCGTAGAATAAAAATTTTGCTAGAGATGCTCTTAGATGTGTTTCGTCTCCATCATAAGCTTTTCTTGCTGTTTCTAATACCGTTGCTGTTTCATCATCAAATTTTATTTCTTGTGGTATATATCCTATAGAAACGTTGCTACCTAGTTTTACTTCTCCTTGGCAAATACATTCTCCAGTTAAAATAGCACGGATTAGTGATGACTTTCCAGTTCCGTTTTTACCCATTACACATACTTTTTCTCCGTATTTAAGTGTCATTTGGGCGCCATCTAATAGAACTTTTTCACCTGCTATTAATCCTAAATCATCAATTACAAGAACATCTTTTCCTGATCTGTTTTTAATTTCAAAATCTAAAGGAAGTGCTTTTTTGCTATCTGGTTTATCTAAAACTTCCATTTTTTCTAATTTTTTTTCTATACATGCAGCTCTTCTAAAGAATCTAGGATTATCTCCTCTTTCTCCCCATTCTTTTAACTTCTTAACAGTTGCTTTCATTGCTTCAATTTGCTTTTGTTGATTTTTATATTCTTCAAATTCCGCAAGATCTCTTCTTTCACTTTCTTTTAGGTAATAAGAATAATTGCCACAATATATATCGGATTTTCCTTTATCAATCAATACTGTTTTAGTAGATACTTGATCTAAAAAATATCTATCGTGTGAACTGATAATAATTGTGCCTTTATAGTTCTTTAAAAATTGTTCAAACCATTCTAATGTTTCAATATCCAAGTGATTTGTTGGCTCATCTAATAATAGAATATCTGGTTCACAAATCATAAGTGATGCAAGATTAACAATTGTTTTTTCTCCACCAGATAATGTATTAAATTTTCTATCTAGCATTTCGTTGGAAATTTTGAATCCTCTACATATTTTCCCTATTTTTTCATCAATTTCATATCCGCCCATTTGGCTAAACTTATCTTGAAGTTTGCCATAAGTTTCGAGTAATTTTTCTAATTTCGATTGGTCTACAACTGTCATTTGATATTCGCATTCTCTTAGTTTGCTTTCTATTTCCATTACATCTTTAAAATGATTCATTAGTAAATCTTTTACAAGACATTCATTACTTACCTTAGGAGGCATTTGTGATAATAATCCAATTGTTGCTCCTTTACGTATTGCTACCATTCCTTTATCTAATGATTCATTTCCAGATATTATATTTAACAATGTTGTTTTGCCACAGCCATTTGGACCTATTAATGCTATTCGCTCGCCTGTTAAAGCTTCTATATTAAAGTCATCAAGAACTTTTTTAAATCCAAATGTTTTTTGAGCATTATTTACACTTATTTCTATCATGTTGGTTCACCTCTTTTTAAGTTATTGTTATTATATCACACTAGTTACCTTTTTATAATAAATTATCCAATATTTTTTTTAATGTTTTTATTTGTTTTTTTGTATTAATCTTTCTTGTTCTTAATAATACTTCGTATATTTCTTTTTTTTGCAGTTTTATTTTTATACATTTTGAATTTCTTTTTAGATCAAGAGTATCAATTTTATGTGGTAATTGATATTCTAATTTTGTTTTTCTAATTTCACTTATTAATTTTTTGTACAACTTTTTATCTTCAACCCATATTGGAAATCTATGCCACGAATTATTATCATCTTCACTCAAATGCTTGATGAATTTATATTTAGAGAATAGTTTAATATAAGCTTTGGCATTTCTTTTTTGTTCCTTGATATTATTATTTCCTGTTTTTATTAATTTTTTGTAATTTATTTTATTGCAAAGTGGATATAAATATGACATTAACACATTTTTATTTTCTCTACTCTTAATATCACAATAATCAGCATATTCCATTATTGATTTGTCATCAAAAAACAGTCCACCACCTATTCCGTAACTCAACGGTTTAGTCTTTCCAAAGGATGTAACTATAACATCACTTTTTTTGCCAATCATATAATTATCTTTAGGAATCCAAAGTTGCGCCACATCTTCAATGATTTTTATACCCTTTTTTTTATATTTTTCAAGATTAACATCGTTAAAAATTCCATATTGATGTACTAGCAAAATACAATCAATATTATGTTTTGATATAGTCCTATCAATGTCAATGTCTGTTAAAGTATATTTATTAGTTGTCTCAACTAAAACAGGTATATGGTTAAGCTTAATGATTGTATTTATTATTGAATAGCAAGCTAGTGAATTTACTAATATTTTTGAATTTTCTTTTAGATTTAAACTTGTAATTGCCATTTCTATTGCTAAAGTTCCTGAATATGTTATTATTCCATATTTTTTATTAAAACATTGTCCAATTGCTTTTCCTAAATTATAATTATCATTCATATTTTTTTAAAACCAACTTTTTTCCTTGATTATAACATTCGCTAGCTAAGCACTTTGTTCCATCATGAATAATCTCACTATCAATCATTACTTTTCCATTAATATATTGTCCAATTTTATACTCTGGTTTTACCATATATATACATGGATAAACATTCATGTCTGGTGCAATTACAACTTTGTCTTTTCCTGCTGGACAATTAAAATTACAACTATGTTCATTATCTAATCCAAAACTACCACATCTTTTTATTAATAATTCTTCTTTTAGATAAATATTTCTTGCTTTATTTAATAAATCGAAGAATACTCTTTTTTGATCTTCAGTCAATATGTTACTATTATCAAGATTTATTGCATTTCCTGTATTCAAAAAATTAATAAATCTTACTTTTTTTACTCCCATGCCAACAACATCTTTACATATCTCTAGAATCTTATCATAATTAAATTTGGTTACAGTACACATTAATTCGACTTTTATACCATTTTCTTGTAATTTTTTAATATTGTTTTTTAGCATTTCTTGAGATACATTTGAAATATTCTTATGTATTATAAAATGATAGGACATTGCAACCGTTTCTATGCTGCTTTCTTTTATCAATTCAATAATACTTTCATCTTTGTTTATCACAATTCCATTTGATAATAATCGTTTTTGTCCAATCAAGTTATAAACTGGAAAGTAATCTTTATGTAGCAATACTTCTGTTCCATTTATATTAAGCTCATATTTTTCTTTTAATTGCTCACATAGTTGATATAATTCATCACCTTTAAAGTTGCCTTTATATGAAACATAACAATGTTTACAATTTGTATTGCAATTAGAACATGACATTATAGTTACCTTTTTTCCTTCAAATTCTTTCATTACTGCCTCCTGCAATGGAATAAATGTTTATGTGTAAATATATTATCTCCATATCCATTGTCTATTTTTAATACTTTAATTTTACTTTTATCTAACATTTCTTCTAAAAGTGCTTTATTATAATACCAATATTTTTCTTGTTCTAGTACTCTTCTTTTTGTTCTCACTAAGTAATATTCAACAAAAAACTCAATATTATCTTTATTTCTTTTTGATGAATAGTACACATCAACGTCGTCATTTACTTTACTGCAATAATCACTAAATATTAGTTCTCTTTGCTTTTCAGTTTTTGTGTTGAAACTTTCTGATACGTCAAATAATAAGATTGTTTTTTCATTCATTAAAGAATGTAATTTTTTGAAGCATTCGTTTTTTTGATTTAAATTATCTCCAAATTGTAATGTACTGTATGGCAAAATAATCATATCAAAATCTTCTTCTGTGTTAAAATTTTTGAAATCTGCGCATATTGTTTTAATACTTGATTTTTTTTGTTTTAGTAATTTAAGTCTTGCACTATCCATATCTAGCGCGGTTACATCCGCGTACTCTGATAATGGTATTGCTACTCTTCCTGTTCCAGCTCCGATAATTAAAATCTTATTTGCACTGTATTCTAATATTTTATTGATGTAGTATTGTATATCCTTATTTTGATCACGTAATGTATGTTCATTATAAAAATCATACATAATTGCTAATAATTCATTATCTTTCATTATTACTTTTCTCCATAATCATATATATTTTCAAATTTATTTCCTAGTTTATTCCAATGCAAATTATAAAAGCGACCTTGATATGCTCCAAAAGAAATATTAAAATCCTCAATACTTTCAAATACTGAGCCTTCGAAATCTAATTGTTCAGTAATCTTGTTATCGATAAGATATTTAATCATATTGTAATATATAAACGGTATTGCAACATCATCTTTTTCTTCTACGTAAAATGAATATAGAATGTATGCATTCATAGAATCCCATGCTAAATGAACTCCACCTTTTACTTCATCATTTTCCATTGCCACAAAACACATTCCTCTGTTTTCTTTAATTGTTTTTAAAATGTATTTTTCTACATAAGAAGCTGTTGATGAAAAGCCATATTTTTTTTCCCATTTCATAGCTTGATTAACATCAAAATACTTCATATTACTATCAACTATAAATCTATAATTTCTCTTATTAGCTCTTTTTATATCTTTTTTTCTATCATGGCCAAATTCTTTATAAATATTTTCTATGCTATTTCTTAAATCAATTTTATATGTGTATCTAACTTCAGGTGTAAAACCACTTCTAATAAATGGCATTATATCTATAATGTTTGGGTCTAGTGAAAAATTTACTTCATCATAATTAGATGTTAAGTAATTAATTAATGCCTTTTCTATATTCCTTATGTATCTTATTTTATTTCTTCTTTCTTTTGGAACTTCAAATAATACAGGTCCTCCATATGGTATATACATAGTGCTTTGATTAATAATATTTTCTTTATCAAAATTAAATATTGGCATAAAACCTATCATTTTCCCATCTTCAATAATTTTTAAGACAGTGTCACTATTTTTTAATTTTAAAAACCAATCATAAGAAAAACATGTACCATTAAAGCTTTTGTCTATTAAAGAATTGATGTTATTGATATTACTTATATTATCTTTAACTATTTGTATCATAGTATCATTCCTTTTTTAACAACTCAATATGATATCTATAAATTGAATTGTTTTTTAATTCATCGTAAGTTCTGTTTCTTCTTCCCCAAAAATCTATGTTTACTTCTTTTGTTGGGTCCATATTTAGATGTTCGAGATGATTAAATAAACAGTAAAATCCTGCTTTAATCTTTCTTCCATCGTATGAAGCACCCCATTTAACAGCATACCATTTTTCATCTTTTCCTTTCATCATCAATGAATAAGCTACTGGATTATTTTTGCTATATAATACATTTAAGTTTGAATCTTGCGGATTTAATATACAATAAGGTAAATATTGTAAGTCTTCTCTTCCTAAACTTTTCATATCAGAATTTTCTTCTTTTTTCCAAGAATTGTAATCAATTTTTAATACATCTTGCCATAAGTTAAAGAATGGTTCTTCTGAGCTATTTTTGATTACATACTTATCCATATTATTTAGATATTCTTTGTAATTTCTTTTAAGTTGATTATGTTTACTCGCTAAAATGTAATCTTTAATATCTTTTGTTCTTAAAAGTGGTGCTTCCCATCTATCAACAATATTAATTGTTATATTATCATTTTTAAAAGTATCATTAATTTTTTTAAAAGTATCTTCATTTATGTATTTAAATTTTATTATATGATCGTTTTCTATTAATTTTTTGATTGCTTTAATTTGCGCTTTATTAAGATCGAAGTCAAAATAATGCTGACAAATATATTGATTATTTTCTTTATAAAAATATATTCCATTAGCGTTTAATAATTTATCAATATCATACCTTAAAACTAGAGAATTAATCCATTCATTAGATAAACTAAAGTTCATTTTCATACTCCTTTAAACAATTGATAATATATTTAATGTGCTTATTTTTTAATGATGCCGATAACGAGAACCAAGCAAATCTTTGAAAATAATCATTTGTTCTTTTGCATTTGCAATATTTATATTCACTTAAATTATATGGGAAACCATTGCTGCTCCACGATTGTTTTTTTACAAAAGTATCAAAATTGTTGATTGTATTTGTACAATATTTACTAAAGCCTATACCTAATTTATTCATTTTCTTTATGAACTTGGAACATTCTTCGCTGTTTTTAAATTCAAAACATATATTTGAACGAACAGGTTTAGAATTTATATATTCTTTTCTTAGATTGTATTTATCCAAATTTATATTATTAACAATTTTTTGATATTTTTTTTCTTGTTTTTCTAGTATCTTGTTTATCTTTTTTAATTGTTCGTTTGCTATAGCACTTTGCAATTCTGTTATTTTGAAGTTTTCTCCATAAAATGTTTTTCCATTTTCCCACGTTGGATAATTACAACCTATACGATATCCACCATTATCGTGATACATCTTTGCTCTTTCATATATTTTTTTATCATTTGTTACTAAAAATCCGCCTTCACCACATGTAATTGTTTTGCCTGCTTGTAAACTAAATGCAGCACATTTGCCAAAAGTTCCAGCTTTTTTGTTATCATGCTCTGCTCCGCAAGCTTGCGCACAATCCTCAATTACAATTAAATTATACTTCTTTGCTATTTTATTGATTTCCTTCATATTACAAATTTGACCTTGCATATGAATAGCTAATATTGCTTTTGTTCTAGGAGTAATTGCTTTTTCTATTGATGATGGATCAATATTCATTGTTTCGTCTACATCGACAAATACGGGCACTGCTCCACAGGCTAACACGCTGCTTGCTGATGCAATAAAAGTAAATGGTGACATAATTACTTCATCGTTTAATCCTATATCATTTGCAATACAACATAGTTTTATTGCAGCTCCACCATTCGAACATGCTAACACGTATTTTACTCCGAGATATTTTTTTATATTTTCTTCGAATTCATCAGTTTTAAGCAATAAATTTGGACCATGATATCTAAATAAACTTTTACTTTTTAAAACTTTAACTGCTGCTTTTATTTCTTCTCTTCCAATATAATGAGTTCCTATAAATGGATCGTTTGGTATTTTCATCTTAATCACTTCCTTATATCATTTACTACATAATCAGAAATTATTTTTACTGCATTTTTATCAAATCTATTGTACACTTCATTTCTATGTTTAAAATAACAATCTTGATTACTGTTTAAATAATCTAATACATAATTATGAATAATATTTTGATAATTGCCTGCATTAAAATTATTTATATTTTCTACAACCCTATTAACACCCTCTGATTCTTCTAAATATAAAGGAATTTCTTTGTAAAAATCAAACAAATCCCAATTGATTATTTTAAATCCAAAGTTCATTTGATTATAATATTGTAATTGTAATAGTTGACTGTAATTAACAGGAGGTAAATATAATATATTTTTATTTGCATTTAATGTTTCTATGAAATTTCCTAATCCAGATGACATTATGCAATGTGAAGACTCATTCATTACTTTTAAATATTCTCTATGGCTTAGTGTGACAATTGTTATTTTGTCGCTTGTATTATTTATTTTTAAATCATTTATAACTTTACTTCCACCGCATATTATAATTTTGTCGAATTTTTCTATTACATTTTTGGTTAAAATATAGTTAATAATTTTGTTATAAAATTCATTTATTAATTTTTGTTCAAATAAGAACGAAGAAGCGCCTCCTACATTTATTAATAGTTGATTTTTATGTGTTTTATTATCACTTTCTTCCATATTTCTTACTGGACCGACAAAGATTGGATTTTTTATAACATTTCCAACTCTTTTAAAGTTTTCTTTGCATGG
>JAEEGL011935989.1_pt1 | contig 11792 bp, 12 predicted proteins | sample 9134231 | NCBI WGS metagenome assembly JAEEGL01 (sample SAMN16246548, study PRJNA631951) | gut metagenome | biome: gut microbiome; feature: rumen; material: fiber-attached | host: Bos | place: Iran: Karaj | collected 2018-10 | reverse complement strand
TGGCCAAGAACGCCATCTTGATTGTGCAGTTCGCACTGGAGCGTCGCCAACTGGGTATGGCCATCACGTGGTCGGCCATACTGGGTGCGGCAGCCCGTCTTCGTCCTATCTTGATGACATCACTGGCTATGATCATCGGCTTGCTGCCTATGATGTTCGCCTCGGGTGTAGGTAAGAATGGTAACCAGACACTGGGTGCTGCTGCCGTAGGCGGTATGTTGCTCGGTACGTTGTTCCAAATTGTCGTCGTGCCTGGCCTGTTGGTCATCTTCCAGAGCTTGCAGGAGAAGTTCCGTCCGATGAAGTTCGAAGGCGATGAAGAGAATACTGATGTGGCTACTGAGATCAGTCAGTATGCACACCGCCCTGTTGATTATAAATTGGAGGAGTAAGAAGCTATGAAGAAAGTAATGATTATCGCCGCCGCCTCGCTGCTGATGAGCAGCTGCGGCCTATATAACAAATATGAGCGCCCCGAGGTCAACACCAAGGGACTCATCCGCGATGTGGTCAGCGATGTTGACACGCTGGCAGTTGCACCGCAGGATACCGCCTCGTTTGGCAATCTGCCTTGGCGAAGCGTCTTCACCGACCCTCAGTTGCAACAGCTCATCGAGCAGGGCTTGGCTAAAAATGCCAACCTGCAGAATGCAGCCCTGACGGTGCAGATGTACGAGACGATGCTGAAGGCTGCCAAGCTGGCTTTCCTGCCTGCCATTACCCTGGGTAGCAATATGACGCAAATGGGCAGTGTGACAACGGTTCATCTCGACCCGTCGCAGACGACCAGGTCTTATTCTATTCCTGTGGCTGCCAGCTGGACTATCGACCTCTTCGGCAATATCCTGTCGCAGAAGCGCTCCACCCAGATGAAGCTTCTGGGCTATAAGGACTACAAGATGGCTGTCCGTGCTCAGGTCATCAGTGGCATAGCCAACAGTTACTATACACTGCTGATGCTCGACCGTCAGCTCGCCATCGTTACTGAGATGGGTGAGATGGCCAAGGAGACCTTGGAGATGATGAAGCTGCAGTATAAACTGGGTCGTATGCGTTCTACCAGTGTGCAGAGTGCTGAGGCCGCTTATCTGTCTACTCAGACACAGGCCAACGACTTCCGTCGTCAGATACGTGCTACTGAGAATGCCCTCTCACTGCTCATCGGACAGGCTGGGCAGCAGATTCCCCGTTCCACGCTGGCAGAACAGTCGTTGCCCGGCGAGTTTGCTACGGGTGTGGGAATGGCGCTGTTGAAGAATCGTCCTGACGTGCATAATGCTGAGATGAACCTTGCCGCCTGTTTCCATGATGTACAAACAGCCCGCTCAAAGTTCTATCCCACCATTACCATTGGTGCTTCGGCATCATTTGGTAATGTGACGGGAACCATCAATCCCGGCAAGTGGTCTACTTCATTCTTCGGCAATCTGTTGCAGCCCATCTTCAACCGCGGTGCTCTGACAGCTAACCTGAAAGTGAGCAAGTTGCAGTACGAGCAGGCATACAACACCTGGCAGAACGCCATCCTCTCAGCAGGCAACGAGGTGTCTAATGCACTCGTTAATTATAACTACTACAACGACAACTCTAAACTGGAGAGTCAGCGTGTAGAGGTGCTGTCGAAGGCTGTTGAGGATACTAAGGCCCTCTACAAGAGTAGCGGTTCCAGCTACCTGGAGGTACTTACCGCTCAGACCCAGCTGTTGTCTGCTCAGCTTTCTCAGGTTACTGACGATTTCTATAAGATGCAAGCCGTCGTATCGCTGTATACGGCATTAGGCGGTGGTGGAAAGTAATTGATAATTGACAATTGATAATTATGGCAAGTGATATTTCTCCAAAGGCCGAAATCGACCCCAGAGCGCGAATCGGCAACAATTGTAAGATATTCCCCTTTGTCTACATCGAAGGCGATGTAGTGATAGGCGACAACTGCATCATCTTCCCCTTCGTGTCTATATTAAATGGTACGCGCATGGGAAATAATAATAAGGTGCATCAGGGTGCTGTCATCAGCGCATTGCCCCAGGACTTTGATTTCCGTGGTGAGAAGACGGAATGCGTCATAGGCAATAATAACATCATCCGTGAGAATGTGGTCATCAACCGTGCCACCCATACCGGTGGACAGACCGTTATTGGCAACGATAACTTCCTGATGGAAGGTGCTCATATCTCACACGACACCAAGGTGGGCAACCAGTGTGTTTTCGGTTATGGTACGAAGATAGCCGGTGACTGTGAGATCAGTGATCTTGTCATCTTCTCCAGTTCAGTCATCGAGAACGCCAAGACGCGTGTCGGACGTGGCGTGATGGTACAGGCTGGTGCTACCTTCTCGAAGGACATTCCTCCGTACATCATCTGCACCCGCAAGGCGGAGTTCGGCGGTGTCAACTACAGCGTGGGCCGTCAGCATGGTGTCGACGAGAAGGTGCTCAAGCACATTGCTAACACCTACCGCCTGGTGTTCCAGGGTAAGAGTTCGCTGTTTGATACCATCCTGCAGATTAAGGAACAGGTGCCCGATGGCGCTGAAATCCGTAATATCATCGAGTTCCTGGAAACTACCAAGATGGGTGTAATCTCTAAGATGTAGCTTCAGTAGCTGGCAGAGCAGGGTATTCCTGCTTCAATCACACGGTCGCGAATAGCATCCAGCTGTTCGCGACTTGCTTTTTCCAGCCCTTGTGTAGGCGTTTCTCGGTCTATGGTGTAGATCATCACCTGCTGTGGTCCAATAGCCTTTACTGCCTCTAACCATGGACCGACGAAAGCCTCCCCTGTGTTATCGACCGATTCACCGTTGCATTGTCCCTTCATAAACATGGTTTGGATGATGACATGTCCCTTGAAGTCTTTCATGTGTTCAATGATGGCATTTACGTCATAGGTGCCGTTAGGACAATCTACCTTGTTAATATATTGGGGGTCTATGGTGTCGAGTTTCAGGATGTTGTCATCGACACGCATCAGCGCATCGTGTACCTGCTGACGATGGATGAACGTGGAGTTTGAGAGGACGCACACTTTGGCTTTTGGACAATAATTGTCGCGCAGCCGGATGGTATCGTCGATAATCTCGGCAAAGTGAGGGTGACAGGTTGGCTCACCATTGCCTGCAAAGGTCAGCACGTCAGGCAGTTGTCCTTCCGCCTGCATCTGCTGGAGCTTGGCTTCCAGCTTCTCAGCTACTGCCTCGCGGGTAGGCATCGGAAGGGTGGGGCGGTGATCCTCGTTGAATCCACATTCGCAATAGATGCAGTTGAAGCTGCATACCTTGCCGTCTGCAGGCAGCAGGTTGATGCCCAGCGAAATGCCTAACCGGCGGCTGTGTACTGGCCCGAAAATGGGCGACGGATAAATAATAGTGCTCATAACGACGACAAAATTATAAAATAAATCTTAATTCGTGCGGAGAAATTCATATTAATTTTGTAATTTTGCACGAAATTAGGTGTATTACATCTGAATGAGACTATGAGTAAGAAGAAAAGAAGAACCCGCAACCGCCGTGGTATGCAGGTTGTTACGTTATGTATAAGCACCACGATGGTGCTCATCTTGTTGGGCATGGTGGTGTTCTTTGTCTTGTCGGCACGTAACCTGTCGGCTCACATGAAGGAACATCTGACCATGACCGTCATGCTGAAGGATAGTGTGTCGGTCAACGATGCCCACCTGTTGTGTCGTGATTTGTATCGTCGGCCGTATTCCCACAACATCGATTATATCAGTAAGGAGCAAGCCCAGCGTGAGCAAATCAAGGAGTTGGGCAGTGATCCCACTGAGTTTCTGGGCTTCAACCCATTCCCGGCCACTCTGGAAATCCAGTTGGCTTCCGATTATGCTAACAGCGACTCGCTGAAGTGGATAGCCAAGGAGATCAGGAAGGACGACCGTGTGAGTGACCTGACCTATATGGAGGACCTGATGGATCGTGTCAATGCCAACCTCAGCCGTATCAGTATCATTCTGTTGGTGCTGGCTGTACTGCTGACGTTTGTGTCGTTCTCCCTCATCAGCAATACCGTACGCCTGAGCGTCTATGCCCGTCGTTTCGTCATCCATACCATGAAATTGGTGGGTGCCTCGTGGGGCTTTATCCGTCGCCCGTTCCTGAAGCAAGCCATGCTGGTGGGACTTATTGCTGCCATCTTGGCTAACATCACTCTTGGGGCAGGTATCTATGGTTTGTACATGACGCAGCCTGGACTGCTCGATATCATCACGTGGGAGGTCTTGGCATTGACAGCCGGTGCGGTCTTCCTTTTCGGTATCATTATCACGCTGTTCTGCGCTTGGCTGGCAGTCAATAAGTTCCTGCGCATGACGGCCAGTGAACTTTATAAGATTTAAAAGATAAAAGTTAAAAGATAATAGTTAATGGATAAGAGAGATTTAGCATTCGATAAAGTCAACTACATCTTGTTGGCTATTGGAATGGCCATTGTTATTATCGGATTCCTGCTGATGAGCGGTTCCGGTTCTACAGAGACGGCCTACGATCCTGACATCTTTAGTGCACGCCGTATCAAGGTGGCTCCTGTGGTATGTCTGGTTGGATTCGTGTCAATGATTTATGCAGTAGTAAGAAGACCAAAGGATAAGGAGGAGGAGAAATGACGTGGTTTGAAGCACTTATCCTTGGCATTATTCAGGGACTGACAGAGTATCTGCCAGTCAGCAGTAGTGGTCATCTGGCCATCGGTCAGGCTCTCTTCGGCATGAACGACGGTGCTGACAACCTGATGTTTACTGTAGCCGTCCACGTGGCTACCGTCCTGTCTACCATCGTCATCCTGTGGAGTGAGATAGACTGGATTGTGCGTGGTCTGTTCAAGTGTGAGCTGAACGCAGAGACGAAGTATGCCCTCAACATCGTGGTATCGATGATTCCCGTCGGCATTGTCGGCCTGTTCTTCAAGGACCAGGTGGAGGAAGTGTTTGGCTCCGGCTTATTGGTGGTAGGCTGCTGCCTGCTGATTACGGCTGCCCTGCTCACATTCTCGTATTTCGCCAAGCCCCGTCAGAAAGAGAAGATATCATGGCGTGATGCCCTTATCATTGGCATCGCACAGGCTGTGGCCGTGCTACCTGGTGTGTCACGCTCAGGTTCTACCATTGCTACAGGTCTGATGCTGGGCAATAAGAAGGAGTCGCTGGCACAGTTCTCATTCCTCATGGTCATCCCCCCTATTCTGGGTGAGGCACTGCTCGATGTGCTGAAGATGGTCAAGGGCGAGGATGTGATGGGCGGTATTGAAGCCCTGCCGTTGATCATAGGCTTCGTGGCTGCTTTCCTCTCGGGCTGTCTGGCTTGTAAGTGGATGATCAACATTGTGAAAAAAGGTAAGCTGATCTACTTTGGTATCTACTGTGCCATTGTGGGTGTTGTCACTATTCTCTGTTCACTATAAGGTATGAATTTTACAGAGGGAGAGATCATATATATCAATAAGCCTTACCGGATGACCTCGTTCGGGGCTTTGGCTTTCGTCCGCACCAGGGTATCGCGCCGTATCGGCGTGCGCCGTGTGAAGATAGGACATGCCGGTACGCTCGACCCTCTCGCCACTGGTGTCTTGGTGCTCTGTACGGGCAAGAAGACTAAGGAAATAGAACAGCTCCAGCACGATACGAAGGAGTATACTGCAACCCTGCAGCTAGGGGCTACCACCCCCAGTTATGATATGGAGCACGAGGTAGATGCCACCTATCCCACAGCCCACATCACCCGTGAACGGATAGAAGAGGTGCTCACCAGTTTCGTCGGTAATATCCAACAGGTACCCCCAGCCTATTCAGCCTGTAAGATTGGTGGCGACCGTGCCTACGACCTGAAGCGTAAGGGCAAGGATGTAGAGTTGGCTGCTAAGACCGTTCGCATCGACGAGATAGAACTGACGGCATTCGATGCAGAGGCCATGCAGATGAGCATCCGTGTGGTCTGTGGCAAAGGTACCTATATCCGCTCACTCGCCCATGACATCGGACAGGCCCTGGACAGTGGAGCCTATCTGACGGCACTCTGCCGCACCAGGGTGGGCGACGTACGTATTGAAGACTGCATCACCATCGATGACTTCCCCGCATGGTTGGAGCAGCAAGAAATAGAACATAATTAAAAGCATAAGATATAAGGAGATGAAACTTTCACAGTTTAAGTTTAAGTTGCCAGAGAGTCAGGTAGCCTTAGAACCACCCCATCGTGTATTCAAGAATGATGATGGTACCGAGGAGAAAGTCTATCGCAGAGACGAGTGCCGCTTGATGGTAGTACACCGTAAGAGCCAGACCATAGACATGTTCGAGAAAGACGAAGAGGGTAAGGATACTGACCGTTTCCTGACCTTCCGTAATGTCATCGACTATTTCGACGATGGCGATGCGATGATTCTGAACGACACGATGGTGTTCCCCGCCCGCCTGTATGGTACTAAGGAGAAAACCGACGCCAAGATTGAAGTGTTCCTGTTGCGCGAACTGAATGCTGAGTTACGCCTATGGGACGTGCTGGTAGAACCTGCCCGTAAGATTCGTATTGGCAATAAACTCTTCTTCGAGGACGACGGTCCTATGGTCGCCGAGGTCATTGACAATACCACCAGCCGTGGCCGTACGCTGCGCTTCCTCTACGACTGTCCGCACGACGAGTTCCGTAAGGAACTGTTCGCCCTGGGTTCATCACCGCTGCCACGCTACATTGTAGATCGACGTGATGTGACACCTGATGATGCAGAGAATTTCCAGACCATCTATGCCAGCAAAGAAGGTGCCGTGACGGCTCCTGCTTCAGGTCTGCACTTTAGCCGTGAGCTGTTGAAGCGACTAGAGATTCGTGGTGTCAACTTCGGCTACCTTACCGTACACTGTGGATTGGGATGCTTCGACCCCATCGAGGTGGAGGACCTGACCAAGCATAAGATGAGCTCCGAACAGATGATTGTAGGCGCTGACGTTTGCGAGGTCGCTAATACCGCTAAGGTCGGAGGCCATAAGATCTGTGCCGTGGGTATTAGCACCCTACGCGCTACCGAAACGGCAGTGGGGACGGATGGCATGCTGAAGGAGTTCGACGGGTGGACCAACAAGTTCATCTTCCCACCTTACGACTTCGGACTGGCCAACATGCTGATTACCAACTTCTATCATTCCGAGTCGACTATGGTGATGGCCACAGCTGCCTTTGGTGGCTACGATTTGATTATGGAGGCATACCAGAAAGCACTCGACAATGGTTATATGTTCGGTTGCTTCGGTGATGCCATGCTGATTGTCGATGACTAAGCATCAGGTATATCTCAGTTTGGGCTCAAACCTGGGTCGTCGCGAGGAGAATCTTACCAAGGCTATCCAACTCATCGCTGAAAGGGTAGGGGCGGTCATCCGCCAGTCGTCATTTATCGAGACGGCACCTTGGGGGTTCCACTCTGAACACCAGTTTATGAATGCAGCCATCCTTTGTGAGACCGACAAGACACCACGCGAGGTGCTCCAGTTGACACAGCAGATAGAGAAGGAAATGGGACGAAAGAATAAAACCTCTCACTTCTACTCTGATAGATGCATCGACATTGACATCCTGCTCTACGACGACCTGACGGTTGATGAGCCCGACCTGAAGATACCTCACCCGCTGATGCTGGAACGTGACTTTGTCATGATACCGCTGAAACAAATTACTAACCCTTAAAATAAACGAGTTATGAAGAAACTAATCTGTCTGATGATGCTAGCTGTCGGCTTGACAGTTCAAGCCCAGAAACATTCTTGTTGCAAGGATGGTAACCCATACAAACGCTACACGCAGAACCTGCCGTTCAGTATGCCGGAAGTCAAGGCACCTGTCATTCCCGACCGCAAGGTCAACTTGCGCGACTTCGGTGCCAAGGACGATGGTGTGACGCTGAACACCGAGGCCTTTGCCAAGGCTATCGATGCCCTCTCCAAGCAGGGTGGTGGTCATCTGATTGTGCCCTCTGGAGTATGGTTCACCGGTCCTATTGTGCTGAAGTCTAACATCGACCTCCATCTGGAGATGGGCGCTATCATTCAGTTCTCAGGTGATGATACCCTCTATCCCATCATCAAGACTTCGTTCGAAGGTCTTGACACCCGCCGTTGTCAGTCGCCCCTTAGTGCCAATGGTGCAGAGAATATTTCCATCACTGGCCGTGGCGTGATTGACGGCAATGGCCAGTACTGGCGTCCCGTGAAGAAGTCGAAGGTGACCGATGGCCAGTGGAAGGAGATCCTGAGCCGTCCCGGCGGTGTTGAGTCGAAGAAGGGCTATTGGGTTCCTTCTCAGGGTTATGCAAATGCTGAGAAGAGTGCCGACATGAATGTTGTCAAGGCTTCCTCCGAGGCTGAGTGGAACTCGTTCAAGCGCTTCCTGCGTCCCGTCATGATCTCACTCGTCAGCTGTAAGAACGTGCTGCTGCAGGGTGTCATCTTCCAGAACTCACCCGCTTGGAACATCCATCCCTTGATGTGCGAGAACATCATTCTCGACAATGTCCTTGCCCGCAATCCTTCCTATGCACAGAATGGCGATGCCCTCGACCTCGAGTCTTGTAAGAACGCACTGATTGTCAATTCGAAGTTCGATGCCGGCGATGATGGCATCTGCATCAAGAGTGGTAAGGACGCCGACGGTCGCCGTCGTGGCATCCCCTGCGAGAATGTCGTAGTCGATGGCTGTACCGTATTCGCCGGACATGGTGGCTTTGTGGTAGGCTCTGAGATGAGTGGTGGTGTGAAGAATATCCTCGTCGAGAACTGCCAGTTCCTGGGCACTGATGTCGGCTTGCGCTTCAAGTCTACCCGTGGCCGTGGTGGTATCGTCGAGAATATCAATATCAACAACGTGACAATGACCGACATCAAGACCGATGCCATCACCTTCAATATGTATTATGGTGGCAAGTCTGTAGCTGAGATGCTTGCCGATGGTGACAATCCTGACAACACCACGAAGGTTCCCGTCACCGAGGAGACTCCCATTTTCCGTAACATCAACATCAAGAACATTGTCTGCAACGACGCTGGCCGTGCTATGGAGTTCAACGGACTCCCTGAGATGCCTATCGACGGCATCAGCCTTGAGAACGTTATGATCCAGGCCAAGAAGGACGCCGTCTTCACCAACTACAAGAACCTGAAGAAGAAGAACGTCGTCATTAAGGTCATTAAGTAAATACAAATACATATTACAATGAAGAAAATGCTTTTTGTAGTCATCGCTATGATGACAACTGTAAACATTAATGCCCAGATTGAAGAGGGTAACTGGTATGTTACCCCCAAATTGGGTTTCGGCATATCCGACATGACTGGTACGCTGTTCGATCCCACCAAGGCCGAAGGCACCTACGACGCAACCCTGCGCAGCATCGCCACATTTACGGCAGGTGTGGAGTTTCAGTATGCCATTATTGACCAGCTAGGTCTGTCAGCCGGTTTGAACTATGGCCGCCGAGGCAGTAAGACAGAGGATAACATGTTTAGAGTATCCATGGATTATGTCAATATTCCCGTTACATTAGACTTCTACCCCATACCCAATGTAGGCTTGGCTGTCAAGGCTGGTGTGCAAGTGGGCTTTACAACCCGTAAGAGGCTGAAGGTTAACGGTGTTGAATACAATGCGGATTTCGACTTGGTAAGTTTCGTGGACAGATGGGGTAGGATTAGGCGTGGCCTTTGGGAAAATGAACTGTCACGACAGTTTAACAAAGTCGATTTCTCCATCCCCCTCGCTGTCAGCTACGAGTTTATGAATGTCGTGCTCGAAGCCCGTTATAGTCTGGGACTCGTCAATGTCATGAAGGATGACCCCGAGAATAGTAAGCACCGCTTCTGGCAGTTTACCTTGGGCTATAAGTTCGACTTAGGCGATTAATCTCACACCGAGAGAGGTTTAGTATTATGAAAGAATCACGGGGTCGGTTATATTGATCATTTTAGAGAATAAATTTGGTAGTTTTAGATTTGGAGTTGTTCAGAAATTGACAAAATGATCACTAGAACCGACCCCATGATCTCCCGCGAAGTAACATATCATACTTCGCGGTGCAATTCTTTCTTATATATGAGGCCGTTGACCGCCCTTGTTGTACTGACAGTGCAGGAGCAGGCCTTTGACTCACGGTAGGAGTGTTATCAAATGTCAGAATCCCCCAACAAAAACGGAATCACTCCAACGTACTTGATACCATCTTCATCGGTCCATGCTTTTGCATTTCCGTCGATGATGACTATTTTGCGGAAGAAGTCGCCTGAATTTCTCAGTGAAAAGGTCTCCTGATTCTTTTTTGTTTCTGTATCTATATTCAGTGCCGACTGGATGTACACCTTTTCGTGACCCGTATTGACGACGAAGTCAATCTCGTACTGCGATTGCTGCTTCTTGCCATCCTTTGTTATGACCAGTTCCACGACGCCCACATCCACGCTATATCCCCTTCGAATGAGCTCAACAAAAATCATGTTTTCCATCAGGTGCGACTTCTCCTGCTGACGGAAATTCAGCTTGGCATTCCTCAGCCCAGTGTCCATTGAATAGTATTTCAGTGTGTTCTCGAAATACCGTTTCCCCTTAATGTCATACCGTTGAGCGCTCATAAACAGGTAGGCATCCTCTAGGTAGTCCAGATAGTTCTTGATGGTATGGTCAGACGTGTTACGTTTCATCAATGTAGCAGCGGCATTGGCCAAGTTGTGCGGATTAGTCAGTGAACCTACGGCCGATGACAATGCATCAATCAGCGCCTCCAACACCTCATCATCTTTTAACTTATATCGCTCCACAATATCCTTGATATATACTCTTTTATGGAGTCCTTTTAGGTATTTGCGCTTTTCCGTCTCCTCCTTCTCCAACACCGCCAGCGGCATACCGCCATATGTAAGATATTCCTCCAGAGCATCAGCCTTCTCCAGTCCCGATATGGGATAATACTCTTTGAACGACAATGGATAGACCTTAATCTCCGATCCACGATCACGGAAATTGGTGACGATGTCCTTTGAGAGCATCTTGCTATTCGATCCCGTGACATATATATCGAGATTGCTCCGTGCCATCAAATCATTCAGAATGTCATAGAACGTGGTATAGAGCATGTCACGGTCTTCTTCAGGTACCATACTTTCATCGACATCCTCGTTCTTTACCTTATACGATAGTTGTATTTCATCAATAAACACATAGTAACGTCTTTCAGCGTTCTGTGTTTTTCGGAGCACATATTCGTAAAGTTCATTGGGATTTCTATACTTCATGTGCGACTTTTTATCCAATGCCAACTCTACAAAGCAGTCGTTCGCCACACCTTCTTTCAACAAGTAATCCTTGTAGAGCCTAGAAAGCAAAAACGACTTCCCACAACGTCGTATGCCAGTGATAATCTTCACTTTGCCATTCCATCGTTTGCTTAGCAATTCGCTAACATATTGGTCTCTCTGAATAATCATTTCTATTCGTTTTTGATCAGTTCTACTGCAAAAACAGTCGCATATTCGACCATTTTTGCAGTGCAAAGATAGTAATAATTCTGCAAACTTCCAAATAATAAATCGTAAAACGCGATATTTTACATAAAAATATTGCTGTAGAATACGATATTTTACATAGAAGCATTAGTTCCGAACGCGATATGCTACATAAATAGGTGATCAGAATCACGGGGTCGGTTCTATTGATCATTTTTAGAGAATAAAAATTGGTAGTTTGGGAATATGTCAGTATCTTTGCCTTCGACAAACAACAATGCTGTAAATAATATGGC
>JAEEGL011405292.1_pt1 | contig 11792 bp, 23 predicted proteins | sample 9134231 | NCBI WGS metagenome assembly JAEEGL01 (sample SAMN16246548, study PRJNA631951) | gut metagenome | biome: gut microbiome; feature: rumen; material: fiber-attached | host: Bos | place: Iran: Karaj | collected 2018-10 | reverse complement strand
TCTTCTCGATAGTACCTCATTTCTGTTCCTCCTTTTTTGCATTCAGCTGCTTCTGTTGTTCTTTCAGCCAGGCTTCAAAGCGCTCCCAGGTTTTCACGTCACAAGGATCACCAAGGCTCTTCCATCCTGACCGTTCGCCCATTTCGCGTTGCTCCTGTATATCGTGTAACATGACATAAATGGTTTTTTCCGGCATCCTGCCTTCGCAGTTTTCTATAATCCATTCCGTTACGGTGCTTGGCATATACGTCATGCGACCCAAGCAATACCGGCAAGCGCAGATCAGCACACTCCAGAAATCTTCTCCAGGGATAATAACCAGTTCAGGAGACAGGCTTTTTGATTTGCTCACTTGTTTTTCCCTCCCAGCATTCGCAGCATTCACTTTCAAGGGTGAAATCACCGCAATGTTCGCTTTTATCATTGCAGCATACTTCGTAATCCTCTGACCATAAATGGCAGTTCCTACAACAGCATTTCATGTGTTCCTCTTCTTCCTCTGGCTCATTTCTTCCAGCGTTTTGCTATGGCAGATGATTTCCTCGGCCCAGCCGATGCAGATGCCGCTGGTATCATTTGCACAGCGGATAATGGCTTCTGCCAGTTCTTTGATCCTCGCTGGAATAGAGATATAATAGGGCTTTACGCCGAAGGGCGGCTTTTCCTCGGACTTTTTTATGCATTCCGGGCATACTTGGGATCCTTCCGGTATTTCAGCATTACAGAAAACACAATGTTCACTCATTTATTCTTCACCCGCCTTCCCGCCAGAAAATCTACCAGATTTTTGATTGTCAGGATTACCCAATACAGGACTATCCATTTCCACATATCGCGGTGATGAACAAGGCCATTCGCAACATGCGCAGCGTCGATCATCAGGAGGAGAACCAGGAATTGAGATAATGCTCTCATTCGCTCATTCCCCCTTGTACCATTCAATAATCTGCTCGGCGGGTACTGCGATCACAATCCCGCGGAGAGGATCCTCGAAGCTGATCGTTTCACCGACTTCCTGCTTTGTCATGCGAATGGTGATGGTCTTCTGCCGCATTTTTGTTGGTGCGCCGTTGAGCATATCGACCACCATACCTTTTACCTGGATCGTTTTCGTATTCACGGCATTAATGATGTCTCCCATGATCACACCTCCTGTTTTTGCGCTTTCAGGAATCTCAGCGCTTCTTTCGCAAGCCCCAGAGGGAGTTTAACCGTTTCATGCTGTTCTTCGCATTCCTCCCATGGGCAATCGCGGCACTTGGGAACAGCGATGCAGTTTTCAATAGCAGAGATCACTTTTTCCTTTTCTGCCATTTGATGCAGTAGAAGTATCTGTTTTTTCAATGCTTCTCCTGCCAATTCACCAAAAGTATGTGCATGTTCTTTTGTCTTCAGATCGGCCATTCATACTTCACCACCTTTGACAAAAGTACCCAGATTTTTCCGTGTACTTACTATGCCGTTCACTAAGATCAGCTCATTACTATACTTCCAGGCAGCGTATCTGTCCTGAGCCACTTTCAACGCCAGTTCCGAATCAGCGCCGTTCAGAATAACATCCTGACCAACTCTACTATTGACCTTCAGAGAGAATTTAAAATCATCGCCGAAACAGGTATCTTTATCATAAATTTTAGCCGAATTAGAGAAATATATGCCGATAATCCTATTGGTCGAATGTCTATATGTGATACGCATCATTTCATCGTCCTGGTGTCCATCCTGCCTGTCCAGCGGAACAAACTCCTCAACCTCACCTCCGCACAAGGCTGCGTATTTCTTTGCATTCTCTTCGTTCAGGAAAACGCCTTCGATGTGATAATCAGAATAGCAGCCTTCGGTAACAATATAAGTTGGATTATTCATTTGCTTACAGACCGTTTTCAGCAGGGAAATGGCATCGTCGAACAATACTGGTTTACAAGCAACAAGTTCATTTGTGCCAAATTTCCCAACCGGGGCCGAAGTATCTTCATACGGGCATCCAGAACAATTTTCTGTTTTGCAATGCTCAAGCCCACTTATCGCCTTTTCCAGATCAGCCATCTTTTTTCGTGCCTCCAATCTTTATGTTGTTCCATGGACATATTGCAAGCAGAAGAATCAGCGTTCCGACAAAATGCCAAAAGTCCTGAAAGATAAACTGCAAAACTTCAATCATCGTTTATTTTCCCTCCGTATTTGCTTCTCTCCACACTTGATACAAGGCCCATGCGACAGGATTCTTGATAAAGTTGGGATAGACTTTGTTGTTATCTTCAGCTTGCTTGTGATACTTTTTCAACAACTTCACGGCTTTTTCAATGGTCATTCCCACTTCACCGCCTGTCCGCAATGATAGCAGAAATTTGATTTACCATAAATGGCCTTGTTTGGAAGCGGCTTTTCGCACAAAGGACAATGAGGTAACGCATCTCCGTATTTTTCTTCGTTTTGAACAGGTTTTAATGCCTCTTGTGCTTTCAGCAGTTTTTCCTTTTTAATCGTTCGCTTTCCCATAGCCCACACAATGAGACCAACGGCATGAAATACAGATTCATCATCCAGAGAAAACCCGTTTTTCTCAGACAGCAATTCCTGTATATCTCCAATGCGGACGTAATCATCGGGGTTCAATATGCTTTCGTCCCATACCGGCTCATGCGGCTGGTGCATTTCAAGAAGTTCCACAATTCTGTCCATGAGTGACTTTGGAATGATGTATGCAAATTCTTTTTTCTGATGCTCAACGACTGATCTTATTGCCTGGAAATCACTAAATATTTCACTCATCCTTACTCAACCGCCTCTCGCTGATCTTGTCTTTCAATGAATCGATAGCGTTGCGAGCCCCATTGCCCATATCTTTTAAGAACAGCATGAGACTGAGATACAAGCCGATAAGTAAAAGAGCGGTACGGATTCCAGTAAGATTGTCGTTGATTCTCTGAAGAATAGTTATCAATTCATCCATGGCATTGCCTCCATAAGTTCCTGTGTCGGTTGTGAATCCCATCTACGCCATTTGATGTCATAATCACACATATGGATTTCATATATGTAATTTGGTGTATTGATGGATATTTCCGATACTTTTCCATTTGCTTTGCAGACTTGAACAGCCTCTACACAGTATAGATTATCACCTCTTACTTCAATCCAGAGGAATTGGCCTTCTTCGATGGCCTGCATATCATCAACTGACAATACCATTGGAGGTATAAGTTTACCTGCTTCCATTAGATTGTTAAGAACATCCTTCGTTATCTCTTTGATCACATCTCTTTTTTCTTTCAGTTGCTCTTGAAGTCTCTCAGTTGCTGCACTTGTTTTTTGAGCGCATTTTTCACATTCCTTTTCCTTTTTAACTTGCGCTTTCAGTAGGGAGAGAGCATCACGCGAAAGAGCTGCTACGCAATCAAAATTCTCAAATTCTCCTTTTCCTTCCAAATCGCTGTAAGGGCATCCACGGTATCGACAATCTTTTAACCTTTCAGGTTCAAGTGAGCAGCACTCCAGCCCTTTGATCGTCTTTTCTATAGTAGCCATGCTATTTCACTTCCTTTTCTTTCTTTGCTTCATCCAATGGTAGACTCGTTCTGATCCTTCTCGCCTTCGGTATTTACATCGAGGGCAAACCCAGGAGCCAGCAGCCATATAGCCGGGTTCTTCCCATTTCAGGCGCGTCTTGCAGGACGGGCATACATCGGTACGTTTCATTCCCATGGAGTTGCCTCCCGCTGTTCGTCAGTGGGCTTGGAAGTCCAGCAGCGCCATGTTTTCCCGTAGCTTTTCATTGGCCGTACAACGCTGGGCCAGAAAAATGCCGCCTGATTCCTGGATTCATTTTCCGTTTCTACCAGCAGAAGCGGATGCGTCTGTGTTTCACACGTTTCTTCCAGGTAAACGTCAATATTCTTCGCATTGAGAAGCTCGGTCAGCGTCAACAGCCTGGGTTCCTGCATTTTCAATAGCTTATAAACATCTTCTGCCATATGAAAACGACAGCCTTTTTCATGGAAATAGGGGCATTTGTCGCAAAAACCAGATCCAATTTCAAGGTGATTCATACAAAGGCGCAGTCCTTTTGTTGCTTTTTCTCGGTCAATACTCATATTCTTCATCTTCTTCACGCTCCCGCAAATACTGATTCACCCCATCGCGTTTACCACGTTCATATTCAGATTTTTGCGCTTTCAGTAGGGAGATAGCATCAAGCCGCAATTGGCGGAGACTGCAACAGGCAATTCCATCCGGCATGTTATAAGGGCATTTCATGCAGTCCTTTCGGCTGTATCTTTCGCTTGTCGAACAGCACTCCAGCCCACGAATCACATTTCCAGATCAGGCATCCCAGGCTACCTCCTTCATTCTTTTATACATTCTTTCAGAATAAAGTCATTCATAAATCGTTCCTTCAGCCAACGGATGAATCCAGACGGGCTCATTACATCACAAGCACATGCACAGATGGCGATTATCTTACTGGCGTCTTCAAGCGAAATAGCATGACAATTGACAGAATTCAAGATGCTTTCAGAAGAAGGAATGTCAAGAAGAAATCCTTGCAGTACAGCCACTTTTTCAGGCGTCATTATACTGGATTCCTGCGCTTTTAGCAGGGAAAGGGCATCATTCATCAATCCTTGGACAGCATCGCACGTTCCCAGCTTTTTATCCGCATACGGGCAGCGCTCACATTTCGGATAGCCTCTGTTGTCTGCCTGTGTACAACATGTCAAGCCCTTGATTACTTCTTCCAATTCACGCATAAGCGTCACCCTCCTGATAAGCGTCCGGCCAGAAGTCCCAAGCGATCACCTTAATGTCATCCGGCCCGATCACGCCGTCCCAATCACCGTGAGTGCGGAACTGTATTACTCCATCCCAGGGGCTTTGCATATAATACACAGGGCCTAATGTTTCCGTCCAATGCTGCCAGTTACGCTTGATCGTCACGATCAGCGGCACGCCCTTCGGCGGCTTCGTTTTCTCCGGGTCTTTCCAATTCGCTATCATTATTGGGCGCTCCCTTCCTCAATATTAGCAGCCACAAGCACATCCGTGATAAATTCCTCCGGGATATAAATTCCGGCCTGCATACAAATGGTATACTGCACTTTGGCAATTGTGCGGATGCTGGTTCCCTGGGCCTGCATCGTTTTCGTGAGGATTTTGAGAAGATTGGCTACACCGCCATGGCTTTGCGGCACCTTGCCATTTTTAACGATGTTCATTTTCTGCGCATCCAACAGATTCCGGGTCTCCTCCATGAATTGATTCCTCCTGTCGGAAAAGTAGGTAAGGAAGTTATCAAATAGCTGTTCAAATGTGCCGCTTTCTATCATGGCTTGCTGCACATTGCCGCCGTACTGGTTATGGAAATATGCGTCACAGATTTTTTCTTCATGATCGTTAAAATACTGCCATGCCAACCGAAGCGGTTCATCCCGTTCAGAGTGCATCACTCTTTTTACCGGTACTCCTCCCCAAACATGAAAATTTGAGTTCCAGGACATAAATCCGTCGAAATGCCTTATTGGTGGCGATGTTCCTTTTAGGCGGACAAGTGGATTTTCCGCTTTTACCACGGCCATGCAGCGATCAAAGAAAGCTGTCCGGCACAGTTCCTCAAGCATCAATGCACCTCATTTCTTTTGCGATTCTTCCCAGCACGTCTGCCGCGCACGGAAGGGCGATTCCGTTGCCCCACATGCGATAGCGGGCGCTGTCGCTTCCTTCCACGCCGTTTTCCCACCAATCCGGGAAGCCCTGCAAACGGCAGCACTCCAATGGTGTCAATCTACGGACAATGTACTTTCTCGGTGGTTTTCTTTCTATTACGATGTCGGTAGAAGTGCCTTTGTAATCTCTCTGCTTAATCGTGCTGCTGGTTTCGCTGATTTCATAATTACTGAAGTTCTGGCATCTGGCCAGCGCAAGCGCCGTGTAATCCGTTACCCTGTTCTGATGATCTCCAGTCAGGGTCGGCACCGTTTTCCCGTCTCCGTTGCCTCTTGCGTCATATACGGCGAGAGCACCGTCTCCTCCGCTGCCGTAATGGTATCGAGTCTGAAGGGTTGCCGCTTTATCGGATTCGATGAATGCTCCGCAATGATTCCCGTCCGGTGCATAGCACACAATATTCTGCCCGCGATCTACGCATGGAGAAGAATCGTGTCTTGCACAGAGGCTCCTGGCTACGGCAGGATAGCAAACGCCGTGCATATCAGCGGCTGTGATCGTGTGGGCGATACCTTCGCTTACGCCGTTTCCGTTTTGAGAAGAATTCCTGTCAATGATATTTCCCTGAATGGAGAAACACACGCCAGGTTCCCCACAGCGATTTGCCTTGATTGTAGGAGATGTTTCCGCTGCGCTTATTCCTGCACGTCCACTGTTGGCCCACATGAAAGCGAGACAACCTCTTCCAACGCTTCCTGCAGGATGCTGGGAAGTTCCCTCCCTCGTTTCCTGGCCCGGCGCAGAATACCAAGGCACGCTTTCGCGCTCAAATAATATTTCTCCGGCGCGTTCACCTCCAAAATCTGCAATAAGGTAGATTCTCTTTCTTCGCTGGGGCACTCCCCAAAATTGAGCATCGTACTGACGCCAGGCAACGCTGAAACCGTCTCCCACGACGCATCCGGCACGTTGCCATTTTGATTTCGGAGGGAGAGGTACAATATGGTTTGTCCCCCCCCTGATTTGACAAAATGCCTGGATGACGGCCTGGAAGTCTGCTCCTTTGTGGCTGCTGAAAGCGCCGGGGACGTTTTCCCAGACGGCAAATCGAGGAAATTTATCTGCTGTTGCATCTCGCATCTCCCGTATAATTCTGATTGCTTCAAAGAAGAGATTGCTTCGTTCTCCGTGAATGATGCCGGCTTGTTTTCCCGCAACGGATAAATCCTGGCATGGGCTTCCGAACGTGATAATATCGACGGGTTCTATTTTGCTGCCGTCGATATTCCTCACGTCTCCAAGCTGAAGCATATCCGGCAACCGTGCCGCCGTTACGCGCAGAGGATAAGGCTCTATCTCGCTGGCCCATGCTGGAATGATCCCATGAATCAGTCCGGCAAGAGGAAAACCACCAGAACCATCAAACAGGCTACCGAGCTTCATTCTTCCCTCTCCTCCGGCACATACACCTCGAAAGTGCCGTCTTTCCGGCACCGCACGGTGGCGTTCATGTTCTGCTGAAAAGTAGTCCGGTTCTGGATCATGCACCAGAGAAGCTCATCCACGGTCTTGGGCGTGAATTTTCGCTTGCCCTTTTTCAGTTCTTCCATGATGCCGCCGATCACGCGCCTGGCCCGGATCAGCGCGATGGCGAAACCAACGGTCTGGCCCAGGAGCCTGGAAGCGTCAGGCTGCCGGGTCCCTTCAACTGGCGCTTCCAGAATCTTTTCCTGATACTCGGCGGTGGTGCCCAGGCCGTCAACAGCTTCCCACAGATCCTTCCGGCTGATCAGGTCATCAGCAACCGTCTTAAACATGGTTCTTCCTCCCTGCATAGGTCGCATGGTATAAGCCCTTGTTCCACACGTCTGCCGGATTATGGCGCTCGATTTCGATTTCACAAAACCACATAGCGACTGGAACGGGCTTGTCAGGACGCATACCGATGTGGTGAACCTTCACGTGATCGGTTCCGGGCATATCGTCGATGATGCGACCGATTTTCTTTTCAGCTTCTTCCTTGTTCTTGGCTTTCAGAACGAAATGATCGGGATAACCGCCGCGCAGCTTATCGATTACCGGGATTCCCAGGCAGAATACAGATGAACTCATTTCTTTTGTTCCCCTTTCTGATTGATGAATTTCTTTCCGCAGAATTTACAGAATCGGTCGTGCGGGTCAACTTTCGTCTGGCAGAATCTGCAGCGGTGCACGTCCCTGCCGATCTGTCCACCAGGGAAGAACGGTTCCATGGTCACGGTAATTTCGCTCGTTTCCGGCGATGCTGATTTTGAGTCGAGGTATTCAAAATCCCGCATCGCCATTACAGTGCTGATGGCGTCCTGGGCTGTCCCGGCGCAGGCGCGTTTGTTCGCCGCGATGCATTCTTCTTTGATCAGGGCCAGCCGGGACAGCACTTCTTCTTTACGGATATATCCCATGGGAACGGCCTCCTTGCGCTCTGCCGCGCTCCCTGAAAGCATCTTCCTTCTTCCGGGCTTCAATCAGGCGGGTCAGCCAGCGGGCGTGTTTTTCTTCCATGATGCGGTTCACGTTCTTATCCTCGAAAACATTGATCTCATTCAGGTAGTTGAACACATCGGCGATTTCTTCTTCCAGATCATGCTTCGCCTGGATATATCCAACGGGCGTAGGATTCACATCGCCGAACACCCGGCGCATTTTCAGGGCTTTCGCGGAAAGCTCCGCGGCTTCTTCGGCAAGCCCGGCCAGCAGTTCAGCCTGATCCAGAAAATCAGTTACTTGGCAGTTCATCTTGATGGTCCCCTTTCTTTTCGTTTTTCTGTTTGAAGTCTTTTTTCCTGGGGCATGTGGCCCAATGCGCGATGTAGCCGGATGCCGATCCGCATTTTTTCCTTTTTCCACGCACTACCTTGCCGTCCGGCTGGACGAAGGTTTCAGGCCCGCCGCCAGGATCAAAAGAAATCAGCGGCCTGTTGCAGATCATCCATTTCCCGGCTGTGGTCTGAAGCCAGAGGACGTTCGCTCCGCAGCCCTTGCATGTGGAATAATTCTGATTCATGGCATCGCCTCCGTCAGCTGCCGTTTAATGGCTTCGTGGGTCCATTCGATGGGCAGGGTACTCAGGTACTCGATCACCGCCATCCGGGAACTCTTGCTCACCGTCACCTTGACCACATAGATTTCGCCTTTTTTTGCCAGGGCGTTGTATGCGGCCTGGACGGGCTCTGTTAGTTTCGGCAGCGGCCACACGTCCGCGATGGGAATGGTAGGCTCCGCCTGGTGCATGGGTGGCTGATTATTCATCAGGGGATCACATCCTCAATCTCTGAAACGAATACCCAGATGCCGGGAGTTTCGGCGTAGAACTTTTCGATGGTTTCGGATGCGACCTGCGCATCGTCGTGCCAAAAGCCCAGGTGGGTCATGCAATCCTTGAACAGCTTTACAAGGTTATCGGTGTCGGGCCGGGTGGTTTTGTATTGCCCGTGGTGGCTTGTCTGGGTCATGGGGAAGCACCACTTTGTCACCAGCCGAACTGCGCCTTCAAGGGGAGCCTGGGGCCGATGCTGGGAAAGGTACGCTTCAAACTTCTCTCTGGCGTCTTTCAGTTCCGGCGTGTCGAAGTAAGTGGTTTTTTTGCCTTTTCCCCTGCCGATGGCTCGGTGCTGCTGTGCGGTCACCGTGGGGGGCATCATGGGAAGGAAAAACTGCGTTTCCAATTTTTACATACTCCCTTCTTTTTTCATTTTGGCGGGGGTCTCTGCTTCGTCACGTGCGTCGGCGGTGTGGGGTGGGGGCGTTCAGCCCACCCCACCCACCCGTCGCGTGCGAGACGATAGTCCGCTGATTCCCCCTTTAGGGGGAATTGTCGCGTCGCGCCGTCGCGTGACGATTTAATGTAAAATCTTCATTTTGTCGCGTGTCGCGTGATACGCGACGGATTGAATGATTTTATATTGTCGCGTCGCGCCGTCGCGTGATATTTTTCAATCCGTCGCGGCCTGCTTATCGACAATATGACCTGTCGCTTTGTCGATCTCATAGCCGTTATCGCGGATCCACTTACGCACGGTGTCGGGCTTTGCATCCATGTACTCGGTCAGCATTTTTACATCTACCGGTTCTCCGGCATTGGCGTTCTGAATGGCATCTTCCAATTCTTCCCGCTTGGTTTTGCGTTTCTGCCGGGCGTTTTCTTTCCGGGCCTTCTGTGCTTTGTAAATGCTGCCGTGTCTTTCGCCGTCTGCCGCCATATCGCGCAGCGTGCCGCTTGTGTCGGCCCTGTGGATGGGATACTCGAACCAGAGGTAACGCGGCTCCATGGGCGCGAATTCGCGCAACACGCCCTCCACGCGCCAGGCGGTTTTGTAAGCGGTTGTATTCTTCAGGTTCTGTAGAATAGGTGCCAGTACGTTTTTCACTCCAGGAGGAATGACCTTTTCGTAGTAGGCCGTTACCATCGCATGGTTGCATTGATCGTCCTGGCTTACTTCTTCCCTCCAGCTGGGCCGCTGTTGATCCAACCACCTCGCGCATTGATCGCGTATCGCCTGATTGATGATGTTTTCTCTGTTTGGCACATCCAGTTCAATCAGATCGATCAGCGCGTCTGGATCACGGGCGAACACGCCGGAGCCAGACGCCCGGTCGACGCTGCGCTTCTGGCCCTGGCTGCCTTTGCTGTGGTGGTGGCAGTAAATCACGGCGCATCCAAGCTCGGTGCAGATTTTGTCAAACTGATTACAGAAGGCGCTCATCTGATCGGCGCTGTTTTCGTCTCCGGTGATCACCTTGTAGATCGGGTCGATGATGATGGCGGAGTATCCTTTCTTTTGCGCTCTGCGGATCAGCTTCGGAGCCAGCTTGTCCATGGGGCAGGATCGCCCGCGCAGGTTCCAGATATCGATTGCGTCGGCGTTTTGTACCTTCACGCCCATAGCCCGGTACACGTCCTGGAAACGGTGAAGGCAGCTTGCACGGTCCAGCTCAAGGTTCACGTACAGCACGCCGCCGCGGTCACACTCGAAGCCAAGCCAGGGGACGCCCTCGGCGATGGCAATGCACAGCTCGATCAGGGCAAAGCTCTTCCCTGCTTTGCTGGGGCCGGAGAGCAGCAGCTTGTGGCCGTGCCTCAGTACGCCTTTGATCAGCTCGGGAGCCAGGGGCGGCATGTTCTCCATGAAACTGTCCAGGTTTTCCATGTCCGGCAGATCGTCGTTGATGCCTTCGATGTATTCCTTCCAGACCGTGAAGTTTTCGCACCCGATGTTTTCAGCCAGGATGTACTGCGGCTTTCCCTGGCGCATCACGCCGGGCATCCGGGAAAGGCGGGAAGGGTTGCGGTTCTGACGGTCCAACTCCATGCCGTTCTTCTGGCATACGGCGTAGAGGTAATCCACGCGCTGTCGGTATTCGTCGTAGTTCTGGGCGTCGATACGCACGATGGCGTGAATGCTCTTTTTCCCGCTGTGAACCATTACGGCGATGGGCAGCCGCAGTTCCAGCATCAGGCTGTACTGACGGGATAAGTCCATGGTGTCGCTTTCCACCAGGGCATATCGGTACTCGGTCACGTTCTCGTTTTTCACGCCCTTGCCGTCCAGAGGATTGAAGCGGATCCACGCGCCTGTTTCCGGGTCATAATCCCCCAGCACGGCTCCAAGGTCACCGTTGCATTTGGACAGGGCTTCGATCAGCTGGCCCGCTGTGCGGTCATAGTTACCTTTGGTGGGAACGTGCCGTCCATCGTCGGTCGTGTAGCTCTGGGTCACATAGCCCACGTTTTCAGCCGCTTCAAACAGAATGTTCAGATACCTGATCAATTCTTTCGCGCCGTCCATATGTTCAGGCGGTTGGGGAATATCCTTTTCTTCCAGCCATGCGCTGTCGATCACGCGCAGACTGTCCTCTCCTTCGCCACCGATCACATCATCCCAGCCGATTTCAGCGTCCGGCCCAGTGTTGGGCCTCCAGCCTTGATCCATGGCATACTGTACAATGGTGCCGCCTGTGACCGGGTTATGATTGCCATTGAAGCTGTTCCATTTTTTCACGCATTCGCCAGGATGGTAACGGGCGCTGTCTCTGGCGCTCCATTGCTCCCATACGTCAGGGGAATATCCTTCCTGCTTCAGCGCCATTCC
>JAEEGL011343289.1_pt1 | contig 11792 bp, 6 predicted proteins | sample 9134231 | NCBI WGS metagenome assembly JAEEGL01 (sample SAMN16246548, study PRJNA631951) | gut metagenome | biome: gut microbiome; feature: rumen; material: fiber-attached | host: Bos | place: Iran: Karaj | collected 2018-10 | reverse complement strand
TGTATCAATATCTCTTTTCAAAGATTGATTTTTTTTTAATTCATCATTATAATCTTGTTTTAATACACTATATTGATATTTTAAATCTTCTAATTCATTTTCTTTTTTTTCAAATGCTGCTAATTTTTCCAAAGAATTATTTTCTAAATTACTTATTTTATCATTTAATTCTTTAATTTCATTTTCTAATTGATTTGAAATTTCTACATTTTCATTATATAATTTTTCTCCAGCTTCAATGTCACTTTTAAATTGTTCTTTTAATTTTTTTGTAATTTCTTCTTTTGATTCATTTAATTTTTGTTGAATTTCATTTCTATTTTCTAACATAAGATTTTTATATTCTTTTAATTTATTTGAATCTTCTGAAATTGTTGAATTAACATTTTCTGTTCTTTTATCTAATGAATTTAATAATGTATTAAATTCAGATAAATTATATATTTTAATTGGTAATTTTTTATAAGACATTTTATAAGTTTTGGTTATTTTTTTATTTAAAGTATTTTTATAATTAATAATTATTAAAAATTAATTTTATTATCATTATAATATTCAATTATTTTTCCAAGTGAAATGTTAATATTTATAATAAGTAAATAAATTTACATTATAAAATTAAATGAAAAGAAATCAAATTAATTCTCAATCACTAAGAAATAATCCTTCATCAAATGATATTAATTTTTCCCCTGAAAATAATAAAATATCAATATCTTTAGATGAATCAATTATTCCTCAAAATTCACCCAAAGAAACAATTTTCACTTCAAAAAAAAAAATACAAAAAAATAAAATTCCCTTAACTTCATATCATAAAAAAAACAATACAAAAGAATTAAATTATTTAAGTCCTCAAGAAAATTTTTTAACAATGAAAATAGGAAGAAATCCAATAGAAGAATTTAATGAAAAAATAGAATTTCCAAAAGAAGGAAATAACAATATAGATTTAGTAGATCTTTCATTACAATTTAAAAATAATATAACATTTGAAAAAATAATAAAAGAAAATGAATTATATAAGCAAAACAATAATTTAAAATATTTAAGAGAAAAAAATCCATATATAACATTAAAATTAATAGATTCTTGTATAGATTTAAGAATATGTACAAATAAATATTATATAGGAGAAAATGGAATAGATTGTTCAATGAAAAATCATAGTAATGATTTTATAAGTATTGGAAGACAACAAATAAATGAAAGCGCAATTAGACCTAATGATATTATGTTATTTCCTACTGATCCTTCTATTTCAAGAAGTCATTTTAAAATGTTTCATAAAGAATTATTCAATGAATTTTATAAATATAAAATTAATATTGATTTGATTAATAGAATTTCTATCAAATCTAGATATTCCTCTTTACCTTATCACATTTACATTCAAATTATGCAATTTTTGAAACCAAGAAAAACTATTCGTATTACTGATAACGAAACTATTTATGGTACTTATGTTGAAATTAAGAATATTTCTCCTTTACAAATTTTAATTAATTTTTATCTTTCTATTTATAATTTTTCTATTCTTAATAATCAAATTTCATTAGTTGATTTATTTTCAAATGATTATATGAAAGTAAATAAAATTAATCATAGTAATTATAATGATAATTATATTAATGATAATATCAAATCATTTAATAATTCAATGTTAAATCCAATAGATTTATTGAGTTTTTTAAATTATTTAATAAATAATAGTTCTCTTTTAGAGATAAAAACAAAAATAGAAAAATTTTTAAATTTAAATTACAATAATATGTTAATTAACCCATTTTCAGGAGAATATCCTTTAAATTACTTATTTGACAAAAATAATTACCTTTTAAGAGAAGATCAGGTTTTTTTAACATCAAAAATAAGTGGTTTCATAATAGAACAAAAAAAGCCTTTAAGAATAATATTAAGTAATTTATTTACTAGATTTTATGAATTAAATTTCCCAATGACATTTATTTCAACAGATTATTTAATGAATGGGCAAAAATTAGAACCTCATAGTCATATGTATACAGTTACAATAGAACAAATTAAAAATTATACTTTAAATGATTTTATAATTCCAAATATTGAAAGTCCTTCAATTCAATTAATTTTAACTGAAGGTGATCCTTGTGGAATTATGAATAGGACTCAAATCATTGTTTTAATTAATAATACTATTAATCAAAATAATAGTAGTTTTTCTATTGGTTTACAAAGAGGTTTTTTATTTGGAAAAAATAAAAGAAGTTGTTTTAATTATAATTTTATGGATTGTCATTTTTTTATTCATTATAGTTTAATTAGCAATGATTGGTATATTAGTAATGTTTCTAATTTATTTTGGAATGAAGATAATAATAATGAAAAAGATAATTTTACATTATATGTTTGTACTTCTCTTGATAAAAAAACTAATAATAGATTTAAAAATAATGATAAAAATTTTATAATTCAGAATGGTGATAGGATTAAAATTAGTGAATCTGTTTTAGAAGTCGAATATCATAATTTTGATTAATTATTATTTAAATATTATTTTTAATATTTTGTTTATTATAATATGATATAATTAAAAAAATTGTAAATTAAACAATTAGAAAATATATTAATTTGTTTTTAATTAAAAAACAATTTTATACATTAAAAATCATAAAAAAAATATTATTTGACTTTATTTAATTCACGTAATTTTGTTTTTTGATCATTTATATTTTTATTATATTGTTCAATTTTTAATTCTAATTCTCTTCTTTGATTAATTTCTATTTTTTTCTTTGGAAATTCTGGTAATTTAAATAATTCATCATTTAATTTATCCCTTTCTCTTTGTAATTTATATAATTTACTTTCAATTTCAACAATTAAACTTTCTTTTTTAACTTGTTCTTTTTGACAAGGAAAAATATTCATTGTATTATCTTTTTCAATATCATCATCAAAATTAAAAATATTATTTTTTTCATTTAAAGTATAATTATGTTTTTGTCTATAATTTGATAAATGCCTTTTTAAAGGTTTATTAATTTTATTTTCATTAATATTATTTTTATTATAATTGTCATATTTATTATCATAATTATCATAATAATTATTTGTATTATCAAAAAAATTGGATGAAATATTTTTTGGTGTAGAAGGATTAATTAGATTTTCTTTTAAATAATTGTTTTCTTCTGTTAATTGTTGTAATTTCTTCATTGCTTGATCAAATTTATTTTTCATATTAATTAAATCATCTTTATTTTTTTCATCAATAAATTGAACAGTTTTCTTTTTAATTTCAGCTTTTTTTTTCTCAATATTATTTTCTAAAGAAGAAACTTTTTTTTGTAAATCTAAAATTCTTTCATTTTTTAAAGTTATTTCATTTTTAATAGATTGAAATTCATTTTTAAAACTATTTATTTGTATTTGTAAACTATCATTACTATTTTTTGTTATATCTAATAAAGCTTTTGATCTTTCTAAATCTTGATTTAATTTTTTTATTATTTCTTTATCTTCTTTTATTTCATTTTTTATATTTTCTATTTCATTATTTTTTTCTTTTATTTCTTTTTTTTCTTCTTTAATTAAAGTTTCTTCTTCTTCTTTTTTCTCTTCTTCTAATTTTTTTTCCTCTTCTTCTATTTTATCTTCTTCTTTATTTTCTTCTTTTTCTTTTTTTAATTGTTCTATTTCTTTTTTTAATTTTTCAATCTGATTTAAATATTTATTTTCTAATTTTTCTATTTCTTCTTGTTTGTTAAAAATAATAAATTCATTTATTCCTTTAATTTCTTCATTATTTGTTTCATCATTTATTTCATTTTGATTTTCTAAGTTTTTATTATTATTAATATTATTCTTGCTGTCATTTTTTTTTAGTATATTATTATTTAAATTATTATTTATATTATTAATATTTTCTTTTTTATCAATTACTATATTTTGATTTTCTTGAATTATAACTTCTTTATTATCAACATTTTTATTTTTTGGTATTTCTATTGGAGTTTTTGATTCTTTAGTAAATATTTGAATTTCAAAATCATCTTTTTTCTTTTTTAAATTATTATTTTTAGCAAATGTTTTAAAAGTATTATTTTTTATTTTTTTCTCACTTCCATTTTCTTTGTTTTTTTTACTTAAATCATTTTTATTATTCAAATTATTTCCCTTATTTTCTTTTTTAATTTCTTCCAATTTATTATTATTGTTTTTTTTTAATTCAAAATCTTTTATTTCTTTAATATTGGAATTATCACCTTTATTAGGTTGTAAATGATTAGTAATTTTTTTTCCCATTTCTATATTAGAAGTAGGAGAAATTATAATATTATCATTTGAATTATCATATTCATCATTTATAATTAAACTACTTCCATCAGAGTCATCACTCATTTAAAAAAATTTATTTAATAAAATAATCATAATAAACAATGTAAAAAATTATTTTTATAAACACAATATTTTACTTATAACTCATAATTAAAAAGATTTAATAATAATATATTTTAAAAATTTAATATTATAAATATTCTATTTTTTATCTTTTGATTAGATAAAGAACTATTCACCAAAGAAATATAACTATAATAAATACTATTTAATTATGAAAAATATTTGTAATAAAACATACATATTTACAATATATATACATATAATAAATTTTAACATTAGAATAATTATATATATTATATATTTATATTTACTTTTAATGTCAATATTTTCCACAAGAATTATTTTTAAAGTCATTTAAGAAATTATTAATTATCACTGAATTTGATTCTGAATCATTCATTGATAATAAAGAATGAACTGAATAATTCCCAAATGTTAATTTAAATGCTTTATTATTTGATATTTTTCTTTGACGATTTTCTAAAGTTTCAATCACTTTTTAATTGTAAATAAGAATATTTATAAATAAATATATCCTTATTTTTTGGAAAATAAATTAAATTCTTTCTTTATTTTTTTTTATTTTGATGTTTATGATAACTCCATATAAATTCTCATATAATAAATAATACATTAAATTGTTCTAATAATAAATTAAGATGGAATTGCTGTCAATTTTTTTATCCTCTAATTCTTTACTTATTATTAGTTAAATCAAAAGAATTACTGTCATCATTTACTTATCCTAAGAATCAATTTCAATTTATTTATGATTAATTGAATAGTTTGGATTCAAATCAATATAATATAAATATTTTTACTATGAAAAAGGATAATTATTTTGAATTTTTCAGAACATTCACTTTTCATAAATTATATAAATTTTTAATTTTCATTTTCCCAAAAAAATATTAAAATATATAATTTTCCTTTGTCTTATCAATAAAATTCAATTTCTTTTATTTTTCCACAATTAATTGAATCAAGTATAATATCTTTTTGACTATTTCTTTGAAAATAGAGTATCATAAACATTTTATAAAATTATTAAAATAAAAATATTATTAAAAAATGAAAAAAAATATTATATAATTATAAGTCTTCATTTTCTTCATCAACATCTTCAATAACCTGTTCTCCAATATTATTTTGTCCAATTTGATTAATTTTACTAATTTGGAAATTTTCTAATTCTTTTTCTAATAATTCAACACTCAAAACTTCATATTCATCAGAAATTTTATATCTACTATATATACAATATATTTCTAAATCAGAATCAATATGAATTCCAATTTCTTTCATTTTTTTAATAAAATCTTCAATTAAAACAACATCAAATTTATCACTTAAATTTTCAGCTTGAACAGTTTGAATAATATCTTTTAATATCAATTTTAAAGTAGTTTTTTTTTCTTTAATATAATCAGATAATTGAGTTGCAAAATTAGTTATAATTTGAACATATTCTTCATTTGATATTTCAATATCACTTTCAGTATTCATTTTTTCATCATTTTCTGTATTTTCTAAAATATCAAAAAGATTTTGTATTTTTAAATTATCTATTGGAATATTAGGATTATCATATTGTTTCATATAATAAAATAAAAATTGAGAATAATCATCTTTCATTTCTATTTTTGCATCTTCCATTATTTTTCTTAAATTAATATAGGAAATAAATCCTGTGTCAGAAATTAAATTTTTTTGCAATAGTTCTTTATATGGAAGAAGGGATTTTTTTACTTTTTTATTAAAAGTGATTTCTTCTTCTTGATTATAAATTTTAATATTTAAAAATAAAGAAAGGAAATTTTCTTTTGTTTTTTCTATAATATTATTGCACATCATATATAAAGTATTTAACCATTTTCTTATTTTTCCCACACTTATTTCTTCTTTACAATTTATTATTTTAGTTATTTCTTCAGTTATTTTTTCAAATATTTCATTTGGATTACTTGAATTTTCTGGTAATTTTTTTATTATTAATTCATTTGCTTTTTCTTCTGTGATTTTTCTTGCTTCTAAACTTTTAATTAAAACATAAGTAAATTCAGTAAATTCATCATTTGATAAAATTGATAATGATGATATTGTTTGGGCATTTTCTAAATTATTTTTTTTATTTAAATCTTTTTTACTAGTTGAAATTTCTTCTAAATTTTTTTCATTATTATTATTATTTTTATCATTATTTTCTTCTTCATTTATAGTTGTTTTCATTTTTGAAATTTTATTTTCTTTATTTCTATTATATATGTTATCATTATCATTATTATTATCATTATTATTATTATTATTATTATTATTATTATCATTATTATTATTATCATTATTATTATTATTATTATTATTATTATTATTATTATTATTATTATCATTATTATTTTCTTGATTGAAAATTTCATTATTTTCAACTTTAATATTTTCATTATTTTCTTTTTTATTTTCTTCTTCTTTGATATTTTCTTTCATATTATTATCATTTTGTTCATTAACATTTTTTTCACTTATATTACTATTTTCTCCTCCAATTAAGGAAATATCAACACCATAATCTTTTAATTTTGCTATATATTCTTCAATTAATCTTACATAATTTTTTCTTTTATTATAAGATTCATTTACTAATGATTTTAATAAAAGAATTTTTTGGTTTTTTAGATTATTTGGTTTTTCAATACTTATTAATTTTTTATAATTAAATTCTTTTAAAAATGTTTTTTCAGGTTCATTTATTTTTTTTAATTCTACATTTGAGTTCATTAACTCTTTTATCATTTTTTCACTATTAGATATTTTATCTTGATATTCTTTTATTTTATCATTTAATTCTTCTATTTTTTTCTTATAAGTATTTTTCATTTGAATCACAATTTCTTTATTTTTCTTATTTTCTAACATCATATCATTTCTTTTAATTAAAGTAAATTGATTTATTTTTTGTTTTCTAATTAAATCATTATTTTTTGAATGAATGTTATTTAATCCAAATAACTTATTTTTTAATAAATTTATTTGTTTTTTCTTATCAGTAATATTCTTTTGTAAATCTTCTATTTGATTATGATTATTTTTAAAAATTAAAGGAAGATTTGATAATTCTTTTAATAATTTCTCATTATTAGTATTATTTTCTTGTATTTGATAATATTCTTTTACTAAATTAGTTAATTGATTTTGTAAATAATCATTTTTATGTTTATAATAAAGTGGTTTTACATTTCTAATTTGAATTTTTAATTCTTTATTAAAATTTGTTTTTTCTTCTAATGTTTTTTTTAAAGTAAAATAATCTTTCTTTAATTTTGAAATTGAATTTGTGTCTTTTAATTTTTCAACATTAATTATAGCATTATTATCATTGTCGTTATTTTTACTATCTTCTATAAAAGTATCAATTTCTTTTTCTTTAATTAATAATTCATCATTTTTTTTTTGGTTATCTGATTTTAAAAGAGAAATTTTATTTCTTAAGTTATTAATTTGTTTTTTTAATTGAATGACTTCTTCGTATAATAAATCTTTTTGATATTTTTGTGGTTGAGTTAAATTAATACCATAAGTAGAAACATCTGAAGTTGAATTAGAAGAAAATAAAATAGGATTATTATTATTGTTTATTTTAGGAAATTTTTTTCTTGAAGTTCCAGATTGTGCTCTTAAACTTATTCCTTCTTTAACATATATTATTTTTGAAGAAGGACGTAAAGGCCTTTTAAAAATACTTCCTTGACTTGAAGTTTTTCTCATTATTTTTTATAATTTTTTTATTATTTAAAATTTATTTCAAAAATATATATATCATATTAATTTTAATAATTTAAATCTATTTAATTTAATTTAAAGATTTTTAATCATTATATAATTCACCCAAAACATTCTCCATATTATGGTTGTGTTTTATTATTAAATTTTTTATCTTTTCATCAGAAAAATCTTCTTCAGCAATTTCATATTCATTTCTTAAATTTTTAATTGTATCTCTTAATGCATAATCAACGATTTTAATATTTATAATTAATTTTTCTCCATAAATATTATTATTAACGTAAAAACTAAAAATACTCTTATAATCTCCTTCAGGTAAATCATCTAAACCACTATACTCAAATAAAACTTTAGTTTGTTGACCTATTTGTAAAGGAGGAAGTATTATATCAAAAATACTAATATCAGAAGAACATTTATCACAAACAAATTTTGCTGAATTATTATCCCATGGTAGTCCATTGAAATTTTTAATTAATATTTCAAATTTTGCTTCTTTTGTTCCCTTTTCTATTTCAAAATTTAAATCTTTTGTTAAACAAATATAATTATAAGTTATTATATTATCATTATTGTTACCATTTAATGAATTGTTTTTTTCAATTTCCAAATTTGATTTATTTTCTTTTCTTTCAAATCTCATTCTTAAAAAATCATGATTTGGATTATGAAAATTATTTTCTGAATTTAATTCTTCACATGATTCACATAAATTATAATTATCACAAATTAAACATTTATATCTTATCCCTTGAATTGGATTTTTATTACAATTATTACATTCAATTCCATTATGAATTGTGTTACAAATACTCATTGATATTTTACTTTCTGTTATTTTATTTAATTCTTTTTGAAATTGAATTTGTCTTTCTTGTTCTAATTCATTTATTTTTTCAATATAATTATTTATTACTTTTTGATTTTTTATAAGTGATTTTTTAATTAATTCATTTTTTAATTGATTAATTTCATTTTCTATATATTTTGAAACCTTAGCTTTTAATACTTTTGAATATTTTTCTTTCATTGAATCTAAATTATTATCTAAATTATTTAAATTATTATTATCATTCTTATTTTCTTTATCTTTTATAGGTAATTCAATTTTACTTTTCATTCTCGATTTTTCTAAATCTGAATAAACTTTACTTTTAATTTTTGCAAGTAATCTTTCTTTTCTTTTTATTTTTTCTAAATAATCTTGATTTATTTCATTATTATTTTGTTCATTGTTTTCTACTTTTTGTATTTCATTTTCTTTTCTTTCAAATTCTATTTCATTAAAATTTTCTTTTATTTCATTATTTTCCTTAGATTTCAAAAATTCTTCTTTAGAATTGATTTCAGAATTCTTATTTAAAATATTATTATCTTTCATTTTAGATAATTTTTCATTTATGAAAAATTTTGGTTCATAATTTATTGAATCTATATATTTCATTAAATGTGAATAGTCATTTTCATTTTCTAATAATAAATCATCATTTTCATCATCTTTAAAAAACACATTGAAATCAAATAAGGGTTCTAAAGAAAATTCTTTTTGACATTCTTTTTTAAATTCTTCTAAACTATATGGAATAGATGTTGATATTTCTCTTGTACCAAAATTAATCGTTATTATTTTGTTTGACATTTTTAATATTTTTTAATTTTTATATTAGAAATAATTTTAACTAAAATAGTTAAATGACATTAAATTTTTTTTTCAAATTTTTTGTTTTTATTTTTTTTATGGTAAAAAATATTTAATTGTTTAATAAAAAATATATTATAAATGTATTATCACTCAATTTTAATTAATAATAATTTTTATGAGATTTTGGATTAAATTTAAAGAATAATTATTTTGTTATTTAATGTTTAATCATAAAAACAAATAAAATTGTAAATAAATTAATTAGAAAATAATTATATGAATTGTTGAAATAACTAAATATAATAATTAAAAAGTCTCAAAACAAAAATAATAAAATTGAAATTTATAAATTAAATGAATCAAAAAGATTTAAAATTCCAAAATATCAAATTAATAAATCTCTTTATAATCTTATTATTAATTTCTTTAACAAAAACTCAAAAATTAGTTTTTGAAAATGATTCTTTATGTGAACAATTTGGAAGTAGCTTAATATATCATATTTTTCATAATGAAACAGAAAATAAGAATTTATCTTTAAAAAATAATCCATATGATAAATTTGGAAATATAACAATATCCGATATAATAAGAAATTCTGGATCAGGATTAAATGATTTAGGAGATTATTTAGGTTGTAAAAGAAATAAATTAGCAGATTATTATTTAATGAGTTTAGGTTCTCCATTAAATCCATTAATTCAAACTACTTTAGGTTTTTGTTATTATAAAGAATGCAAAAACAAATATTTTCAAAATTTTACAAATAAAATAATAAATAAAGTAGAAGAAAATTTTCATATTAATACAAGTAATTTCTTCATTAATTTCATAAATCCAGATGAAGAATATGAAAATTCAAAAATTCTTTATGGAAGAGGAATGAGAATATCATTAATAATATTAATATCTTTATTTCTTTTTGAATTAATAATATCAATAATAAATCCAAAGAATAAAATTTTAAAAGCTTTTAATTTAATAAGTAATTCAAAATCTTTATTAACAGTTAAAAATCAAAATGAATTGTTTCAACATTTAAGAATATTTGATGGAATTAGGTGTTTTAGTGCTTTTTATGTTGTTTTTGGTCATGTATGTATTTATCCTTTAATGTTTGGAGCAAGAAATGCAACAGAATTATATTTTACTGCTAAAAAATGGTATTTTGCAATTGTGACAAGTGCTTATTACGCTGTTGATGTCTTTTTTTATATGAGTGGATTTTTTTTTGTTTTCTCAATTCAAAAATATTTAAATAGAAAAATTAATAAATTTAAAATTGTTATCATTGGAATTATGCTTAGAATTTTTAGACTTCTTCCTTTCATGATAATTGCTGTTTTTGGTTTTACTTATTTATTACCTTTCTTTAGTAGTGGACCAAAATATTCAGGAGTTATTTTTGCTACTAAAGGTTGTTTAAAAAACTATTGGGATACTTTACTTTTTATTAATAATTTAATTGATTATCCTCCTACTATTGAGGAAGCTTCTTGTTTTAATCATGGATGGTATCTTGCTTGTGATATGCAATTTTTTATTTATTCTATGTTAATTATGATTATTTTTAATAATAAACCTAATATCAGGAAATATATTTTTATTCTTACTTTTATAATTTGTTCTGCTGTTCAAATCATACTTGTTTATAAAAACGGTTATACCTATAATGATTTGATTCATGTTGATAGTAATGATGTTCAAAGAACTTCCGACCAATTTCAATTATATTATATTAGACCTTACGTAAGGATTACTCCATATTTGATAGGAGTTTTATTTGGAGAATTATTTTTGGAAACAAGGTTATATAAGAAATATAATAAAAAGGTAAAACAAGAAAAAAAAATAGATATTGAAAAAGATATTATTGATATTAATAAAATAAATGATAATAATTCAAAATCTAAAGAATTTGAATTTCCTCTTTTAAGTTCTTCTTCCCAAATGATGCAAAATAGTTTTTTACCAACTGAAATTCAAAATAAAG
>JAEEGL014859277.1_pt1 | contig 11793 bp, 10 predicted proteins | sample 9134231 | NCBI WGS metagenome assembly JAEEGL01 (sample SAMN16246548, study PRJNA631951) | gut metagenome | biome: gut microbiome; feature: rumen; material: fiber-attached | host: Bos | place: Iran: Karaj | collected 2018-10 | reverse complement strand
ATTTTTCTTCGCGATAATGAAAGCGACCGCGACTACGCCCGCGACCGCGACGGCGCCTACGATACCGATAACTATGCCTCAGGTGTTGTCGGCGGGCGCGACGGTCGAAGAGGTATCGCTCGAGGCGGGTTCCTCGGAAGCGGTCTCGCTCGCGGTCTCCGAAGGAGTTTCACTCGCGACCTCGGGGTTCTCGGTCTCGACTTCGGGGTTTTCGGTCTCAACTTCGGGAGTTTCCGTCGCGACCTCGGGGTGATCTTCTATCGGGACTTCTCCGACCTCGTCGGCGAAGACGGGGACGGCGAAGGCGAGAGCAAGCAAAGCCGCGACGGCAAGAATAACGATTTTTTTCATTTTGATATAACCTCCATTGCGTTATGCAAATATATTACTCCAAATTTACGAAAATTTCAAGTCAAATAGTGAATTTTCATCTCTTTTCCCGAAAGGACGGGTGAAAATATCTCCGAGACCTTCTCCCTCGCCGCGTCGCCGATTACCGATTCGCCGAGGTCTTTGAAGAATTTCAAAACGGGCGACTTATCGAGCTTGGCGCCGAAGGCGGCGAGTATGAATGCGCCCTCGGGGATCTCGGAAAATCTGACGTCGAGGCCGTCTTCGGTGAAGGCGAAGTCCAGAAGTCTCGCGTTTGAAAGCTCGAGGAAGGAGAGCCGCAGGTTAAGCGCGTCGCCGCGGTCGCTTGCCGTCCCCGACAGGGCGGCCGCGAATTTTTCGCCGCGAAGGGTTATCTCGGTGACGGCGGGGCCGCTAAGGCCGACGGGGAGGGTAACGACGGCGCCGTCCTCGGTAAAGTCGATGAAAAGAACGCCGTCGACAATCCTGAGACCTATTTCGGTTATCCCCGTGGTGTAGCTGTTCCGGACGCCGCTTATCAAAACGGGCATAAGTCCGACGGGCGACTTTTTGCCGCCGTTCATGATATATTTTTTGCCGTCGAGCCGCTCGAGCGCCGAAGGCAGCGAGCCTCCGAAGCGGCGTTTTTTGTTTTTCAGGGACGAGAGCGCGCGCTGAAGCTTTATATAGTCGCCGACGCGGCCCCTCGTCGACTCGGGGAGCCTATAGCCGAAATAGCGGCAGGCGATGCCGTAAAAGCGGCTTTGCTGAAAAAACTCGCCGACGGCGCCGTTCACGACGACCACGACGCCGCTTTCGGGAAAGCCGATGACGTTTTGCCCGAAAAGTCCGTTAAAAAGAAAGCAGTTATAGGTCTTGCCCGACCATATATGGTAGCCGTAATCGAACCCGCCGCCGTCAGGGACGGCGTTTTGCTTTGAGGTCGCCGCCCTGATATAGTCCTCGGGGACGAGGCTCTTTCCCTCCCATTTGCCGCCGTTTAAGACGAGAACGCCGAGTTTTGCCATGTCGTCGGGGAACATATAAAGTCCCCAGCCGCCGCACTCGATGTCCTCGGGACTTTTCTCCCAGTAAAAGTTGGTTATCCCCATCGGCCCGAAGAGGCGCTCCCGCAAAAAGTCCGAAAGGCTCATGCCCGAGACCTTGCAGACTATGGCGGCGAGGATGTGGCTGTTCATGCTGTTATAATCAAACGCCTTGCCGGGGATGAACTTGAAGGCCGACTCGAAATAGCTTTCGACCCATCTGTCGTCGGCGACGCTGCCGTCCTCGGCAAAGACTATGCCGCTGCTCATTTTGAGCAGATTTTCGACCGTCACGCCCGAGTGGACGGCGCGGTCAAGGGGCGGCACGCGGTCGGAAAGCAAGTCGGCGGCGCGGTCGGAAAGCGAGAGCTTTCCGTCGCCTATCAGAATGCCTATCGCAAGAGAAACGACGCTTTTGCTCTCGGAGTGGGCTATTCGCCTGACGTCGAAGTTATAGTCGCCCCACGCGGCGCGGCAGACGACGGCGCCGTCCTTCACGACGAGGACGGTGTGGAGGTCGAGCTTTTTGTCTTCGTCAAGCTCCCTTATGAAGTTTCTTAAAAGCGAAGACGACACCCCCGCCGCTTTCGGACGGCGCGAGGGGAGCCGCTCGGGGAGAGGCCCGTCGAAGGGGTCGGGCTTTTTCGGCGTGAAGGGTTGGACGCCCTCGGTGGGCGCCTCGGTATCGAGTATTCTTCCGAGAAGTTTCAGGGCGTTTGCGTGGACCGTAATATCCGTAAAAATCGCTTCCCCTCGCGAGTTGTCAGTTTATAAGAGCATTCCAGAGAATAGTCGTCTTCATAAGCTCGGGGATATAAATTATGAGGAAAATAAACACGACCAAAAGCACGGGGCCCGAGTATTTTATTATCTTTTTGCCGAAAATCGCCAGCTTTTCGGGCTTCAGAGAGAATCCGGCCGTCACGCGGAAGCACAGCACCGCGTAGACGATAAAATACCACGGCATCAGGTAGCGCGTCTCCATTTTGGTAAGGCAGTTTACGAGTCCCGAAAGGATTATCGCAAAAATCAAAACCGCGAAAAGAACATTCGTGAGCTTCGGCTTCGGGAATTTGCCGCGAAGGAGCCTTATGAAAGAGACGACGGTGAAGACGAGAAATACCGCGAGCATCAGGTAATTTCCGAGCAGCCTCGGGACGACGCCCTTTTTCACGTTGGTGACGTAGGAGGTGTCGTAGGTGTCGGTCATACCGAGAAACGCGGAGCGGAACCACTCTCTTATATACCAGCCGGGATGCTTGAAAATATCGGCAAAATAGTCCTTATAGGTGTAGAAATCGACGTGGTCCTCGCCGTGGTTGGTGCCGGGGTAGATATTAACCGCGATGGCGCCGGGGTCGCGCTTATCGGTGACTATGAAATCGACGCGGGCATAGGTGCGCAGTCCGTTTGCGTTATAGACAAGAAGCGGGTAGTCTTCCACTCCCGCGACGGCGAGGGTATAAAGTCCGGTCTTCGGCTGCCAGTCGGACGTCTCGTAATACCTTTCGTTTATCATGACCTGCGGTATCATGACGAGGACGACGGAGAAAAGCAAAACCGCGATTTTGATCGCCTTTTTGCCCGCCGCGACGAAATAGCCGTATTTATCCTGAAAGCGGGCGAGGCGCGCGCGGAGTTTTAAGAGTATTTTCCCCTTCTGCTCGCCTTTTATCATCTTTTCCTTGGCGAAAAGTATCTGAATTATCGCGATGACTATTATTGCGATAAGGTAAATGAGATAGACCTGTCTCGCGCTGTAGGCGCCCGCGGCGGCCGCGCCGCAGATAAACGCCCAGAAGGGCGACCGTCCGCCCTCGGAAAGCTTCAGGAAGGCGGCGACGGAGATAATTAAAAGCGCGACGGCGGGGATGTCGGTCAGCGGGTGCGAAAGCTCCGTCCCCCAAAACGCCCACAGGACGAGCGCGAAAAGAAAGCTTTTCAAAACGCTCTGGCGTTTTTTCGTGAGTTTTTCAAAGATATAAGGGAGCGCGAAAACGAGGGTCGCCGAGAGGAAAAGGGCGTAGCCCGCGTAATAGGCGCGGACGTCGGCAAGGCCTGAAAACGCCCTTCCGAACTGCCGCATGAGGTAGATCATATAGGGGAAGAAATAGCCTCTCGGGCCCGTGGGGCAGTTGGCGAAATCGAAGACGCCGTCCTTTACGAAGAGCTTCGACATGGCGTAATAGCCCGACGCGTCGCCGTAAAAGACGGGCGTCTGGGAGTTTTTCATTATGAGATAAAGTCCCGCGGCAATGAAAACCGTCCACAAAAACCGAAGGATAAACTCGGTGACGGCGCCCGTCGGGCCGACGGGCCGTAGGAGCGGGCTTTTTTCGGTCTTTTCGCGCCACCCCGCAAAAAGCGACGTGAAGAAGCGCCCGACGGCCTTAAAAAACCGTCCGACTGCTCCGAAAAGACGCCCGAAAAAGCCTTTAACCTTTCCGTTTACGGCGTAGAAGTCCATTTCATCGCCTCGCTTTTTTTATTTTAATTCCTCGCAAAGCGCCTCGCCGAGGAGGGCCGTTCCTTTTATAATCTGATCGTCCGAGGGGGTGGAGTAGTTAAGGCGGAAAGCCGCGACGGGCTTTTTGGGGTCGGCCGCGAAGGCGACGCCCGGGACTATCGCGACCTTCTTTTCGAGAAGCTTTTTCGCGAATTCGGGGACGTCGAAGCCCGAAGGTAAAGTCGCCCACATGAAGAGGCCGCCGTCGGGGTCGGTGAAGGTCACTTTATCTTTGACCGAAACGGTCGAGGCCGTAAGGCCCTCGCGCATCAGCGCCGCTTTGCGGCCGTAAAGCTTTCTTATAGAGGCGACGTGGGCGTCGAAATCGCACTCCTCCAGAAACTTGTTCGCGAGTATCTGGAAAAACTGGTTGGTGTGGACGTCCGAGACCTGCTTCGCGACGACGAGCTTTTGCGAAACGTCCTTCGGCGACGAGACGAAGCCTAAGCGGATGCCCGCAGAAAGCACCTTCGAGAAGCTTCCGCAGTAAATGACCGCGCCGTCCTTATCCAAAGACTTGAAGGTCGGCACGTCCTCCCCCTTGAAGCGAAGCTCGCCGTAGGGATTGTCCTCGAGTATCATAACGCCGTATCTGACGGCGATGCGGTAAATCTCTTTTCTTCTCTCAAACGGGAGCGTTATGCCCGTGGGGTTCTGAAAAGTCGGGATAGTGTAAAGAAAACGGACGTTTTTTTCGCGTTTCACCGCCTCCTCGAAGGCCTCGGGGATAAGGCCCTTTTCGTCGGTCTTTACGCCGACGAGGTTGACGTTATAGGACCGAAAAGCGTTAAGGGCGCCTATGAAAGACGGGTCTTCGCAAAGGACGGTGTCGCCCTCGTTGCAAAGCACTTTGCACGAAAGCTCTATTCCCTGCTGTCCGCCCGAGACTATTATGACGTCGTCGCCGTCCGTCGCGGCGGCGAATTTACTTACAAGACGGGCGCGGACTTTCTCGCGAAGGGGCGTATAGCCCTCGGTTATGCCGTATTGAAGCGCCTCGGTCGACATGGTCTCGAATATCTCTTTCGAGATACGCTCCATATCGGCGACGGGGAACGACTCGGGGGCGGGGTTGCCCGCGGAAAAGGCTATCATGCCGGGGGTCGAGCCGTATTTGAGTATCTCCCTTATGGCGCTCGGTTTAAGGCCCGAGATCCTGTCTGAAAAATTATGAGTCATATAAATCGCTCCTTATCTGAGATGTTTATACAGCCTGTCGGCCACGAGGGCAAATTCCTCAAGCGTGAGCTTTTCGCCTCTTATATCGGGGCGAAGTCCCGCGCCGTCGACGGCGTCGAAGATCGCTTGCTTACCGACGTTCGGAAAGGCCGAGAAAAGCGAGTTTTTGAGTTGTTTGCGCCGTTGGCCGAAGGCCGCCTTTATGACGGCGAAAAGGAGTTTTTCGTCCTGCGCGGGGACGGCGGGGGCGGAAAGCATATCGAGCCTTATTACGCTTGACGTCACCTTGGGGCGCGGCACGAAGGAGGAGGGCGGCACGTCGAAAAGCTTTTTAGCGTTTGCCCTGTAGCTTACGGCGGCGCTTATCGCTCCGCACTCGGGGCTCCCCGGAGCGGCGGTAAGACGCTCGGCGACCTCTTTTTGCACCATTACGGTAATGGACGCTATGTCGGCGCCCGACTCGAGAAGCGACGTAATGACGGGGGTGGTAATATAATACGGCAGATTTGCCGCGATATTCGCCCTGCCGCCGCCGAAGGCGCTTTTAATGAGCTTCTGAAGGTCTGTCTTCATAACGTCGGCGTTTACGACGGTGACGTTCGGAAGTCCCGCGAGGGTCTCGTCCAAAACGGGCAAAAGCGTTTTGTCTATCTCGACGGCGACGACGCGGTCGTAGCACGCGGCGAGTTCTCTTGTCAGCACCCCGAAGCCGGGGCCTATCTCTATTACGTTTTTAACGCCGTTTTCGGAAGACGCCGCCGCGGTTTTCCTTACGACCGACGGGTCGGTCAGAAAGTTCTGGCCGAGCGACTTCGAAAACCGAAAGCCGTGAGCCGCGGCGAGCCGCTTTATTTCGGCGGGATCGGTGAGGTTTATCATTTATCTTCTCCAGTATTTTCTGTCAAGGCTCCTATATTGAAGCGCCTCGGCAATATCCTGCTTCGTCACGCCCTTATGACCCGAAAGGTCGCTTACCGTCAGGGCGATACGGAGTATTTTATCGTATGAGCGGCCCGTCATCGCGAGCTTCTCGAAGACGTCTTTCAAAAAGGCCGACGTCGCCTCGTCGAGCTCGGCGCTCTCTCGTAAAATCTTGCCCGTGAGCCTCGCGTTGCAGGCGACGCCCGCGAGGGCGCATCTTTCCTTCGACCGTTCTCTCGCTTCTATGACTCTTTTTCTTATCTCGGCGGAGCTTTCGGCGTTTCCTTTCCCCGAAAGCTCCTCGAAGTCGGAGGCGGGCACCTCGACGTGAAGGTCGAGGCGGTCAAGAAGCGGGCCCGACACCTTTTGCAGATAATTCGAAACGGCGTTTTCGCCGCAGACGCATTTCTTGGTGGGATGTCCGTAATAGCCGCAGCGGCAGGGGTTCATCGCCGCGACCAGAAGCATATCGGCGGGATAGGTTATCGTGACCGCCGAGCGCGAAATGGAGAGTTTGCCGTCCTCGAGCGGCTGACGAAGCGCCTCCAGCGCGCCCTTCTGGAACTCGGGAAGTTCGTCTAAAAAGAGGACGCCGTTATGGGCGAGCGATATCTCACCCGGGCGCGGAATACTGCCGCCGCCCGTCAGTCCCGCCACGGTGGCGGTGTGGTGAGGCGAGCGGAAGGGGCGCTCCCTTATGAACGGCGCGTCCCCCGTCAAAAGTCCCGCGACGGAATAGACCTTCGTCGTCTCTATGGCCTCGTCGTAGGTTATCGGCGGCATTATGCCGGGAAGTCTTTTCGCGAGCATGCTTTTTCCCGACCCGGGAGGGCCTATCAGAAGGACGTTATGGCCGCCCGCCGCCGCTATCTCCATGGCGCGCTTCGCCGCGGCCTGCCCGCGGACGTCGGCGTAGTCCAGAGAGCCGTCGAAGGTGAACTCCGCTTCGAAGGGGACGTGTTTTATCGCTTCAAGCGGCTTTTTGCCCGCTATGTGCGCCGTCACGTCGCGGACGGTTTCGGCCGCCAGAGCTCCCGTCCCTTCGACCGCGGCCGCCTCTCCCGCGTTTCTCGCGGGGATGACTATTTCCGAAAAGCCGAGCTCCCTTGCCGCCAAGACCGAGGGCAAAACGCCCTTTGTGGAGCAAAGGTCGCCGTTAAGCGAAAGCTCGCCCAGAAAGGCCGTGCCGTCCTTGGCGTGAGCTGCCTGACCGCTTGCCGCCAAAAGCGCCATGCAGATAGGCAGGTCGAAGGCCGAGCCCTCTTTTCTCACGCAGGCGGGCGCGAGGTTTACGGTTATCTTCCCCTCGGGGAAGATATAGCCGCTGTTCGTCATGGCGAAACGGACGCGCTCCTTCGACTCCTTTACGGCGGCGTCGGGCAGGCCGACTATGTCGAAGGTCGATTTGCCTTCGGCGAGGTCGGCTTCTATTTTCACTTTTTGCCCTTCAATGCCGGTGAGACCCACCGACCACACGGTAGCGTACATGGCTTTGCTCCGTTTCACGTTTCATAAACTTTGCCGTCCGACTGGTCGGACGGCAAGGGCGTTAATACCCGAATTTTTCGCCCAAAGAGTCGTCCTTATAGACCCAGTCGCGCACCTCGAAAACGGTGTATTCGTCGGAAGTGTTCCTCACGACGACGCGGGTTATGCCCGCGTTGATGACGAGACGTTTGCACATCGAGCAGCAGCAGGCGTCCTTGGTGTATTCGCCCGTCGTCGCCTCTTTGCCGACGAGGTAAAGCGTCGCACCTAACATCTCCTCACGCGAGGCGGCTATGATGGCGTTGGCTTCGGCGTGGACGGAGCGGCAAAGCTCGTAGCGCTCGCCTCTCTGAACGTTCAGCTTCTCTCTTATGCACTCGCCGAGGTCGATGCAGTTTTTGCGGCCGCGGGGCGAGCCGGTATAACCCGTGGAAATTATAATGTCGTTGTTGACTATTATTGCGCCGTAGTTGCGCCTCAGGCACGTTCCTCTCTCGAGGACGGTTTCGGCAATGTCGAGGTAGTAGTTTTCCTTGTCGCGTCTTTTCATTTTTTCGTTTCCTTTCAAGTTATATCGGTTAAAATCTTTCTGTAAATCCGTCTTTGATTCTTATTCTGAAAGCGGCGTATCTCGCGTCGTCGTTCACGACGGTCACTGCCGACATGTAAATATAATCGCCGTCGGCGGAAAGGTCTATAACGTCGTAGCCCTCATACATCATAAAGCACAGTTCCGAAAGAGTGCCGTTATTCAGGTCGACCTTTCCGACGGTTATCACGCCGTCCGACGCCGACGCGCCGTAGACGTTATGCTTCCAGACGGCCGCCGCCGAAACGGAGGCGCCGTATTCGCCCGAGAGCGAGCCCAAAAGCGCGATTTTATTGAAGCCCTCTCCCGACGTGAATACCGCCGCGCCGCCGCCGTGCGAGAAGCAAATATCGCGGGCGGGGGTCGGGTCGGCGTAAAGGGTGGTCAAAGTCTCTTTCGAGACGTCGTAGCGGACGAGCTTTCCGCCGCGGCGGATATAGATCGCGCCGCCCGCGGAGGACATTTCGTCGGCGGGGACTTTATCGGACTCGTCGGAAAGCAAGGTGACGAGCGCCGCCGCGCCGCCGCCCATGCCGCAGCTTTTCAGCTTGGAGGGGTCTTCCTTCGACACGAAATAAACCCTGTTCTTATAAACCGTCGCCGTCGCGACGTCGTCGGCGATTTTTACTTTGTTCGTGAACTGAAAGTTATTGGAGTAGAGCGCGCCCTCGGAGACGTAGTAGATCCTGTTCCCCACTATGCCGAAGGGGGCGGGCAGGCCGTCGCCGAGGTAGTCGGACGCCATGGTCTCGCCCGTCACGGTATTTAAGCGGGCGATATTTCTCCCCGCGGTGTAAAAGACGGTGTCGCCGACGGCCTTGGGCGCGTAGTCGAGATCGGCGGTTTTTACGCCCGCCGCCGATATGAAGATTATGATCGCGACGAGCAGTATTATCACCGACGCCGCGGCCGCTCCCGCGACGATCCATTTTTTGCCGCCCTTTTTCGGAGACGGCGCGGACTCCGCCTTGACGATCTCCTTATCGGGAGCCGTCTCGGCGCCGCACTCGGGGCATATAACGCTGTAATCGCTTATTTCTTTTCCGCAGGCCTTGCAAATCAATTATTTTCACCGTCCTATAAAATAATTTTACAATATATAATCATATAAGTCAAGAAAAAACCCGAAAAGACGGCGCGGCATATAATGAAATATACTTATTTTCGGGGGCTTTTTTATGACGACGGTGCTCGTATACAACAGGACGACCGAAAGAATGGAACGCTACTATCTCGAAAACGGCGACGCCATGCCCTACGTGCCCGAAAGGCGGCTCACCGTCGCGGAGTTTCGCGGAAGCTCGAAGGCAAACGTCGTGTGGACGGACAAACGCTTTATGGAGACCTTCGCCGCCTTCCGCCGCTATTACGGCAGACCGATACCCGTGGGTTTCGCCTTCAAGCGGATATGGGAGGGCGGCCACGGAAATCAAAGCCAGCACTACGCGGGCTCGGCCTTCGACTGCGGTCAGACTCTGACGGCGGCGAGGAGGCGCGGGATGTGGAACTCGGCCGTGGCGTTCGGCGGCTGGAGCTACGTCGAGCCGCAGCGGCTCACGCCGACGTGGGTTCATTTCGATAAGCGCCTCGGCCCGCCCGCCTGCTCCTCGGGCGGCTATATCACCGTCCGCTACGGGAGCAGGGGCGTTTACGTCCTTATAATGCAGGACGCCTTAAACGCCCTCGGCTACACGGGCGGGGGCCTTGACGGCATTTTCGGGCAGGGCACTCTCTCTTCCCTTCGCCGTTTTCAGCGGGACGCGGGCCTCGCGGCCGACGGCATTTCGGGCTGTCAGACCTGGCGGACTCTCACCGCCGCCGCGGTGGGCATCGGCAAAACCCCGACGGTGATAGACTGAAACTCTTCGTTTTGAGGCAACGCCGCAAATCATAGTTTGCGCGCTCCGCGCGCAATCATAGTTGTAAACTGTAAACTCGTCGGCGCGGGCGCATATAATAACAGCGTCGCTTTTTGCGACGCTGTTTAGTTTTTTTATCGATTTCCCTTTGCCCTGTTATGAGTTTTACATAACATCTGACAATTCGAGGCGTCCGTTGCCCCGCCTTTACTCCACGCGGTAACGTGGTCGGCGTCCATTTCGTTATAATTATAACGGCGTTTTGAATTATTGTCATGCCCCAAGGCGCAAAGCGGACAGTTTGATATTCCCTTTTCGAATGCCTCTTTTGTCTGTTTATCATAAACCGCTTTCTTGATCTTTTCGTCAAAAACGCGAACGTTAAGAAGCTTGGTGTCCTTTTCCCCACCGAGAATATACTCGAATATGCCCCTATGGTCTATTTGCGTATCGGAAAGCAGTTCGTCGACACGTTTTGAAACGTTATCTTTTGAATAAGCGTTTACATGGTATTGATTATACAGCCTTCCCCAATCGAGCCCGCATACCTCACTGCCCGTATATTCAAAAACCGAATCTATCCAGTCGATAACCGTATCAAAATGGTTTTTCAATTCGTCAATTTTCGTGTCGTAGCGGTGCACCGACATATAGCCGTCGATATCGCCGCCGCTCACCCAGTCGAGCGCTGCCTCGAGAATCGCCTGCCGTTTCGGGTCGCCCTTGGCATAAGTGCGCCAGCGCGTCATATTGGAATTGCCCGTGTTTGAAAAAACGGCGCGGGCTTTCGTCACGAACGGCCCGTGATAAGAGGCGTTGCGGAGTTCCTGCTTTACAAGCGGCACGCCCGCGATATTTATTGTCTCAAACCACTCCTGTATTTCGGACGGCTCGCCCTCGCAGACGTAAATAGTAAGCGGCGCGTCGACGATTCTTTTCTGCTCGTCGGGGTCAAGGCTTTTGAAAGTGCGGGGCTTTCCGTTGCGAATAACGTCAAACGGCCACGACTGATTTACGAAACGCGCAAAAGACGTTATGCGCTGTTGGCCGTCGAGAACCTCATACATCCCGTCTTTATTCAAGACGAAATAAATCAGGCCGAGAGGATAACCCTTCAAAAGCGATTCTATGACCGCAACGTCTTTTTTCCCGTCGCCGTAAATATAATTTCGTTGATACTCGGGCTGAATTATTAGCTTTCCGTCGAGACCGAACAGCCCCTTGCCTTCGTTTTTATCATAAATAAAGCCCTTGCAGATATCACCGACAGTCCACTCGGTATGGAGAGTAGTTTTCATATACTGTTTCCTCTCTTTTTTTGAATCAAAATTCGATTATATAACCATTTTCCACCAAGATATGGAGCCTCGTGTGGCATTCCTTTTGGAAATCGGCCATGCGACGCCATATAATCAATAATTAAAAATTGGTCTTTATGAAACTTGTCCAAAAATGTTAACGGAACACCCATTATCCCATTGCATTTTTTGTATAAATATTCGTTTGTAAAGTCCTTTTCCGCACACAACCGGGGCGTCAAATCTTTCATGGCACTTTTTAAGCCAATCGAGTTTTCCGTCGCCGCCTCTATCTGATGTCCAGATAATTCTGAATTGTCCCGGGCAGTATCTGTCGAGGAATGTAATTGGGACTCCCATAATTCCGTTACACTTGCGGCATTCTGCGAATGATGATTCGCTTGAATACCTTGCGACGCGCATTCCGTCTCTCTCTCTCTCTCTCTCTCTCTCTCTCTCTCTCTCTCTCTCTCTTTCTCTCTCTCCCCCAAGATCAAGCGTAAGACACAAACCGCTCGTCTGTCACGCTCCCCTCGTCCCTGTCTGAGCATCCGAT
>JAEEGL014420415.1_pt1 | contig 11793 bp, 8 predicted proteins | sample 9134231 | NCBI WGS metagenome assembly JAEEGL01 (sample SAMN16246548, study PRJNA631951) | gut metagenome | biome: gut microbiome; feature: rumen; material: fiber-attached | host: Bos | place: Iran: Karaj | collected 2018-10 | reverse complement strand
GCTTTTTTTGCCCACTGACCGGTAACAATATAAGCTGCCTTCTTATTCTGCATAAGATTCATAGGTACAGCTGCGAACTGCTGACTTGCACCACCCTGTAAAAATAAAACCTTATAATTATCAGGAATATTCATAAGATCTCTGATATCCTGCTCTGCAGTCTGAATAACCTGATCAAAAGTTTTTGATCTGTGGCTCATCTCGTTGATAGACATACCACAACCATTGTAATCAAGCATTTCTGCAGCCGCCTGCTTTAAAACCTCTTCCGGAAGTACTGCCGGACCAGCACTAAAATTATAAACTCTAGACACCACTTTTTCCTCCTGAATTTTCTTTAAAATGCAAAATTGATTTTTGTCATTTTTAATTTTCGATTTTCAATGCGTTATATCCATTCTAACTTCAAAATATTTTTTGTCAACTATGTATTCCATAATTAATGTTATTTTTTGAATCTAAATAAAAAAATGATGCCATCGAGGCACCATTTTTATCTTCTGAAAACAAATTTTCTATTGAACTGATACGCCACAAAAAACAGAACAAAGTCAGTAGGAATCTTGATCAGCACTTCTTCTCCACCCACATATCTGTGAATGGTGGATACAAGAATCGCACTTACAAGCATCTGGCATCCCGCCACAAGAAAAAACCTCTGAAATGTTTCTTTTTGACGATGTTTTTTCTTAAAAACAAATCGATGATTGAAATTAAACGACATCGTCGCCGAAATAATTCTGGCAATTATAGTTGATAAATAAATATAAACCTGAAAGCTTTTTAAAGAATTAAACCTCTCCAGAATCGAACACAAAAGTGTAAAAAGAACAATATCGACAATGGTTGCCCAGATGGAAATAAGCATATAGGTTACAAAATTCACATATATAAAGAAGCTTTCCCTAAGAGTTCTGTATTTCTCGGGATTCTTCCTCATGGAATAAACCGTATCGCACTCCATCTCGATGACATCTATATGATAATTCTTCGTATATACAAGAATATTCGTATCAAAAGGATAGCCTTCGCCATTTACCTTTAAGAGTTTCTTCATGTATTTGGCGGGTACAGCCTTTAATATGGACTGCGGATCATTTACCGTGAGACCAAACAGGAACTTATAGGAGTACGTAAAAAACTTGTTTTTAAGCTTCCCGACAAAGGTAATATCACTGTTTTCCTTCTGTCTGTTGGTAATAATCAGTGACTCGGGATTATCGGAAAGCATCCCGGCACACTTACAAATATCCGAAACATTGTAGCTTCCGTTACAATCACTTATAACGCATCCAACAATATCCTTATAATTGAAAAGAGCATGATTAAAAGCTGTTTTCAGGCTTCGGCCCATACCAAGATTAATGTCGTGGTGAAGTATTACTGCCCCGTACTGCTCTTCTATATTCCTAAAAAAGTCAGCCTTTGAAGCGCCGTTGCCATCATCGACAACTATTATTCTTTTAAATCCGTTATTTTTAAGCTCACTAAGAAGCCTGACAAGATCATCGCCCGGCTTATATGCGGGTATAATAACAGGTATATCATCAATTTTCATTTTTAAATTTTCCCCGGTCACAAGAACACTATACTTCAAATTTCATTCTAGTAATATAACAGAACAGGTACTCCGACATCCACATTTTCGTAGAGTCGTTCCATAAGGTCAAGAGGTGAATTAATACATCCATGCGAACCGTTATGCTTATAGATTTCACCACCAAAGTCTTTTCTCCAGGTAGCGTCATGAATTCCTATGCCCTTATATACTCCGAGCCAGTAATTCACATAAGTTGCATAATCATCGCCTCTTAAAATTGTATGATATCTTTTATTATATATATGATAAAAGCCAACGGGTGTACCACGTCCAAGTGCTGTATTGCCTGATACAATATCGTAATGAATATACAGCTTGCCGTTTCTGAAATATTTCAGTTCCTGCTTGCCCATATCCACAAGAATATACTCATCGCCGAGTTCAGATGCATCTACAATCAGTGTCTTTTTAGGCAAAACAACTTCTGTCTCGGAAGGGCCCTTGCCTTCAATCGAATTCAAAAAGCTATTGTATTCCTTCTTTTCATCGATAAGCTTTCCGTTTTTATTGGCGCTTATGTAGATGATTCCTTTGCCATTCTTCTGGAATCTGTCTATACAGCTGTTTGTATTAAGCTTCGCAAAACTGCTTGAGACAAAATCAAAGATTTTTGAACAGCTAAGGAGAATATTTCCGTCCTTATCGGTTATAAAGCTTTTCTCGACCTTATAATCCGAAGGAAACTTTATGACTTTATCGCCCGCAAGAAACAGTCCATCCCCCGGATTTTCTGTCGAAGCTTTTTCTTCAAGTGCAGCATTAAGCTCCTCGATAGTAACCATCCAATTGGCAAAATCCTTAGTTCCGGGCGCAAGTTTACTTTCACCGATCTTGAAGGATGCTTCAATGTTCTGGACACTCTCAATCTTCTCATAAAGAGCAAGAAGTGCCTCATCATCTTTAGTCAGCTTCCTCTCATCATAAAGATCATCGTCTTTACTCAGGTCGAGCTCATATTCTTTATATGATATTGCCAGTTTCGTGCGCTGGAAAAACTTATCAAAATTAGGGATTTTCTGTTCATTTTTCTCAAGGTAATACCCCTCTTCGTTTTTTCGAAGAGCATAGGTATAACTTTTCTTATCATTAAAAACTTCCCATGTGGAAAGAAGCTCCTTAAGCGCATCTTCATCAAAAGTAGGGTTACCGACAATGCTCCTGCTTCGTGAAGTCAATAGATTAAGTCCCCACAAAAACGGATTCTGTGAATCCATTATTTTTTTCAACTCTTCATGATAGTCAATATCAAAGTCAATATCTCTGGCATCTACAAAAAATTTCTGCCCATCTGCTGACGTTATTATGATTCCACTGTAGTATGACTTATTAATTATCTCATTATTGGCTTCATCCACTGTCTTACCGGTACAATAAACATTGTTTATCCACGTACCATAAGAAAAGGTTCCATTGTAATAAAACCCAAGAAGCAGATAAACAGCTATTAATGCAAAAACTGAAAAACCAAGTAGAAAGTATAAAATTCCCCGCTTTTTCATACCAAATCCGGGACAGGGTTTAAGCCCTGTCCTTTTCCTCTAAATCTTTCTCATCAAAAGCTTCACTGATTGATCCACCGGGAGAAACCATCGGAAATACCTTTTCGTCAGGGTCAACCGCTATATCAATAAGTACCGGTCCTTCTGCAGCAAGAGCCTTTTTGAGCGCGGGTTCAACCTCATCTCTCTTAGTTACTCTTATTGCCATACATCCAAGGCCTTCAGCGACCTTGCAATAATCAACCTTATCCGTAAGTATGGTGTTTGAATAATGCTGATTGTAATACAGGTTCTGCCACTGTCTGACCATTCCGAGAACCTGATTATTAATTACGATTTCGATTACATGAATATTATATCTGCTTGCTGTTGCAAGTTCATTCATGTTCATTCTAAAGCAGCCATCACCTGCAACATTGACAACAGTCTTGTCAGGCTGACCTACCTTGGCACCGATTGCAGCACCAAGTCCGTATCCCATTGTTCCAAGACCTCCTGAGGTGAGGAACATTCTGGGGCGTTTGAATTTATAGAACTGAGCAGTCCACATCTGGTGCTGACCTACGTCTGTTGAGACGATTGCTTCACCATCAGTGAGCTTATCAAGAGTCTCAATAACATAAGGACATGTAAGACCCTTCTTGTCATAGCTGAGAGGGAATTTCTTCTCATATTCCTTGATATGTGAGATCCACTCGTCATGATTCTGCTCTGTGAGCTGATCATTTATCTTTGAGAGAACTTCCTTTAAGTCACCGACAATTGAAAAATCAGTTCTGATATTCTTGTTAATCTCTGCTGCATCAACATCGATCTGAAGAATCTTTGCCTTCTTGGCAAAGGTCTTTGCATTGCCGATTACACGGTCTGAAAATCTTGCGCCAAGTGTAATAAGCAGATCACATTCACTTACTCCAAAATTAGAAGTCTTTGTTCCATGCATACCGATCATTCCGGTATAAAGGCTGTTTCTGCCGCTAAATGCCCCCTTACCCATAAGAGTATCACATACGGGAGCCTGAATTGTCTCTGCAAGTGTAAGGAGCTCCTTATCAGCACCTGAGATTATTGCACCGCCGCCTACATAGATGAAAGGCTTCTTAGCGTGCTCAATCATCTTTACAGCGGTCTTAATGTCATCCTCTGTATATTTTACAGGAATCTCCTTAACAATAGGCTTCTGAGGCTTATAATCGCATTTATTTGCAGTCACGTCCTTAGTAATATCTACTACTACAGGACCCGGTCTTCCGCTTCTTGCAATTGCAAAAGCCTTTCTGATGGTATCAGCCAGAGTTTTTACATCCTTAACAATGTATCCGTGCTTTGTAATGGGCATGGTAATTCCGGCAAAATCAACCTCCTGGAAAGTATCCTTTCCAAGAAGAGGCAGGTTAACATTACAGGTAATAGCTACCATGGGAATTGAATCCATGTAAGCTGTTGCGATACCTGTTACAAGATTTGTTGATCCCGGTCCGCTGGTTGCAAAACATACACCAACCTTGCCGGTTGCTCTTGCGTAACCGTCTGCTGCGTGTGAAGCTCCCTGCTCATGTGATGTCAGAATATGTTTAATCTGATCCTGTTTGTAAAGCTCGTCATATACGTTAAGAATTGTACCGCCCGGATATCCAAATACTGTATCTACCCCCTGTTCCTTAAGACATTCCAGAACGATCTGTGCTCCTGTAAGCTGCATAAAAAACTCCTTCTACCACTAATTATTTTACTTCAAGTATTGCTCCCTTATTTCCGCTGGTAACCATCTTCTCATATCTTGAAAGATATCCTGTAGTTACCTTGGGCTGTCTGGGCTTCCATTCTGCTTTTCTCTTAGCAAGCTCTTCATCTGAAACCTTCATGTCGAGCTTGTTGTTATTGATATCGATGGAGATGATATCTCCCTCTTTTACAAGTGCGATAGGTCCGCCAACGGCTGCCTCAGGTGATACGTGTCCGATTGAAGCACCTCTGCTGGCACCTGAGAATCTGCCGTCTGTAATAAGAGCAACAGAAGCTCCAAGTCCCATACCTGCAATTGCAGATGTAGGATTAAGCATCTCTCTCATTCCGGGGCCACCCTTAGGTCCTTCATATCTGATAACGACAACGTCGCCTTCAACAATCTTACCGCCAAGAATTGCTGCAATTGCATCCTCTTCGCAGTCGAATACTCTTGCAGGACCTTCATGTACCATCATCTCAGGCACAACTGCTGATCTCTTAACAATACCGGTCTGCGGTGCAAGATTACCCTTGAGAACAGCAATACCGCCGTTAGGCATGTAAGGATTCTCAATAGGTCTTATTACCTCGGGATCAAGGTTATGAACACCCGCAATATTCTCACCAACGGTCTTACCTGTGCATGTGATGAGATCAGTATGAAGAAGCCCCTTCTTATTGAGCTCACTCATAACTGCATAGATACCGCCTGCCTCATTGAGATCCTCCATATAAGTAGGACCTGCAGGTGCAAGATGGCAAAGATTGGGTGTGCGATCGGAAATAGCGTTAGCCATCTCCATATCTATCTCAATTCCTGCCTCATGTGCGATAGCGGGAATATGAAGCATTGTGTTTGTAGAGCATCCAAGAGCCATATCCATGGCAAGTGCATTCTCAAAAGCTTCCTTTGTGAGAATATCTCTGGGACGGATGTTATTCTTAACAAGCTCCATGATCTGGTAGCCTGCCTTCTTTGCAAGTCTGATTCTTGCTGAATATACAGCAGGAATAGTACCGTTTCCTCTAAGGCCCATTCCGATTGCCTCAGTAAGACAGTTCATTGAGTTGGCTGTGTACATACCTGAGCATGAACCACATGTAGGACAAACCTTCTCCTCAAATTCAGTCAGCTCCTCGTTTGTCATTTTTCCGGCAGAAACGCTTCCGACTGCCTCGAACATTGAACTGAGTGAACGCTTTTTACCGTTTACACGTCCTGCCATCATGGGACCGCCTGAGCAGAAAATTGTGGGAATGTTAACTCTTGCAGCTGCCATAAGAAGGCCGGGAACATTCTTGTCACAGTTAGGTATCATAACCATACCGTCGAATGCATGAGCCATTGCAAGGCACTCTGTACTGTCTGCAACAAGGTCTCTTGTTACAAGTGAATACTTCATTCCGATGTGTCCCATTGCAATTCCGTCACAAACCGCAATTGCAGGAACGATTACAGGCATTCCACCTGCTTCCGCAACGCCAAGCTTAACAGCCTGTGCGATTCTGTCCAGCTCCATATGACCCGGAACAATATCACTCTGAGAGCTTACAATACCTATAAGCGGCTTTTTTCTCTCCTCTGCGGTAAATCCAAGAGCATTAAAAAGACTCCTGTGAGGTGCCTGCTGAAGTCCTTCCATTACGCGATCACTGTTCATAAAAACCTCCTATCTCTTATAAAGCACAAAATCTTCATTTTCATAGAAAATGTAGTAGTTTGAATTTATATAATCCCAAGGGATTGTTTCGTAAGTAACATAAAACTTCCATCTGTCAGAGCCGGTATAACCCGCTGACAACAGATTCCTGTCGATAAGAATGTAATCACTCTCCATCATGTCAGCACTTTTACAATCAATATCCCACCCAAACTTAAGCAGATACTGCTGATCGCAGTCCAGAACGCAAAGCTTTTTGCGCGCAGATGGATGGGCAATATAAAGTGCATTGTAGCAGTTTGTCTCCCTCACACCGTACTGGCTGTGATAATCATCTCTAAGTACCATTGATGCACAGAATATTACAATGGCCATAAACGGCAGCCATTTAACAACGGGAAGAAGAAATTCTGCCTTCTCATGCTTTCGCAAAAGATACCTGATCATGGCACTCTGATGCCCCAAAACGAAAGCATATGCAATCGAAATAAGGACTCCGACATAACAAAAGGTCCTGTAATAAGGGAGCTTAGCCTGCAATATAAGCATAATGGAATAGCCCATTATGTTAAGTATCATCATCAGGTTAAAAATCGTGCGGCTGTTCTCAAAATGCCTCACACACTCAGTAATAAAAATAATAAGTGCGCAGATTGTCATAAATAAAGTAACAGCGCTAAATCCGGGATACATCAGACTGCTGAGATTTTTAGCCCAGTTTACAAAGCTGTGCAGGTACCCCGTCCTGCTTATGCTCTGCCCGTTCTGCTGCGAAAACATGTAGCTCATTCCCTTAAACATCACGCTGAAGGGATGCGTCAGAATAAGCTTTATATGTGAAATTCCGTAAAAAGCACTGTCTTCATCCTTTACCAGAAGATTGGATCCGGTCGCAAGCCAGATAACAAGATAAAGAACAAATACGGTAAGCGCTGATATCAGGCCGGTAAATATACAGTTCTTCAGTCTTTTAAAATATCTGGTATTCCATATGGATTCACGGTAGTCATAGGTTCTGTAACCGTTAACCACAAGAAAAATAGCTGCGGCAAGACATGAAGGTATGATCCAGTATATGCTTCCGGGAAGTGTGTATAATCCAAGTACAAGTGCTATTCCAAGGATTACATAATCACGCATCCTGAAGTCTTCCGATCTGCAGATAATGATCAGCTGTCTTAGTGTAACAATAAAGCATGTGCATGCAAGCGTGTAGCCTCTTCCCTGTATTGACAGGTCATTGACAAGCATACATGAAAAATACAGAATCATCGCTCCATAAGCATACAGATCCTCCAGGAATCTTCTGCTAAGTCTGTAGACCAGGAACGGATTGGCTATTGCACACAGAAAGGATATTCCCCTTAGTCCGATATATGAATTGCCAAACATGTCAAGAAGTGATGACAACACCGAATAACCAACGTGGTTATTTGGAAGCGGCCAGTGTATGGCAGCATAAACAGGACCTCTGCTGATAAAGTTATAATAGGTGTAAAGCTCATCGTACCAGGGTGTAAGATAATTAGCCCTCCAGATATAGTAAAAAGCCATTGCTATAACTGTCAGTACGACGACCATATCAACAGGTTCCTGTGGCAGATAATCATATAAAGTTTTAGCTTCCGGTTCAGTTGATTCTCGAAGCAATTATGTCTCCCATCTTAGAGCATCCACATTTTTTATCTTCACTGACCGTGTCACCCGTGCGGATGAGGTCGGTTGTGCGATAACCGTCTTCAAGAGCCTTTTTAACAGCATTTTCTATGCTGTCAGCTTCCTTTTCAAGTTTAAATGTATATCTAAGCATCATAGCAGCTGAAAGGATTGTTGCAATGGGATTTGCAATATCCATGCCTGCGATGTCAGGAGCACTTCCGTGGCTGGGCTCATATAATCCAAAGCTTGTCTCATTAAGAGATGCACTTGGAAGCATACCGATTGAGCCTGTTACCATACTTGCCTCATCGGAAAGAATATCTCCGAACATGTTCTCAGTAAGAACCACATCGAACTGAGACGGATCCTTAACAAGCTGCATTGCACAGTTATCAACGAGCATATGCGAAAGCTCAACCTCAGGATAATCCTTGGCAACTTCCTCTACAACCTTTCTCCAGAGTCTGGAGGAATCAAGAACATTGGCTTTATCTACGCTGATTACTCTCTTTGATCTGAGCATTGCGACATCAAATGCCTTGATTGCGATACGTCTGATCTCACTCTCTTTATATACAAGAGTATCAGTTGCTACCATCTCTCCGTCTACTTCCTTTGTAAATCTGTCACCGAAGTAGAGTCCGCCTGTAAGCTCACGCATGATCATAAGATCAAAGCCCTTTTCAGAAGTCTCTTCCTTTAAAGGACATGCATCACGAAGCTCGGGATACAGGAACGCAGGTCTTAAATTGGCAAATAAATTCAAGGATTTGCGGAGCCTAAGAAGTCCGGCTTCCGGTCTAAGAGAAGGCTCAAGCTTGTACCAGGGTGAGGTGGATGTATTTCCGCCGATTGAACCCATGAGAACAGCATCAGCCTTTTTACAGGTTTCGATAGTTTCGTCAGTAAGAGGGCAGCCATAAGCATCAATGGATGCTCCGCCCATTAAAACGTCAGTAAATTCAAATTCATGACCATATACGGAAGCAACTTTGTTAAGAACCTTTTTTGCTTCTGCCACGATCTCCGGTCCGATTCCATCTCCCGGAATGCAGGTTATCCCCATTTTCATAACATAATCTCCTCATATAATGAGAGCCGGCAAAATATTGTTTCGCCGGCTGCCACTTTATAATGCAGACTTTAAAACAAGTCTTCTTGTTTATTTGGATTTCTCATCCTTTGAAGTATCCTTTACAGCATCCTCAGGCTTCTCAACCTCAACGATTGCTTCCTTAACCATGGGAATGCGGCAGTTCTTGTTGTTACCGAACTCAACGATAACTGTTGATGACTCATCGTCAATATCAATTACGGTTCCGATGAAACCGCCTGTTGTGCGAACGCTGTCGCCAACTGCAAGCTGTGCAAGAAGCTGTGCCTTCTGCTTTTGCTCTTTTTTCTGAGGGCGCAGCATGATGAAGTAGATAAATGCGAAGATGGCAACGTAAATAACAATTATAAACAAGCCATTCGCTCCGCCTGCTGTTGCGGTACTCTCAAGAGCCATAGAATTAACAAAATTCATAATAACCTCCAAATTTCGTTTTTAAACATATGAAATATCTTACAATTAATAATACTTTAAAACAAGTAGGGTTTTTAACCCTTTTTCCAACCTTTTGCGATGTCATAACGCTCTGCCGGCTCGTCTTTATCAAACTCCTTCATGGCATCAAGAGCTTCTTCCTTGAACTTCTTATATCTTCCTTCGTCAAGCGCAGCTCTTATATCCTCCATGAGATGATTGTAGAAGTAAAGGTTATGAAGCACGCAAAGCCTCATTCCAAGCATCTCTCCGGCCTTCAACAGGTGTCTTATATAGCTTCTTGAGTACCTTCTGCAGGCAGGACACTGACATCCCTCTTCAATCGGTCTGTCGTCAAGCTCGTATCTAGCATTTAGCAGATTGATATGACCTCTCTTTGTATAAAGATGGCCGTGTCTTCCGTTTCTGCTCGGATATACACAGTCAAAGAAATCAATTCCTCTGTCCACAGCCTCAAGAATGTTCGCAGGAGTACCTACTCCCATCAGATAAGTAGGCTTATCCTTCGGAAGATGATCCGTTACTATATCAAGTACATGGTACATCTCCTCGTGGGATTCTCCGACAGCAAGTCCTCCGACAGCATATCCGTCGAGATTCATCTCTGAAATTCTCTTGGCATGCTCTATCCTCAGATCATCAAAAATCGCTCCCTGGTTAATTCCGAACAAAAGCTGATTTTTGTTTATTGTATCCGGAAGTGAATTCAGCCTTTTCATCTCTTCCTGACATCGGTGGAGCCATCTGGTTGTTCTGTCTACGGACATCTTCACATAATCGTGATCAGCTCTCGCAGAGGGACATTCATCAAAAGCCATGGCTATGGTTGAACCGATATGTGACTGAATCCTCATACTCTCCTCAGGTCCCATGAAAAGCTTATGTCCGTCAATATGAGATCTGAAATATACGCCTTCTTCCTTTATCTTTCTGTTTTCAGAAAGTGAGAAAACCTGAAATCCGCCGGAATCGGTGAGAATAGGCTTGTTGCAGTTCATGAATTTATGAAGGCCGCCCATCTTATAAATAATGTCATCACCGGGACGAAGATGCAGATGATAGGTGTTTGAAAGAACCACCTGTGTTCCTATCTGCTCAAGATCCTCTGTTGAAACCGCCCCCTTAATGGCGGCAACAGTAGCAACATTCATGAATACGGGTGTCGCGATTTTTCCGTGTACTGTTTCGAAGGTGGCTCTTTTGGCCATACCTTCCTGTTTTAATAGTTTATACATAGAAATCCTTTCGAACTTTTCTTATTAAAAATAAAAAATGCTGTTGCACTATAATAATGCAACAGCACCAAATAATCAATCATACAAATACATATCCCAGAACTCTTCCAGGCAAATATCCTGCTCATGCATTAACGTAGCTGCATCCACGCCTACATATCTGAAGTGCCAGGGCTCATATTCGATACCGGTTATATTTTCCTTGCCTTTAAGGTATCTTACTACGAATCCGTATTTATAACTGTTGTCTGCAAGCCATTTACCCGCCTGTGTATCACCAAAGCCCTCATCAAGACTGTAGTAGGATCCGCATACAATATCAAATGCCAGTCCTATCTGATGCTCTGAAGCTCCGGGAACCGTAACCGCCTGTGATGTGACATTATATGCATCCTTATAGGAAAGTCCGGCATCAAGATAATTATTTATCTTTCTTGAAAAAAGTCCTTCCTGTCTCTCATCATCTCTGTAAGGCGAACAGATCGCAAGTTCAATCCCATCATCGGAAGCGCCCTTTATCATTGCTTTAAGAGGTGTAAGCACTCTCTTATCGCAGCGCATTGTATCATTTATATCTCCAAGCGGAAATTCATAATCTTCAGGAATCGGATGCTGTTTGTTTACAAGAATAAGCTCCCAGTCATCTTTGTCAAAAGAGGCTTCGCTTAAGTCGCCGGTCGCTTCATCATTTCTTACGGATTCACTGATATCTTCAATGTCATCAGCAAGAACAAAGCCCTGAGCCAGTTCCTGATCCTCAGAAACTCCGGACCCCTCTTCCTCCATTATCTTATCCTTATCAACCGGAACAACGGCTGCAAGTTTAGCTGCCGAATCAGCAGATACAGCCTCAAGTGGATCG
>JAEEGL014368243.1_pt1 | contig 11793 bp, 10 predicted proteins | sample 9134231 | NCBI WGS metagenome assembly JAEEGL01 (sample SAMN16246548, study PRJNA631951) | gut metagenome | biome: gut microbiome; feature: rumen; material: fiber-attached | host: Bos | place: Iran: Karaj | collected 2018-10 | reverse complement strand
GACCTGTCCGCAGTATATCACGCTCGACGTATCGCGTTACGCCGATCCGGACGGGGCGAAGTTCGTGATGTCGCCGCCGCTTCGCGAAGCGAGGGACCGCGCGGCGATCCTGGACGGCATGAAAAAGAGAGATATTGATTTTATCGGCACGGATCACTGCTCGTTTACGATGGCGCAGAAAGCGCTCGGAAAGGACGATTTTACAAAGATCCCGAACGGAGGCGCGGGCGTGCAGAACCGCGCGGAGCTCGTCTACACCTATGCGGTGCAGACCGGCGCGATCACGCTTGAACAGATGGCGCTGCTTCTCTCCGAGCGGGCGGCGCGGCTGTTCGGAATGTTCCCCGAAAAGGGCGTGCTGCGGGTCGGTTCCGACGCGGACATCGTGATCTTCGATCCGAACGACAGGCATACGATCTCGTGGAAAACAAATCTCCATGCCTGTGACAACTCGCCCTATGAAGGAATCGAGGTCGCGGGAAGAACGCGCGACGTCATCCTGAACGGCGAGCTCGTCGTGGAAAACGGCGAATTGATCAAACCGTATTGCGGCAAATACGTTTTTCGCAAACCTGCAGAAAGGTACAGAAAATGAAGATCGCGCTGGTATTGACGGCTGCGGGAAGCAGTAAACGCTTCGGCAGCGACAAGCTGGCTTATCCGATCGACGGAAAGCCGATGCTTCTGCACGCGCTGGAGCTCTATGACCGGCTTTCGGACCGGTTCGTTTCGCGCACGGTCGTGCTGAAAACAGGCGCGGAGGAGCGACGCATGATCGCCGAGCGCATGGATTATCGCGTGGCGGAAAATCCGGCTCCCGAGCGCGGGATCGCTTCAAGCGTCGTGATCGGCACGGAGGACGCGCTGAAAAGCGATCCGGACGGGATCCTTTACGCGGTAGGGGATCAGCCCTTTGTGAGCGACGAGACCGTAAACGCGCTTCTGGATGCGTTTTTGGAGGATCCGACGCGCATCGCAGCGCCGGCCGCAAACGGCAGACGCGGCAATCCGGTGCTGTTTCCGAAGGACCTGTTTCCGGAACTTTTGGAGCTCACGGGCGACGTCGGCGGCAGCCGGGTCATCGCAAAGCACGGCGAACGGCTCATCACGATCGAGGTTCCTCCCGCAGAGTTGGACGACATCGACACGTGTGTCGAAAGGGAAACAAACTGGTATGTGCTGCACGGCAATATCCTGACCGTACCCAAGCTCGGCGAGCTTGACGCCGTGAAGGACGGATATATCGTGCTGAACGCCGACGGCGTGATCGAGGGCATTTTCGAAACGCTGCCCGAACGATTCAAGAAGGGTCAGCTCGCCGATTACGGCGATGCGCTCATCATGCAGTCGTTCTGCGATATGCACCTGCACGCGCCGCAGTACCCGATGCTCGGTATGGGCATGGATCTGCCGCTTCTGGATTGGCTCAAAACCTACACGTTCCGCACGGAGGCGCGTTTTGCCGATTCGGATTACGCGCGGATGCATTACCGTGCGCTTGCGGAACGGCTGGTCGGCTACGGCACGACGCGGGTATGTATGTTTTCCTCGATCCACGCGGACGCGACGCTGATCCTGATGGAGGAGCTTGAGCGCAGAGGCGTTTCGGGCTATGTCGGCAAGGTCAATATGGACCGCAACAGCCCCGTTTACTATTGCGAAACGACGGAGGAGAGCAAGCGCGAAACGCTGCGCTGGCTCGACGCCTGCGACCGGTTTACCCGCATCCGTCCGATGCTGACGCCGCGGTTTACGCCGTCGTGCTCGGACGAGCTGATGGCATGGCTCGGCAGGCTCGCGGACGAGCGCAATCTGCCGGTGCAGTCGCATCTGAGCGAAAACCGCAGCGAGATCGAGTGGGTGCATTCGCTGCACCCCGACTGCGCGCAGTACTGGGAGACCTACGACAAGTACGGGCTGTTCAAATCCGACACGCTGATGGCGCACTGCGTCTACAGCGACGCGCGCGAGCGCGAGGCGATCCGTTCGCGCGGCGTGACCGTCGTGCATTGCGCGGACTCGAACACGAATATCGCAAGCGGCATCGCGCCGGTCAAGGCCATGCTCAACGAGGGGCTCAAGGTGGTTTTGGGCAGCGACATCGCGGGCGGTGCGAATCTTTCGATGCTCAACGTCATTCAGATGTCGATCCGCGCGTCGAAGAACAAGCGCATCGAATCGGGCTGGACGGTCCCGTTCCTGTCGGTCGCGGAGGGCTACTATCTCGGCACGACCGCCGGCGCGCTGTACTTCGGCGCAAAGCCCGGTTTTCAGAAGGGCGACAGGCTCCACGCCGTCGTCATCGACGACCGCGTCTATCCGGACACCGAACGGCTGACGCTGCGCGAGCGGTTCGATCGCGCGGTCTATATCGCCGAGCCGAAGGACATCGTCGCGGTCTACGGCGAAGGGAAGCGACTCAAATAGTTCGGTCGATTGAAATGCGTTCAATCGACCGTCTGTCAGCCCGCGCCTATGCAACGGAGCTGCACCGGGCGGCGCGGGCTGCAAGGCATCGAATCCGCCGCACATGTCGCCGGATTTGACGGATTGGGGGCGTCCGTCACAGCTTCCGTGCGCGCGTCCGCAACGCACTTGTGCGGCCTGCGGCAAACGGTTCCGCCTTTCGGCGTTTTTGCATGAAAAACCGAAAAACACATATCCTAACCGGAAAACGGGGGATATGTGTTTTTATGTGGACCGCAAGAATCGTACTGCTGCTCACCGCGCTGCTGCTCGGAGGCGGATGGTTTGACACCCTTTTGGATCGCAGACGGAAGATCGTGCTGCTTGCGGCGCTGCCCGCGCTGTTTGCGCTCTCGTTCGCGCCGCCGCTTCGGGAGACCTATGTGCATGCGTACGCAGCGCCGTGCGCGTTTCTGCTCACGACCGCGCTGCTCTGTCCGACGGACCGCCCGATCGGGGCGGCGCTGGCGGCGGCGTTTGCGGGGATCGCGGGGTGGAAGCTCATGGATTCGTTCCCGCTGTTTGCCGAGCTCGGTCTCTTCACCGCCGTGCCCGCCGTCGTCTTTGCGCAGTTCTACTGCCGCGACCGAAACGCAAAGGCGCTCGCGGTTGCCGCGGCGCCCTATGTGATGCTCTTTTGTCGTGCGGTGGGGGACTATACGCTCTTTCAAAGCGCGGTTTTAGAGCTCGGCAGCGGCGACGCTTTCATGGCGCAGACGTCCGGGCTCTTGCTGCTCCTGCTCGGCGGCGCGCTGTACGCGCGCGTTCCGGTCCGGCTGAAGCGCGTCCGACCGCTCGGCAGTCAGCAATGAAACGTGATGCGCTGTGCATGGACGTCGACCGTGGCGGGAACGCCGAACGGCACGATGCAGCGCGGCAGCGCGTGCCCGATGTTGACGTTGTACACGACCGGCAGCGCCGGATTGTCGATGACCTCCCGAAGGATCGGCTGATATGCGTCATAGTACATTTCGTCGATCGGCTTGCCGACGAGCACGCCCGAAACGACGTCGAATACGCCTTGCCGTTTGATCGCTTCGAGCGATTTGCGGTACTGCGCGGGCGTCGGCTGTTGCTCGCTGGATTCCAAAAGCAGGATGCGTCCTTTCCAGTCCTCTTTCGGGGGAAACAGCCCGTACTGCCTGCAGACCGCGGTCATCGTGCGCAGTTCGGTATGGTCGATCGTTTCGTCGAGCATCTCTCCGATCGAATCGATGCAGCCGCCGAGGATCGGTCCCGAAAAGACCGGATCGCCCTGTAAAAGCACAAAGCCGCGATCGCGCAGCGGCGGAAGCGGCACGCCGATCTGATCCGGCGCGAACGATCTGCGCTCCCTGTACCAGACGTCCGAGGGACGGATCTCGCGGATCGTGCCGGCCGTGAGAAGCTCTTTGAAATACCGTTCGGTATAGGGCAGCATGGAGGGACCGAGCTCGCAGACGTCGCAGAGAAACGCCTGCCCGTAGAAGGTGGGAAGCCCCAGTTTATGCAGCATAAAATGGTTGACCGTCGTGTCCGAAAAACCGAGAAACGGCTTATCGGACAGGGCGTTTTGCAGTTCGTCGCGGTCGAACAGATACGGCGCAAGCCGATAGGTATCGTTGCCGCCGATCGCGCAGAGAATGAGATCGACCTCCGGATCGGCAAACGCCGCCAAAAGATCGGCGGCGCGCGCCTCGGGATGCGCATCGAGATACCGGCTGTCCATCCGCGCATGCGCGCCGAACCGGACGTTCAGCCCGAACGATTCGAGCCTGCGGACGCCGATCTCCAGCTCATGCCGGACCTTCGGCTCGCCGATGATTCCCCTCGACAGGCTCACGATGCATACCGTTCGTATCATGAGGTTTTCCTCCGTTCTGGTTTGCTGCGCGCGCAAAGCGCCGATGCGATCAGCGCGGTCAGCGGCACGGCAAGGATCAGCCCGATGCTGCCAGCGACGCCGGTAATGACCTCGTGGGTGATGTAGTCGCCGGAAAGGATCGCCTTCCAGTCCCAGTTGAAATGCTTGATCAGGATCAGATTGACGAGCGCGCCGCCGGTAAAGGCGAGGATCAGCGTGTTCGTCATCGTGCCGATCGCGTCGCGTCCGATGTTCATGCCGGAGCGCAGCAGCTTCGAAAAGCCGAGCGCGGGGTCCACCGCCTTCAGCTCATTGACCGAAGACGAGATGCTCATCGCCACGTCCATGACCGCGCCGAGCGCCGAGATCACGATGCCGGAGACGAACAGCCCGCGCAGGTTGATCAGCGTGCCCTGATACTTCGCCTGGATCAGCGTGTCGGTCTCGGACACGTTGTATTCGAGTCCGTCGAGATGCGCAATGCGGCTTGCAAGGTATGCGAACAGACATGCGACCGAGAACCCGGCAACCGTGCCGAGGATCGCCGAGACGGTCTTGCGCGTCAGACCGTCGAGCAGCAGAAAACAGATCACCGTCACGACGACGCACAGAAGCAGCGTCAGCGGGATCGGAGAAAAGCCTCTGAGCAGCGCGGGCACGAGCAGAAACGCAATGCACGCGAGCGTGAAGCCGAGTCCGAGGATCGAGCGCAGACCGACCTTGCCGCCGATCAGCGCGGTGACGATCAAAAAGACGAGCAGCAGCCCGAAGATCAGCCATTGCCGGTTATAGTTCATCACGGAGAGGGAGACATAGGGGAGACCGTTTTCGTCGGTCTGCGATTCGTCGGTCAGCACGAACACCAGGAGCGACGTACCGACCGTCGCGTGCTTGTCGAAGAGCTTGCTCATGAAGTTCTCCACCTGCACCCGCCGTCCCTTGTGGACGCCTGTCGTGATTTCGACAAGCAGCTTCTGCGAACCGATGTGCACGTTCTCCGTGTCCGGATCCGTGTGCGAATCGTCGGAAAGCACCTCGACCACCCTTGCGTAGGCATAGGAATTGTGCCGGACGCCGGAGTCGTTTCCGGCATACGCTTCGGACACGGCGCCGTTCAGAAAGAGCTGCCGGTTGCTGTCCGCGGCGAGCGCCAGATGCGTAAAATACGCCTGCGCCGCGTCGTCGCGGTCGGGATTGTACTTTGCGATCGGTTTGCGCATCCGAACGGCGAACACGGCGCAGCCGAAAACAAGCGCCGCGATCACGATCGCCGCGACCCAGACGCGCGGCTGCTTCCATGCCGCGATGCACCTTTGGATCCGTTCCTTCATGCGGCTATTATACCGTGTTCCGTCCGCGTCTGTCAAGGCGCCGCCCGCCGTTTGCCGCGCGCGCAGACGTACCGCGCGGCTGCCGATCAGCCGACAATGCTGCCGTCGATCGCGTTCAGAACGAGCAGAACGTCCTCAACTTCATACCATTCCATATTTTGATCGAGGATGCGCTGCTCTGCATCCTCCGGCGTTCGATATTTGATAATGAACCGTCCGATGACCGCACACACGGGGATCAGTTGATACTGCCCGACAGAACCGTAAACCGGCACACGCTTCATTCCGAGCTGAATGCGGCTGATCTCGATGCGATGCGACTGCTCCTCCTGATCGCGCGGAACGCTGTATTGAAAGGTCAATCCGTTGACAATCCTGTGACAAAGCTCCGAAAACGACATCACCGGAACCTCCTGCGCTGCCTGTCCGATTTCGGATTTCGATACCCAATCCACTCTCACGACCCGGCCGTTTTTGCACTCGAAGTGAATGGATTCGTCGCTCCACGCCGGTTCCGTAAACAGCGCGCCGTCGTCGTAGTCCCGCCATTGCAGCGGCGTAATGCCGTACGCTACCGAATAGGGCAATCGGGGAAATGTCCTTGTATAAAACAGATCCGTTATCTGTTCCCGGCGATGCTCGGCACAGTTGAACGCAAAGCCGTCGACGCCTGCTCTCGAAAGATAGTCCTCGCAAATCGGCTTCAGTGCAGCTTCATTCTGTTCGTCGGGATCGAGCGCCGCATCGTCGTCTGTGAGCCGAACGATTCTGAACAAACTGGATCGCGGATCACCCGCTTCGATCCCGCAGGTGAGCTTCCCTTTTGCGACGGTGATTCCGCTTGCGTCGATCAGGCGAAAATCAACCTTATCCTGCTCGACCAGCGCCGCCGCTTCGACGAACCCGACCGGCAGGTCCCGCACACGGCGATACGCCTCCTGCAGTTCTGTCAAAATCTCCTGTTCCTCGGAAAGATACTGCGCCTTGTCCGCTTCGGAATCGAACGCCATGGCGTCGATGTTGTTGATGTGGTTGAGCGTTTCGGCAATCTCCGTTTCGATATCCGCAAGCGTCATCTCTCCTTCGCCGACTGCAATGCGCGTATCCGGCTCGAATGCGCGAATCAGTCGTTCGACTGTCTCCGCGTCGAAGGACACCGGCTTCAAAGGATAAACCGGGCACGATCTGACGTCCGTGTGTTCGAGCGTCGCCGCAAAGCGGATCTCCGAGAGCGAGCCCTTGTGAACCGTCATGCAGTCCTCATGATAGTCCTGCGCGGGCGCAGTGTTCATTGCGGGGTTCTCCGTTGCCGACCCAACCGCCGTCGGTCCGATCGGTGCCTTTCCCACGACATAATCTTCCTCCGGCGTCGGGACGCAGGCAAGGAGCAGCGTCAAAAGTAAGATGATAAGGAATCGTTTCATGGAATTCTCCTATAAAACGCCGGAAGGGGGAAGCCCTCCGGCGCGGTTGGTTCGGTTCAGTCCCTGCCGTTGGAGTTGTAAGCGTCGGCGGGGTCGACCGTGAAGGTGAAGCCGAAGGCGCCGATCTTCACACGCTCGCCTTCCTTGCTGAGGTCATAGAGGTCCCAGTCCTTGATCTCGATCGTGATCGGACCGTCGTACATGTCGAAGCGCATCGGCGGGACGACCTCCCAGATATCGCGTACCCAGCGCACCTTTTCCATGCTGTAGGTGTCGAGGAAATCCCGGATCGCGCTGTCGCTCATGTGATAATCGAACGAGGTGCCCCAGAGGTCCTTTTCCGTGTAGCGCGCGACAGGCACGCCGTTGACGGTGATTTCCGCCGGGAAGGTCTCCATGGTCAGAACCTCGCAGGCGAGATGATCCGCCTGATAATAGATCGCAAGCCGACCGTCCTCACGGAACAGGACGCGCTCGATCGTGACCGTGGTGCCGTTCTGCTCCATGGAAACGTCCTTGACCTTGATCGCCTTGCCGCTCATGCCAAACGACATCATCGGGTTTTCTCCCGGAAGATTCGGCTTTGCAAACCATTGCGCGCGCTCTTGATCGTCCTTCGGCAGCGTGACCTTGCCGGTCTTGCGGTCGTAGCGGAACACAAAGTCGACCGGCTCGTACGCGGGCTGTGTCTGATCCACGATGTTGCCGTCGTCGTCGAACGTCTTGTGCGTCTCCGCCTCCGTGCGGTACCGCTCGCAGGCGATCGTCAGCGTGTCGGGGAGGTACTCCTTTGCGGCGTAGTACGGCAGGCGCATCAGCAGCGTCAGCATTGAAGTACCGTCGCCGATCGGATCGTCCGTCATGCCGAGCATCGACGATTCGACGTAGTAGCCGTTCATGAAGAAGCCGAGCATCTGGGCGTACCAGATCGTATCGGTCCGGGTGTGATAGCGCACGCCGAGCAGCAGCCCTTCTTCGTTTGCCGCAACGTCCGCGATCGTAACGTCGCCGAGGGTCTGTTCGATCGACGTCGCCTCGTCCGGCAGACCGGATACGAGCTCATGCCGGTAGGCGTCGATTTCGCGGCCGCTTTCAAGCACCTTCTGCGTCTGTTCCTCGATGCGCCGTTCGCGCATTTGCTCGGTCTCCTCGAACTTGAACGGGATCGAGAACGAACCGATCTCGCCCAGACGGTTGCCGTCCCTGTCATAGCGGTACAGCGTGCCCGAAAGCGTCAGCTCGTCGCCGTTTTGCAGTACGTCGGGCAGCGTCTTGAACAGCATGGAAAGATGCTCCAGATAGCTTCCTGCGGCGATCGATTCGCCGGACGGACGGTACGGCGCATAGTCCGCGCCCTTGTAGGTCAGCCGGAAATCGCATGCGTCCGTGCCGACCGCGCAGAAGTTCTCGAACTGCCGGAGCGTTTCCTGCGCCGCCCGGTTGTCCTCCATATATTCCGGATCAAACGTCAGCAGCACGCCGGTCGTGTCGCTCGTGAGATCAAAGCAAAGCTGCAGATCGTGCGGATCGTTCAGAACCCAGACGAGCGTGAGTTTCAGATCGCCGACCGTTGCCGTGCCTTCGACCGGCGTTTCGAACAGCGTCGAATCGACATATGCTTCGGCAACCCTGCGCGCTTCGAGATAGCGCTCGTCCTCGCTCGTTTCGAGCCGCTGCTCCGTATTCTCCTTGATCCTGCCGACCGTGGAAACGGTGACCGCGACTGCGGTGCCGACCGCCAGAAGCAGGACGACGGCGGCGATCAGGATCGCGGTGCGGCGGTTGAGATGCAGCCCGATCGACGCTGTCTGCTTTTCGCGCTGCAGCGTGCGCACCATGCGCTGCTTGAATGTATCCGACGCGCGGATCGCGTCGTATCCGTCATATAGCTTGCTCATCGGATTCTCCTTTCATGATCGTTCTGAGCGCCTTTCGCGCCCGACTGAGCCGCGATCGCGTCGTGCCCTCGCGCTCGCCCAGGATCTTTGCGATCTCGGCGGTCGAGTAGTTCTCGTAATAGAACAGGTACACGGCGTCGCGATCCTTCTCCGGCAGGGTGCGGACCGTCTCCAAAAGCGTGAAGCTCTCCTCGGAGTATGCTTCTATGATCTCCTCGTTCAGCGGTACGCTCGGACGGCGCAACGCTTTCCGCGCCTCGTCGATACAGATGCGGATCACGGTGCGGATCAGCCATGCCTTTTCATGCTCGCGTGAAGCGAACGCCGGCTGCTTCCGGATCAGCCGCTCAAACGTGCTCTGCACCGCGTCTTCCGCCGCAGCTATGCCGGACATGCGGTTCAGCGCAATGCGCATCAGCATGTCGGAATAGGTTTCGACGATGCGCACGATCTCACGGTCCCGTTCGGCTTTTTTGTTTCTCAGCTCCATTTTCGTCTCCTTTCACCAATAAGACGAACGAAAGGCGCAATTTGCTGCAAATCATGCAAAAAGAAAATCCGAGAGAGCGAACCCCCTCGGATATCACATACGGAATCGGTTTATTCTTCGTCTTCTTCCTCATCGTCGTCGGCGGACATGAAGGAGAACAGGCCCTTCTTTTTCTTCTTGGGCTTTTCTTCTTCCTCATAGTCGTCCGCTTCGTCCTCGTCCTCCTCGACCTCCTCAATGCCGAGCATACGGGCGAAGAAGCCCTTCTTGCGCGGCTTGGGCTGTACTTCTTCCTCGTCTTCCTCGACGGGCGCGGGACGCGGCTTCACGGGCTGCGCCTTCTGCGCACGGGCAGGCTCCTGCTGACGGCGGGATGCGGGAACCGGATCCTGCACCGGTACGGAGATCGGCGCCGGATCGGGCGTCGGGATGGTAAGCTCCGGAACAGCGGGTCTCTGACGTACGTCGAGCTCCTCGCGATTTCCGTTGATCATCTTCATATAGTCGTTGAGATAACGCTGGACGTCCGCAAGAATGTCGTCCGCATAGGCGCGCGCGCCGTTGCAGATCGAATCCGCGTTCTCCTCCGCGGCATGCTGCAGATCGTCCGCGCGCTTCAGCGCCGCCTGATAGACGGAGCTCTCCGCAATCAGACCTTCATATTCCGCGACCGCCTGACGGTAGACGTTTTCCGCCGCTTCCTGCGCCTGGTCGTGCAGCTCGTTCGCTTCACGCTGCGCGTCCGCGACAATCTGATCCGCCTGCTCGTTTGCGTCGCGCAGGATGTTCTCCTTGTCGGAGAGGATCCCGCTTGCCTTGCGGATATTCTCGGGGATCGTCGTTCTGAGATCCTCCAAAAGTGCGCCGAGCTCATCCGCATCGATGATGCGGCGATTGCCCGCGTTATTGAATTTCGGCTTGGGGCTCTCCTCCACAAGCTGTTCGATCTTCGAAAGGATGCTGAAGATCTTCATCGTCTGTACTCCGTTCATTTCTGCCTTGCCAACCTTTCCCGTAAATAATTGATATTGCAGGACGGGACCAATCCCTCGATAGAGCCGCCCAATTCTCCGATTTCACGCACATTCGAGCTCGAAAGGAACGAATGCGCCGGATTCGCCATGAAGTATACCGTGCGGATCTCCGGCCTCAGATGGCGATTCACCGCGTCGATCTGGAATTCGTATTCGAAATCCGTGATCGCGCGCAGTCCGCGAATGATATAGTGCGCGTCGACATGCTCCGCATATTCGACGAGCAAGCCCGAGAAGGAACCCGACCGGACGTTTTGGAAGCCCTCGGCTTCGATCATGCGGTCGATCATCCCGATCCGTTCCTGCACGGTGAACACCGGCGACTTCGCGCTGTTGTTCAGCACCGCGACATAGACGAGGTCGAACAGGTCCGACGCGCTCTTCAAAACATCCAAATGCCCGATCGTGAACGGGTCAAAGCTGCCCGGATACACGCCGATCTTCATGTTCTGTCCTCCTCAATGAGCGAATAGCCGCATCTTCCGAATTTCTTCGACCGCCGGACGCGATACACGCCCCGAAGGTCCTTCGGCGCAAGCTCCGCCGCATGTTCCAAGATCACCAGACCGCCGCTGCGGATCAGCCCGCGCTCGAACAGCCGCCTGACCGCGTCCTCGGAGATCCCTTCCCGGTACGGCGGGTCCAAAAACGCGAGATCGAACGATGCGCCTTCCGCGCCGAGCCGGTCGATCGCCGCCGCGTAATCGAGATTCCAGACCCGCACGCGATCCGAAAAGCCGAGCGTTTCGGCGTTCTTACGGATGATCGCGGCGCACTGCGCGTCGCGGTCGTTCAGCACCGCGAGCTTCGCGCCGCGCGAGCAGGCTTCGAGCCCCAGATTTCCGCTGCCGGAGAAGAGATCGAGCACATCGGCGTGCGGCACCGAAAACTGCACCGAACCGAAGATCGCTTCCTTCACACGGTCGAGCGTCGGACGGGTTTCCATGCCTTCGCGCGTTTCGATTTTCCGCCCGCGCGCGGTTCCGGCAATAATTCTGACCATAGAAACCCCTATATCTTGTATTGTGTATCCCATTTTAGCACCAAGGTCTTGAAAAAGCAAGTGTTTTTGAATAAATTGTAAAGTTTTTTTCGATAAAATATGAAGGTGCGGGATTTGACGTGTTTTTACGCCCTTTTTACGTGAAACGATTGACTTTTTGGGCGCATTCTTGTAGAATGCGTACGGAAAAAGAGAGGTGTTTATATGCTTCGCAGTACGTATGCAGTCATCCATCTGCCCGCGCTTTTGAAGAACATCCGTTACGCAAAGCGCTCGCTCAGGCCGGAAACGAAGTTTCTGGCGG
>JAEEGL014243477.1_pt1 | contig 11793 bp, 7 predicted proteins | sample 9134231 | NCBI WGS metagenome assembly JAEEGL01 (sample SAMN16246548, study PRJNA631951) | gut metagenome | biome: gut microbiome; feature: rumen; material: fiber-attached | host: Bos | place: Iran: Karaj | collected 2018-10 | reverse complement strand
ATCCAGGAATATGACATCATATTTCTTCTGCGTGCTGAGTTTCAGTGCTTCAAAGCCGTCGTTCGCAGTATCGATGTTCACACAGTTCTGCTTTAACAGGCTCTTAAATACTGTAAGGTTCATGGGATTGTCGTCCACCGCCAGCACCTCGGCCTCGGGCGCTATGAATCTCTCCCTGTAGGCCTTTCTCCTGCCTACGCTCTCGTGATAAGCGGTCTCATAATCCCCGAGCTCTTTCCATCCGAATACTCCCTGTTTCAGGTCAAATGAGAAGGTAGAGCCCTTTCCGTAAGTGCTCTCCACCCGGAGATCGGAATCCATCAGCTGAAGCAGGCTCCTTGTAATGTTCATGCCAAGCCCTGCGCCGGAAATATGCCGGTTCCGCTTTTCCTCAATCCGCTCAAACTCCGTGAAAAGCCTTTCCAGATCCTCATTCTTGATCCCGATGCCGGTATCGGATACTGAAACCTTCAATATGACATTATCCGAGTCACCGGGGATCTTTTTATATCCCACCCGGAAAGTCACGCTTCCCTTTTCCGTAAATTTCACGGCATTGGACAGGAGATTTCCTATGATCTGCTTGATCCTCTTCTCATCTCCGAAAAGGTTCTTTGGTGTATTCGGATCAAAGTCCGTCTCTATCTTTAATTTCTTGCCCTCGGCCCTCGTTCTCATCAGGCTTTCCATATCCTTTAAGAGCTCTGAAAGATCATATCTGCCCGGTCTGATCTCCATGCCACCGGTCTCTATCCTTGAGAAATCCAGGATATTATTGACAATGCCTAAAAGTGCATTCCCTGCGCTCCTTATGGTTTCCGAGTATTCCGTGATGCTCTGGTCATCGCTCTCCCTCAGGATCAGCTCATTCATACCAAGGACGGCATTTATGGGAGTACGGATCTCATGGGACATATTTGCCAGGAATGCGCTCTTCGCCCTGGCGGTTTCCTCCGCGATGGTCTTCTCGATCCCCAGTTCACGGACCATTGTCTTTTCATAGTAAATACAGTTCTCTTTATGATTAAATCCGTTATAAATTGCGGTAGCCATCTGCCTGCAGCTCTGATAACCGCAGCAGGTACAGTTGATCTGCCTGGACTCCTCCGTTATCTTATTCATGCTGATGAATATCTTTTCAAGAGCGTCCTCATCCGGAAGCTCATAACGGCACTCTTCTGACAGGTCAGTATATTCTCTTAGATAGTCTTCCAGTTTCAGGTTCTTAAACTGTTCGTTAAAATTCTTTAGTCTCTCCTCCGGACTGTCAGGCCTTGACCAGGCATCTCCCTTTTCATCCTTTTTCGCCATCTCCCGGATATCAAGAAGGGCATACAGCGCGTCATCCGTCTGGGATTTTTCGGGATTGACTGCGGTACCGCAGATACAGCCCTTCTCACAGTTAAGAACATCAATGAATAGGAAAGGTGTTTTTGTATCCTTTATACGGTCGGCATTCTGGTGCATCCACTCATAAAGCCGCCTCTCACCCTCTATCTGCCTGATATAGACCTGATCCCCAAGGAACCATCTCACGTTTTCCGCAAGACCTCCCGGAGTGGGATAGTAAAGGCCCAGACCGTACTCTATATCAGTGTGGATGCTCTCACCCTTGACATTGTGTTCCCTTACATATGCCATAAGATGCTCAAAGGTAACATTGTACTGGACCAGACCCTTATTATGAGGATCCTCTATCTCCATCTTTTTCGCGATACAGGGACTTATGAAAGCCAGCTTGTCAGTGACTCCCATCTCTTTTCTGGCGTAGATCGCCGCACACATAAGGGGACTCTGTACGGGGAAGAGCTTTGGCAGAAGTTCCGGCAGATATCTTTCTATATATGACACCACCGCCGGACAGGGCTGGGAAATACCGCCTAAAAAACCGTACTTTTCTATGTAATTAAGATAGCCCCAGGTGGTGATATCCGCACCGAAAGACACACTTATTATGCGGTTTATCCCAAGTTTTTTAAGACCTCCGAGAATGCTCCCGTATTCCTCCGGGAAATTCGCCCTGAACGCCGGCGCCATAAGAAGTGAGATCGGTTCTCCATTTTTCAGGTCTTCAAAGAAACGCTCCGTATCATCCTTGAACTCACGGGCACCATGAACACACACATCGATACAGCTGCCACAGGCAACACACTTGCTCCCGTCAACCTCTATCCGGGCCTTACCATTCTCTTCCACGGAAATACAGGCTCCTATGGCACTGCAGACATTAATGCATTTATTACATCCTATGCAGTTCTCATTTGTAAATACAATGCTATTCATCGCTGCCCTATTTCAGTCTCTCATTTAAGAAGTTCAGGATATCTTCCTTTGTGGATGTCTTTAATAGAAATCCATCGGGTCTTAGATCAAGCACCTTTGATATGCCCTCCCTGGAACCCATTCCGGTGAGAAATACTATGGGAATATTTGAGATCGCAGGATCCTTTCGTATTTTCTGAAGCACCTCCGGTCCGTCCATTCCCGGCATATCATAATCGAGAAGAACGAGATCCACCGCATTTTTGGACAGGAACTTTACAGCCTGTTCTCCCTGTGTCACCACGTCCGTCCGGTAGATATCCTTTATCCATTCCCTGACCATCTTGGCATACGCCGGATCATCATCCACAAGAAGTATCCTTTTTTTCTCCATCCTGACCTCCCTCATGTCAACAGCAGTTCAAGTATCAGACCTTATCCTTCAAAAGACAGATCAACCCGTCATAATCAAACTTCCCCGCAGCATGCTTTATCTCTGAAAACTCATCCTTCTTTTCATCCGGTATTTTATAGCCGTCCATTTCCGAAAAGATCTCTTCCAGGGCATAACTGTCCATATCCTCTGCGGCAGACAGTATCTTTTCATATACCGTTTTCAATAAAGACGAACCCGCTTCCGGTTTATCACTTTCCGCCTTTTCCCCATCCTTAAATACTTCAGAAAGGATATCCTTAAATTTACGGTAATCAACCCTGAAGCTGTCATAGTGTTTATCGATATAGGCACTGTCGCCGCCCTTCCCGGCATCCTCCAGCCTCTGGGCTTCATCCCCCAGTATTTCCGCACCGATCAGGCGCGCCGAACTTTTCAGGGCATGTACCTTAGTGGCAAACTCCTTCCAGTTCCTTTTATTATATAACACATCTATCTCATCGGCCTTCTCATCGATGGACTCATAGAAAATACGTAAAAGTCCTGTATAGCTTCCCGCATCCCCGCTGTTGGTAAGCCCCTTTTTCCAGTCGATCTGCTGGCATTCTTTCAAAGCTTCCGGCAGCACCGCTTCTTCAAAAGCCTCTCTCACACTGCTGCTTTCTTCCCTGTTCAGAAGTATCTTATTCTCCGGAAGATATTTTATAAGCATATCTTCCAGTTTGTCCGATTCAATGGGCTTGGTAAGATAGTCGTCAAATCCGGCCTTGATATACTCCTGCCTTGCCCCGCTTATGGCATTGGCAGTAAAACATATCACAGGCGTGTCAATGTTGGGACTGTTCTTTTCAGCCCTCATTTCATTAAGGGTCTCTATGCCGTCTTTCAGCGGCATCATATGGTCAAGGAATATGATATCATATTTTTTATCCAGACTTAGCGAAATACCATCGTCTCCGTTTGTGGCAGTATCTGTTTTTATCAGAGTCTTTTTAACCAGATTTTCAAAGACCTTGAGATTCATAAGATTATCGTCCACCACAAGGATATTTGCATCAGGCGCTGTGAACTTCTCGCTGTACTTCTCACGGACAGCAAGCTGTGACTGGAATGCCTGCCTGTAATCTCCCAGGGGTTCCCATTTTACCACTTCCTGTTTTAATAAGAATGAGAATACGGAGCCCTGCCCGTAGACGCTGCTCACGGACAGTTCAGATCCCATTAGACTCAGAATGTTCTTAGAGATGCTCATTCCGAGACCGGTCCCTTCCACATTCCGGTTCCTCTCTTCTTCGATACGCTCAAATTTCGAAAAGAGTTTATGCATTTCCTCTTCTTTGATGCCAATACCGGTATCTATCACGGCAACCTTTAAGATCACCTGATCCGTTGATCTTCCTATCCTGCCGCAGCCTATCCTGAAAGTAACCCCGCCCTTTTCTGTGTATTTCACCGCATTGGTCAGAAGATTTGAAATTATCTGCTTTATACGTACATCATCACCCTTAAGGTATTTGGGGGTATCCGGATCAAAGTCCAGTTTAAGTGTCAGATTCTTTTCTTCTGCCCGGACGGAGATCATAGTCACGAGATCGTTTATCAGGGACGCCAGGTCATATTCTACCGGGTTTATGGTTAGTTTCCCGGCCTCTATCTTTGAAAAATCCAGGACATCATTTACAAGCCCCAGAAGAGTATTGCCTGCATTCTTAACATTTTCCGCATAAACCAGGATTTCCCGGTCATCGCATTCCCGGATGATCATCTCATTCATGCCAAGGACTGCATTTATAGGAGTCCTTATCTCGTGAGACATATGGGAAAGAAAGGCGGACTTCGCTTCGTTTGCCGCCATTGCCTGTTCGCTTCGGATGTTGGATTCCATAGCTTCCCTGCTCTTCTTCTCCGACTGTCCAATAAGGATGAGGAAGGCGCCGAGTATTATCACGGAAGAAATAATGGTGATGATGAGAGGTATCCTGAGTTTGGAAAATTCGTCTGTGGCATCTATGACGGAAACACAGGTCCAGCCGTGATCCAGCGGCATGGAGTAAATGAGATAATCCCTTCCCATATAGTCAAGGTAAAAGTATCCGCTTTCATAGGAATGTACCTTTTGGGATATTGCCATGGAGAGCCGGTCTTTGCTGCTGCTGAGATCCGTTCCTATCTTTGTTGTGTCAGAATGGGCAATGATCATTCCATCATCGTTAGCTATAAATTCAGAGAAAGATCTGCCTGCCCTGACATGCTGCTCAATGATCCTCTGGAACCGGTTCATCATAAGGTCGAGACCCACAACGCTCTTTCCGTCACTTAAATTTTTCACAAGGGATATGGTTATTTCCCCTGTTTCCATATCCACATAGGGATCCACTACCACCAACTGTTCCCTTCCCTTCTGAGCACAGATATACCAGGGACGCTGGGTGGGATCATATCCCTTTTCCGGGATCCATCCGCCACCATCCATGTATTCATCATCAATATAGCCGTAAATACCGGTGGTATCCACTACCAGCGACTCCTTGATGGCATTGGTCTCATCCGTGATATAGTCCAGCATATCTTCATGGGGACGGTTTTCCTTAAGCATATTGTCAAGGGTATATCCTGCAAGCTGCAGAAGATCCACTCCGGTCTTCATATCTTTATTTATCTGGTATGCTGATTCAATGGCATTGATACGGCCACGGTCTACGATATCTTCCTTTGTGGCCACATAGAGATTTCTGTAATAGATGGAAACAACGCAAACAAAGAACAGTATGATAATGATATACAGTATCTGTCTCAAGGAGGCAGAACTTCTGTTGAATTTAAACTTCTTCCGTTCCATGCAGCATAATTCTCCCGATAAGACTACGTCTTTATATTATACAGCATATCTTGTCCCGTGTCTCGCCGAAAATTCCACCTGTACGGTTGGACGATCCCTGATCATCCAACCCACCCTTTAATTCGCATAACCGCACGCTTTGCGTGCTCAAAGATTTGCAAGAAACACGTTTGTCGATTAAAATAATCTTATGCCAATAATAGATGTTGCCCTGATGGCGTCCTGCGCAGGACTTTTTTTTCTTCTCATAAAGTCATTCAGGGATAATCCTTATGCTTATAGAAATATCGCCATCACCAGCGTGATAATACTTATAGTAGCGATAACGATCGGACGCGCCGTATCCCTTTCCTGTTCATACCGGGAATCCGGCACAGTCGCAGAGGCTGCAGTCTCATTTGTCTGGCAGTTTTCCAGGATCCTCTTTATCCCCATCAGTTTCCTGTGCCTCTTTCTATGTATCAGCAACGCGGCACTGCTTAAAAATGAGGGCTTCCGGCGGAGCAATTTTCTGGGACTTATCTTCAGCGCGGTATACCTTGTCACGATCAATATCGTATGGAGACCTTTAAATGAAATGCCGGAGTTCCTGTCCCCCTTTCTTATCTTTTCCCGGCTGATGCTCTGTTACTCGGAATGCACCCTTCTATCCATCTGTATGATAGGATATGCCGTTCTGAAGGTAGAACCCAGGTATGACAGGGATTTTGTAATAATACTCGGCTGCTCCATAAGCAGAAAAGGAAAGGTGAGACCGCTCTTAAAAAGCCGGGTGAACAGGGCCATACACTTTGCCTGGGAACAGGAGATACGAACCGGGAAACCGGTTAAATACATACCCTCCGGCGGACAGGGTCATGACGAACCTATGAGCGAAGGCTCCGCAATGGAGATGTATCTTTTAAGCCACAGCGCGGAGGATTATGAGGTATTTTCCGAAAAGAGATCCAGAAACACAAAGGAAAATCTGCTATTCTCAAAGGAGATACTGGATTCCCTTATGAAGGATCCAAAAGTCGCTGTGGTCACAACGAATTTCCATGTGCTCCGAAGCGGTATGCTCGCCCGCCGCGCAGGAATTATGAATGCTACAGTAATTGGCAGCGGAACAAAGTGGTACTTCTGGCCCAATGCTTTTTTCCGGGAAATGGTGGCCATAATCCTTATGTTCCTTAAGGTACACATTATTATAGCGGCTGTCTTTGCCGCCGCAGCATTTTTATAAGGAGGAAAACATGAACGAAAACATCAGTAAAAGAAACCAACTGCTGGCTGAAAAGGTCATAAAGGGTCTGGAGTCCAGGAATATGACTGCAGAATTTGCAGACAGCAAAGAGGAGGCTTTGAAGAAAGCTCTTGCCTTTATTCCAGAAGGCAGTGTCATCGGAATGGGCGGCTGCATGAGTGCCCAGGAGATAGGCCTTACTGATGCCCTGAAGAACGGAAACTATGAATTCATCGACAGGGATAAGGAAACAGACAAAAGAACCGCTATGCTTAAGACCTATGATGCGGATTTTTTCATTTCCAGCGCCAATGCCATCTCAGAGGACGGGGTGATCATCAATATCGACGGTAACGCAAACCGGGTTTCCGCTATTGCCCAGGGTCCGAAAAAGGTGCTTTTTATAATCGGAATGAATAAGGTCTGCAACGATTCGGACTCAGCCATGAAGCGGGCCAGAAGTGTTGCCTCCCCCATTAATGCCCAGCGGGTCGGTGTCTCCACTCCCTGTGTCGAGACCGGTTCCTGCATAGACTGCAAATCTCCGGATACCATCTGCTGTCAGTTCCTTATCACCAGATTTTCCCGTCATAAGGACAGGATCCATGTCATCCTTGTGAATGATGATCTTGGATTCTGAATCCCCAAAAAGAGGTCTTGATCATTGGGCTTAAGGTATAAGGTTTTATTATCCGTAATCCTGCTTATGTTTGTTTTATCGGGCTGTTCCCGGGAACAGCCTTCTTCTGATTCCGCTGTTCCGGAAACGGAGCGTGTCGATGGACCCATCCGTGGATCCGATATCCTGGTGGACGATATTTCCGGGACGGCAGAAAAAACAGAGATCCGGAAAAACCCCTATCCCGACCTGGATATCCCCACCCAGATCACAAAGATCGGTGACCAATATTTCATAGTGGACTGTTATCATAATGAGATCATCTATAATGATAACCTTAACGATCCCCTTGATCAGTGGTATGTTCTTACGGACGAGATCAATAAGGGACATACCCTGGCCGGTGACGGCACAGTATACTTAACGGACGATACGGAAAATGACCGGATAATGGTCTTTGAAAAGTCGGGAGACCGCTTTGTTTTCTCCCAGAAATTCGACAATATCACGTCCCGTCCCCATTACATAGTCTATGATAAAGACAGGAAATCCTTTTTTGCCTGGTGCTCTATGAGCGGTGAAATGTATGTTTTCCGCCATGGGGAAAATGACAGCCGGATGTATCTTACGGATGTGAGATCCATTCCGGAATTAAACGGCGTATATGTTCGTTCCTTCACAATAATCGGTGATGATATCTATTTTGTTTCGGGAAACAGCAGTATCATAAAAGCCGATCTGGACAGCTTTAAGATTCTTGAAAGATACCCGGTTCCCTCTTCCATGGCAGGGATGATACAGCTTACGAAGATTGAAGACTATTTCTATATAACTATCTCCACAGACGACAAGTGGGATCAGAATTATGCCACCATCATCCGCTGCAACTCCCTTGAAGGCTTAAAGGATAATAAATACGAAGATATATACCGCTACTTCATTGGCGGCGGCACCCCTTACTACATCTCCGAAATTGACGGGGAGTACTACCTTACCGAGCATCGTATCCCCGGACATTCCATCTGGCGTTTCCATCTGGAAGGATACGGGATAAAGGCGGAAACGATCTATCCTAAAGACAATTCCGACACGAGTACGGAAGAGGAACCGGTCTCTGAGGAAGTGCCGGTTTCCGGGGAAATTTCGGCTCCGGATGGCTTCTATCAGAAACTTAAGAAAGGTGAAGATGTCAGCGTGCTTATAAACGGTGACTCCATTGCAGCCGGAGCCGGAGCTTCGGAGGGAAAATCATGGGATTCGCTTCTTAAGGACTTTATCAGTTCGGAATATGGCAGTAACTGCACTATGACCAATATTTCCATGGGGGGAAACGGAAGCTATGCCGGTTTTATCCGGGAAGGTCTTCTTAACGATGATATCAGCTACGATCTCGTTATTATCTGTTACGGACAGAATGACGGCAGAAAAAAGATCGCTTCTGACTATGAGGCCATCATAAGGACCACTTTGGAAAAATATCCTGATGCGGAGATCATCTCCATACTTGAAAGCTCCCAAAAGGAATACACTAAGAAGATCAATACCATAAAAGAGCTGGATACATACTATGATATCCCCTCTGCAGATATGATAGCCGCCTTTAATGAAAGCGGCGTTCCCTATGAGGAGCTGACGGTTGATGAAAAGCATCCGAATGATGCAGGGCACGGAATATACTTTGATGTATTAAGCGGTCTCATAAAGGAAAAAACTGCTTCAGATTTTTCCGGCTCCGGAGAACTTAAGGCGCCTCGTAATGAAAATGTACGGGATTATAAGAAACTGAAATTTTTTCCGGCTGAATCCTTTAAAATTGAGGATGACCTGACCCGGACCCTGTCAATTGAGGAAGGCATTATCGGAGAACCCGGAATTTACCAGACCTTCGGCCCCGGTGACGGGAAGATCATTTTGTCTTCCGATAAGGGATCTGAAGTGGAATCAGAACTGGCCTGGCCCTATGACTTTAAGCAGGATTTTATCACCCCTCTCGATGATGGGAATTTTGAGGCATCGGACAGCCTGAGAATTACTTTTTCTTCTCCTGAATGGGCAGAGGGCTTCAAAGGATTACTGCTCTGCGGCAGATGACTTCAGGGAAACATAAATATTTTTAAGCTGTTTATTCATGGCTTTTGCCGTTTTCTTTGAAGCCTTGTCACTTCCCTTAAGCTTTATCGTAACTGTTGTATAGCCGGCATTCTTTTTAGGTTTTTTAGCTTTTACAGACTTGATGGACAAGCCGTAACCCTCAAGCACATTTAACTTTGCGCATACCGCACTGGCAATGGCCTTCTTATCCCGGGTATAGGGGATCTCCTTCTTTATTATGAGAAGAGCAGAGGTATCACCGTTGCCAAGCTTTGTGTACTTCTCGTCTTCCTCTATCTTTACAAGGATTCCTGTCTTTTCATCATAATAGTCGTTGTCGTCTTTGGTATCTTTGTCATCTTTGCCGTATACTGGTTCGGTCTAAGTACCGTTGTTCTTCCGGATGAATCTGTTAAGATCGAGCCCTCCGGTCACTTTTCTTCCATTATACGTATATTCCGTGGTTGTCTTAACTGAATTAAAACAATCCATCATCTGCCGGTATTCACTCACATTATCTGTGTCACTGACTGTCTGATGCAGCAGAGCCATGGCTCCTGCCACAACAGGAGACGCCTGGGACGTGCCGCTTTTCAAGCCATATGAGGTTCCTGTGGTGGTTGAATAAATATCTTTTCCCGGAGCCGCGATATCCACCCAGTCCCCATAATTTGAAAAATCCGCCAGGGAATCATTAATATCGGTTGCTCCAACCGAGATTACGTAATCACAGGCTGCCGGGTAATACCGGGTGTCAGTTCTTTCATTACATGCCGCCGCCACCGGCAGTATTCCATGATCCCTGCATCTGCGCATATAACCGTTTAACTCCTCAATTACTCCGTTATCATCAGTTGCTCCGCCGATACTCATATTGATGATATCCACGTCCTGCTGTATTGCCCACTCAATTGCACAATACACATTTCCTAAAGCAAAATCATTTTCATTTGTCCCTGCTTTTGCAATATACAGGCAGGCCCGGGGCGCCACCCCGACAATTCCACGATTATCAGCCGGTGCGGCGACGATCCCGGCCACATGGGTTCCGTGTCCGAATGTGTCTTCTATAGAAGAGCTGGTATAATCTATTGCAGCTGCTACCTGCGGATATACTTCACTGGAGGTGCTTATTCCCGAATCTATGACGCATACCTTTGCGTTATTTCCGAAATAACCCCGGTTCCACAGAGCGAGGTCATTTATCTTCGTGTGCTGCCAGTATCTGCTTGTATCCGCGCCGGTGACCTCTGACGGGATATCTGTAGTATGAAAGAAGATCTGAGGCTGTATCGCCACATCAGGAGTGATCTCCTCCACTTCTTCCTCGGATGCAAGGTCTGCGGCATCAAGTATTTCCTCAACGGTTTCTGTATAGGGTTTCTCTAAGTTTATAACTCCTACGCCGTATTCATAGGATTCCAGGGTTCCGTTATACTGTCTTGCAGCCTTTAGGGCTTCACTCCTGGTCTCTGTAATAACAACTGCCTCGTTTTCGTTATAATCCTTCCCGGGTATTTTATCTTCAAGGGATTCCTTTGATTCATTCAGTTCCTCTAAAACATTATCCTCTTCGGTGATTATGGATTCATTTTCTTCAGAAACCGGAGTATCCTCCGGGATCTCGGAAGCGCACACAGGAATAACAGCGTTCATTACAAGCGCCGTTACCAGTATTATATTCATTATCTTTTTTATCATTTTTTTCATAATACCTGCCCTGGGAAGTCCGAGTAAAGCGATCCCGGTGACACGGACGACCCTCTTTATTACTGTGTTGTCCGTGTGACAATAGATGACTACAATATTGTAGACGCAGAAGAACCTGTCTTTGTCGACAGCCTCTCCGACTATGATTATGATTCTCACGCCTAAAGCGCTGAACCACCGAAAAACTCTTTTGCAGCTTTGAGCTCTTCTGCAGCTCTTTTTTTATCTGCAGCGCCGGCTTTTTCAAAAAGCCTGTCTACATCATAAAATTCGGGATGCTCTTTATCCCATTTTTCATCAAATTCACGGAAAATGGGATCGGCGAGGCGTCCGCTGTTCTTTTCCATAGCTTCACAGTAGAAATCCTGAAGCTCTTTCCTGTATTGTTCGGAGAGCTTATTGATCGCTTCAGTTACCTCCCCGGGAAGCTCCTCCATTTTTTCAAGAACAGGATATATTGTCATTTGCCATGGTCTTATAGATTCATCTATTAGTCTTAAATCACCGGTAGTGAGTTTATACATGCTTTACCTCCTGATCCTTATGCTTCTTTTTTGAGATTCACGTAATTGACAGCGTCAAAACTCGTGTTTTTTTCATCTTTACGTACCCTCAGTTCATTTATAATGGAAAGGGCTTTTCTGTCTGTTGTT
>JAEEGL012467645.1_pt1 | contig 11793 bp, 11 predicted proteins | sample 9134231 | NCBI WGS metagenome assembly JAEEGL01 (sample SAMN16246548, study PRJNA631951) | gut metagenome | biome: gut microbiome; feature: rumen; material: fiber-attached | host: Bos | place: Iran: Karaj | collected 2018-10 | reverse complement strand
GAAGGTGCGGATCAAAAACCACGAGGACGGCAGCGTGAAGGATACCATCGACGCCAAGAAGCGCGGCTCTGTCTGGGTCGCGGATTACGATGGCTTCGAGGCGGAAGACATGCGGACCCTGTACGACTTTGTACCGGTGGCAGACGGCGAAGAGGTCGGCACGCCGCTGACCTGGTCCGTGGAGGGCTACGCCCGGGAGGCCCGGCTGAATCCGGATGCCACGGCTGCGGAGCTGAATCTGTTCAACGCCCTGCTCCACTATGTGGACGCGGTCAAGGCTGCATTTCCGTCGTAAAACCCGCGCAAGCTGAAAAAATTGTGACCCGCGGAGCCTCGGCTCCGCGGGTCTTTGAAATCATCTGCATCGTTCGCCCTGAAACAGACTCCATCGGTGGGAGCGGACGGCGTAGCGGACGCGCATCAGCTCCTCCCGGTCTTCGCTTTTCGTGCGACAGGTGTATTCGTAGGCCTCCACATTGACATACTTGATTTCCCGGCAGGCCAGGACCTCCAGCACCTGGACCCGCCGAATACCTTGATCCCGATCCTCAAAGCGGAAGCGCAGGGGCAGCAAGCTCCCGTCCGCGCTGCAGACCGAGATCATGTCCACATTGGTGCTGAATTCCATGTCCTCACCCCCCTGTCTGCATTATATCAAACATTTGTTCGATTGTCAAGCGGCGGTATGGTGTTGCGTCGTTTTTCAAATTGTCAACCTTAAATCATCAAAAAAGGTTGACATTTCCCCTGTTTCGAGCTACGATAGAGGCAGAACAAAGAAGGCGGTGATCCTGATGAATCATAAAAAAATCCTGCGGCTGACCAGCTGTGCGGTCTTCGCAGCCTTTCTCTGCATCTGTTCCCTCCTGGTGGTTCCGATTGGACCGGTACCCTTTGCGCTGCAGATCTTTGCCGTCATGCTCTGCGCCGTAACCCTGGACTGGGCCGGCGCCCAGCTCTCCGTACTGGTCTATCTGCTGATCGGACTGTTTCTGCCGCTCTTCTCCGGCGGCAACACCGGCGTCACAGCCCTCCCGGGGCCTACGGGGGGCTATATTTGGTCCTATCTGCTGATGGTGCCGGTGATCCGTTGCTTCCGCGCCATTGCGATACGCGGTCGTTGGGCGGAATACGCGCTGGCCTTTGCGGGCTGTCTGCTTTCGATCGCTCTGTGCTATTCCTGCGGAACCGCGCAATTTGCGCTTGTGACGGGTCGGACCTTCGCAGAGGCGCTGGCGGTCTGCGTCGTGCCCTTTATCGGTTTCGATCTGCTCAAAGCCGCCGCCGCGTCCGTCCTGGGGGTGACTCTGGCCCATAGGCTTCTGAAAAACGGGATTTGTCGAGATTGCTCGTAGGGGCCGAACTCGAAGAGTCACGAAGTATGCCCACATCGGCCCTCCCTGCGGACCGTGGAAAGGGCCGACACCCACATCGGCCCCTACGCCTGCGCAAAATCAAATTGTCCCCCTGCGGGGCAGTCCGGTCTGCCTGTTGACAGAACAGAAAAAGCGCGATAAAATAGAGGCAGAACCCGAAATGAGGTGCTGCCATGAAAACCCTGCTGCATGTCTGCTGCGCGCCCTGCGCCAATATGTGCATCGACACTCTGCGCGCCGACGGTCAGGAGCTGACCGCCTATTGGTACAATCCCAACATCCACCCCTTCACCGAATACCGATCCCGCCGCAACTGCCTGCGGGACTACGCCGCCTCCATCTCCCTGCCCCTGGTGGAGCGGGACGACTACGGCCTGCGGCCCTTCGTCCGAGCCGTGGCGGAGGACATCGAGGGGCGCTGTGTCAAGTGCTATGAGATGCGGCTGTTCAGTGCCGCGGACTACGCCGCCCGGAACGGCTTTGACAGCTTCAGCTCCAGCCTTTTCATCTCCCCCTACCAGAATCACGTGCTGCTGAAGGAAGTCGCCGAACGGGCTGCCGACGAATTTCACATCCGCTTCCAGTATCGGGACTTCCGGCCTCTGTTCCGCCAGGGGCAGGAACGGGCCCGGGAGCTGGGCTTCTACATGCAGAAATACTGCGGCTGCGTCTTCTCTGAGCAGGAGCGCTATCTGAAGCCGTCGAAGATCATTCGATAAGGAGCTGCCATCATGCCGTTTCATATCATACGCGCTGACATTACCACGTTAAAGGTCGACGCCATCGTCAACGCCGCCAATCCCTCCCTGCTGGGGGGCGGCGGGGTGGACGGGGCCATCCACCGGGCGGCGGGACCGGCCCTGCGGGAATACTGCGCCGGGCTGGGCGGCTGTCAGGTGGGGCAGGCCAAGCGCAGCCCCGGTTTCGCCCTGCCCGCCAAATGGGTCATCCACACCGTGGGTCCCGTCTGGTGCGGCGGGTCCCGAAATGAAGAAGCGCTGCTGTCCGCCTGCTACCGGAATTCCCTGGCGCTGGCCCTGGAGGCCGGCTGCGGGAGCGTCGCCTTTCCCCTGATCTCCGCGGGGGCCTACGGCTATCCGAAGGATCAGGCCCTGCAGATCGCCGTCCGGGAGATCGGCGCCTTCCTGCTGCGGCATGAAATGGAGGTCACCCTCTGCGTCTACGACCGGACCAGCTTCCGGCTCTCCGGCCGTCTCTTCGCCGAAGTCCAGTCCTATCTGGACCGCTGGCTGCCGGAGCCCGATCGTTCCCGGGAGCCGGGACAGCAATGGGCGCTGGACTCCATGGCCGCCCAGGCCAGCCCAGCGCCGCCCAGTCCGCCCTACGCCGCGGCAAAGCCCTCCGGAGCCCAGGCTCCTGCCTCCGCAAAGCAGCGGAAAAAGAGTCTGTTCCCCCTTCCGGGAAAGAAAAAGGATGCCCGGCAGGGCGCCCAGGCGGCAGTCTCCCCCCAGGCCGCGCCTCCTGCTCCGGCGGAGCAGGAAGCGCTGTTCGACGCCGCGTGCGCTTACGCCGAGGCGGCCCGGCCCGCGGAGCTGGATCAGCGGCTCCGCTGTCTGGACGAGAGCTTTTCCCAGATGCTGCTGCGGAAGATCGACGAGAAGGGCATGACGGACGCCGCCTGCTACAAGCGGGCAAACGTGGATCGAAAGCTCTTCTCCAAGATCCGCTCCGATCCTGGCTACCGCCCATCCAAGCCCACGGCCATCGCCTTTGCCATCGCCCTGGAGCTGCCCCTGCCGGAGGCCCGGGAGCTGCTGATGAAGGCGGGCTTCGCCCTCTCCCACAGCAACAAGTTCGACATCATCATCGAGTATTTCATCGCCAACGGCAGATACGACATCTTTGAAATCAACGAGACCCTGTTTGCCTTTGACCAGTCGCTGTTGGGCGCCTGACAGAACAAAAACGGCTCCCGGAGCGATCCGGGAGTCGTTTTTATGCTTCGGCGTACATGATAATGCTGGAGGACGGCGGGAAAGAGGCCGATGGCCGCCTGAAAGCGGCATCATCGGCCCCTACGGGAAGAACGGGCCGGGAGACCAGGCCCCTGCGGGTGCGGGTGAGGCGTCGTGAGCGCTCTCCGCCCGCGCCGCCGCAGCACAGCTTTATGTCAACCATAATACATTCTTAAATGGACGCGAGAATACGAATTCGGATTGAATTGCAGAACGTATTGATCGGATGCCCTTGAAATAGAACCGTGACTTGTGTTATATTGATTACAGTGATGATTCGCGTCCGGAATTCCTCAGCATAGGGTCACGACCTGTTTTTCGATTGGAAAAAACAATCTTGTGAGATGTAGGAGAAAGAACAATGTCCATCTTCAAATGCAAAATGTGCGGGGGTACGATCAAGTTTGAGCCCGGTGCAGCTGTCGGCGTATGCGACTCCTGCGGGACGAAGCAGACGCTGCCGCAGCCGGACGGCGACCGGCGGGCGAATGACCGCGCCAACCACGTCTTCCCTGCCAGGGAAAAGGCTGCAAAGAAGCGGAAACGGATCATTGCCGACACCGCGTCGATCGTGATCGCTCTGATCGCGTTCGCGATCTCGCTGACCAAGGTGATCATCCCGAACAGCAAGTATAACAATGCTGTCAAACTGTTCGAAGCCGGGAAGTATGAGGAGGCGATCAAAGCCTTTGAAGCGCTGGACGGCTACAAGGACAGCAAAGAGCAGATCGGGCGCTGCGAGACGGCGATCCAGGACCTGCGCTACGATCATGCTGTGAAGCTGTGCGAGGCCGGGCAGTACGATGACGCGATTGCGGAATTCAAAGCACTGGACGGGTATAAGGACAGCGACGAAAAGGCTTCGGAGTGTCTGTTTTTGAAACAAAAGGCCGGTCTTTCCAATGTATCTGTGGGTTCGACAATCAAATTTGGCTTTTATGAGCAGGATAACAACACATCCAACGGAAAAGAAGAAATCGAATGGACTGTGTTAGCTGTGAATGGCAGCAAAGCGTTGATAATCAGTAAATACGCTTTGGATCGCAAGAGTTATAACATCATAAAAACGAGTACGACCTGGGAAGAATGCTCACTCAGAACGTGGTTGAACGAAACATTTTATAACGCAGCTTTTAGTGCTTATCATCAGAAAGTGATAATCAGTTCTGCGGTTACGGCGGACAGGAATCCCTCCTGCAGCACTTCTCCCGGCAACGATACAACAGACAAAGTCTTTCTGTTGAGCATTATAGAAGCAAACAAATACTTCGAATCGGACGAAGCGAGAAAATGTGCGCCGACGGATTACGCAGTCGCGCAGGGTGCCTATACAAACGACAGCTATATAGTCGACGGACGGCCTGCCTGCTGGTGGTGGCTGCGGTCCCCCGGCTACTATTACTTCATTGCTGCAGGCGTCGGCAACGACGGCGCCGTCGACCGCAACGGGGACGATGTCAGCAGCGGGCAAGGCACTGTTCGTCCCGCTTTGTGGATCGACCTGGAACCTTGATCCTTCCGCTCTGAAATCATCCCCTGCGCCGAAGACGCAATTCCCCCGGCGCTGCCCGCCAGGGCAAAGGATCTCATTTCCGCCTGTGCAGCCGGCAATAAAGCTCTCGGCGTCCGCCGGACGCCTCTGCCCTTTTGACAAAGAGGAGCTTTGCGGGAGAAGCGTCGGCGTGCCGCCTTTTTGGGCAAAGAAAACAGTTAGTCAAGACCACCGGCTTAGCCGGTGGTTTTCTTTTTACAACGAGAACGATCCTTGCCGGAAGAGGCAAGGACCGTTCCCTTCGTCTTTACTTTCTGTTTTCGTAGTCCTCCCGGATGGGGGCGCACCAGCCGGCCTCCACGGGAGCGTTCCTCCGGATGGCGCCGACGGTGCTGCTGACGCAGTCGTAGAGGACCCGGGTGCCCTTCCTGTCGGCCTTGTAATTCACCGCCCGGTCGGGGGCGATGCCGAAGCGGCCCGCGGTCTGCACAGCGTCGATGTTGGCCCCGATGAAGAGGAATTCCCAGCCGAATTCCTCCTTCTGCCGCTCGATTTTCCGCCGGACCTCCTGGGCGCTGTATTTCCGGCTGGCGTTCTCCATACCGTCGGTGGTGATCACGAAGATCGTGTGGGCCGGGACGTCCTCCGCCCTCGCGTATCTGTGGATATTGCCGATGTGGCGGATGGCGTCGCCGATGGCGTCGATCAGGGCGGTACAGCCGCCTACCTGATAGTCGTCCCGGGTCATGGGCCGCACCGTCTCCAGCTTGACCCGGTCGTGGACGACCTGGGACTCGTTGGCAAAGAGGACCGTCGAGACCCAGCACTGCCCCTCCTGCTTTTTCTGCTTTTCGATCATGGCGTTGAAGCCGCCGATGGTGTCGTCCTCCAGCCCCGCCATGGCGCCGCTGCGGTCCAGGATGAAGACCAGCTCGGTGATGTTGTTTTCGTTTTTCATGTTGAAGCCCTCCATATGGTTTATTTTGGTTTACGACTATATATAACCACACGGAGGGCGGCTTTTGGTCGCCTGGCGGGCGACATTTTTTACGACTCGGTGAACAGCTCCCGGCAGAGCAGCTCCGTCTCCCGCGTCACGGCGGCAAAGTCCACGGCGGGGCGGTAGAGCTCCTCGATCAGATCGTGTTGGGCCTTGGCCTGCCGCAGCCAGCCCACCGCCTGCCCCAGCAGGCGCTGCTCCAGACCGGCCAGCTCCCGCATTCCGTCGGCAAGCTCGTCAGGCAGGGCGGCCTCCAGCGCCGCGTCCAGATCCAGCCGCAGCATGGCCTGCCGCGGTCCCGGGAAGGACGGATGGACCCGCAGCCAGCCCAGCCTTCGCTCCGGGAGCAGGACCCCCTGCACCGCGTCCGGATCCAGCGGGTCCATGGCGAGGATCAGGTCCTCCCCGGCCTGCTTGTGCCGATCCGCCAGCTGGCGGAGCAGCGGGCCGCCCACGCCGCAGCCGTCCAGGATCGCCCAGACCCGTCCCTGCCCCGGAGCCAGCGCCAGCAGGCCCTTGGGCGTGATTCCGCTCAGATAGACTCTGCGCTCGGTTCCGGGGGTCTCGCTGCGGGGAAGGGCGCCCTCCGAGAGCTGGGTCAGGGCCTCCCGGGTCACTGCCCGGACCTGCTCCCGGCCCAGCAGCTGCCGTCTCGACTGCGCCAGGGCGTAGACCGCCCGCAGGCAGCCGTAGGCGGGGCCATAGCAGGCGGCGTTGGCAGCCTTCGCCGCCCGGATGGCGGGGATCAGGGGCCGCAGCTCCGCCTCCCGATAGCAGCGGCCCAGGTTCAGATAATTGGCCCCGCAGCCGCATAGGGCGGGCTCCACCACATGGGGCGCGGTCCCGTCCACCAGGGCCAGGCCCAGCTCGGGGATCACCAGGCCGTCCAGAGAATCCGGGTCCGAGGAGCAGAGGATCCGCTCCACCCCCCAGCCGTACTCCTCCGCCCGGGCTCCCAGGTTCTTCATCAGGGTGGATTTGCCGCAGCCGGAGCCTCCCTTGATGATGAGCAGCCGCTGGATCCGCCGGTCGGCTTGCAGGGTCCCGTACTCCGAGCGAAAGCCCTGGGGGGTATTGGCCCCGAGGAAATAAGTATCGATCATGCGCTCCCTCCTTTTCCGTTCGTATTCATTCTATTCCGAAACTGCTTGACGGGTCACAATCCCTGTGCTATAATATAGTGAATATTTGTAACACGCTGTGAGGTGAGCTCTATGGAATCAAAAAAAGTCATGCTCTCCGGCATCAAGCCCAGCGGCGCTCTGACTCTGGGCAGCTATCTGGGCGCGATCCGCAACTGGAAGGCGCGGGCGGAGGAATTTGACTGCTACTATTTTATGGCGGATCTGCACGCCATCACCGTGCGCCAAAACCCTGCCGACCTGCGCCGCTGGACGACGGAGCAGCTGGCCCAGTATATCGCCTGCGGACTGGACCCGGAGCAAAATACGCTCTTCATCCAGAGCCATGTGCACCAGCACGCGGAGCTGGGCTGGGTCCTCAACTGCTACGCCATGTTCGGCGAGCTCTCCCGGATGACCCAGTTCAAGGACAAGAGCGCCAAGAACGCCGACAACATCAACGGCGGCCTGTTCACCTATCCCTCCCTGATGGCCGCGGACATCCTGCTCTACCAGCCGGACTACGTCCCCGTGGGCGAGGATCAGAAGCAGCATGTGGAGCTGACCCGGGACATCGCCACCCGCTTCAACCATCTCTACGGCGAGACCTTCAAGCTGCCGGAACCCTACATCCCCAAGGTGGGCGCCCGGATCATGAGCCTCGCCAATCCCGAAGCGAAGATGTCCAAGTCTGAGAACGACGATCCCGGCCGCGTGACTCTGATGGACTCCCCGGACTTCATCATGCGCCAGTTCAAGCGGGCCATCACCGACTGCGACGCCTGCGTCCGCTACGACCCGGTGAACAAGAAGGGCATCTCCAACCTGATGATCATCTACGCGGCCTGCACCGACAAAAGCTTTGCCGAGATCGAAAAGGAATTCGACGGTCTGGGCTACGGCGCGTTCAAGACCGCCGTGGGCGAAGCGGTGGTCGAGCTGCTGACTCCCATCCGGGAGGAGGCCGCGCGGCTGCTGAAGGACAAGGCCTATCTGGAATCCGTCTGCAAAAACGGCGCAGACAAGGCCTCCTACATCGCCAACAAGACTCTGCGCAAGGTCTACAAGAAAGTCGGCTTCGTGGCGAAGGTCCACTGAGCCGCCGAGGGAGAGAAACATCTGCTATGATCTTAGACCTGAACATGTTGCTCCGCGTCGGGGCTGCGCTGCTGGTAGCGGGCTTGCTGTCCTATCTGTTCACCCCGCTGGTGAAGCTTCTGGCAAAGAAGGTCGGCGCCATGGACGTGCCCAAGGACAACCGCCGCATGCACGATCATCCCATCCCCCGGATGGGCGGCCTTGCCATCTTCATCGGCTTTCTGCTCTCGGCGCTGATCTTCACCCGGGAGATCGACCAGGGCCTGAAGTCCATCCTTCTGGGCGCCATCGTCATCGTGATCCTGGGGGTCTTTGACGACCGGCGGGCCCTGGGCGCCAAGCTGAAGCTGGCGGTCCAGCTCGTTGCCGCCGCCGTCGTGGTCTTCTACGGGGATCTGCGCATCGACCGGATCACCAACCCCTTCGGAGGCAGTCTCTATTCCTACTGGGATCTGGGCGTCTTCGCCTACCCCATCACCATCATCTGGATTGTCGCCATCACCAACGCCGTCAACTTCATCGACGGCCTGGACGGACTGGCCTGCGGCGTCAGCTGCATCTCCTCTTTGAACCTGCTGGTCATCGCCCTGCTGGTGTCCGACGCCAAGGTTGCCATTCTGATGGCAGCTCTCACCGGCGCCTGTCTGGGCTTCGTGCCCTACAACTTCAACCCCGCCAAGATCTTCATGGGGGACACCGGCTCCACCTTCCTGGGCTTTATGCTGGCAACGGTCTCCATCCAGGGCCTCTTCAAGGCCTATACCGCCATCTCCTTCATTGTGCCCTTCCTGCTGCTGGGACTGCCCATCTTCGATATCTGCTTCGCAGTGATTCGCCGGGTGGCCAGCGGCCACAGCCCCATGGAGGCGGATCGGGGGCACTTCCACCATCGGCTCATCGACATGGGCTTCAGCCAGAAGCAGTCTGTCGCCATTGCCTACGTGCTGACGGGGATTTTAGGGCTGGCGGCGGTGCTGCTCACCGTCTCCGGCGCCATGAAGACCCTGATCATGCTGGGCGCCATCTTAGTGGTGGGGGCCATCGGCATGCGGATCATCATGGGCGCCGCGCCCCGGGCCAAGTTCTGGCACCACGTCAAGCACGGAGGCCCGGACCCGCGGCAGTCCGCCCCGGAAGGGTGCCAAAGCAAGGAAGCGGCCGCCGCGGAAGCGGAGCCCGCCCCCGAGGGCCCTGTCGGCCAGGAGGATGCAAATGAATAAGCTCAAGGTCCTTTCCGTCTTCGGGACCCGGCCCGAGGCCATCAAAATGGCCCCCCTGGTCCGGCATCTGGCCTCCCTGCCGGAATTTGAAAGTCTCTGCTGTCTGACCGGTCAGCACCGGGAGATGCTGGACTCCGTCATGGACATCTTCCGGCTGAAGGGCGACTATGATCTCAACATCATGCAGGCCCGTCAGACCCTTTCCTCCATTACCAGCCGGACCATCCTGGGGATGGACCAGGTGATCGACCAGGCGAAGCCGGACCTGATCCTGGTCCACGGCGACACCTCCACCACCTTCGCCGGCGCCCTGTCGGCCTTCTACCACCAGGTCCCCGTGGGCCATGTGGAGGCCGGGCTCCGCACCTGGGACAAATACTCCCCCTTCCCGGAGGAGATGAACCGGACCCTGGTGGGCGACATCGCCGAGCTCCACTTCTGCCCCACCGTCAACAATCTCCGCAATCTGGAACGGGAGGCGGTGAAGGGCGACAAGTTCATCACCGGCAACACCGTCATCGACGCCATGAAGACCACGGTTCGGCCGGATTTTGTGTTCTCGGTGCCGGAGCTGAATGAACTGGACTTCCAGCACCGCCGGATCATCGCCCTCACCTGCCACCGGCGGGAGAACTACGGCGAGCCCATGCGGGACATCATGGAGGCGGTCCGGGAGCTGACCCTCTCCCACCCCGAGGTGGAAGTGGTCTACCCGGTCCATCTGAGCCCCGTGGTCCGGGAATGCGCCTTCAGCATCCTGAAGGGGCTGCCCCGGGTCCATCTGATCGACCCCATCGACGTGGAAAACATGCACAACCTGATGGCCCGCTGTTTCTTTGTCATGACGGATTCCGGCGGTCTTCAGGAGGAGGCTCCCGCTCTGGGCAAGCCCGTGCTGGTGCTGCGCCGGGAAACCGAGCGCCCCGAGGCCGTTCAGGCCGGCACCGTCAAGCTGGCGGGCGTCCGCAGGGCGGAGATCCTGGCTCTGGCCGAAGAACTGCTGACGGATCCCTCCGTCTATGATACCATGGCCCACGCCGTGAACCCCTACGGCGACGGCCACGCCTGCGAGCGCATCGCCCAGGGGATCCTGTGGCATTTTGGCCGGAGCGCCATACGGCCCGCGGATTTCCGGGCATAGCGTCTTCGCTGTGAAAGGAGCGCCCTTATGAAACGGATTCTTCCTCTTTTGCTGATCCTGCTGCTGGCTCTGAGCGCCTGCAGCGATTCCACCCCCGCGGTCTCCGGCACCGCAGCGGCCACGGAGCCCGTCGCCTCCCAAACGGAGGCCGCTCCGGACACCAGCACCCAGGCCGTCGAGCTCCCCGTCGTCAGCTCCACGCCGCCGGCGCAGACGGAGCCGACGGAGCCGACGGAACCGGCGGCGCTTTTCCCCCGGAAGCTGCTGGAAAACGACGCCTGCGTCCTCAGCGTCACCGACGTGAGCATGGACGAGATTTGGGGTCTCCAGGTAAAGCTCAGCTGCGAAAACAAGTCCGAGAACACCCAGCTCTTCACCCTGCTTTCCGCCTCCTGCCGGGGCTGGCAGCTGAACGCCGACTGGTTCACCCAGGTAAACGCCGGCGAGACGAAGGAATCCGAGTTCAACGTCTTCCCCTATTACCTGGACCTCTGCGGTCTGGATCGAGTGGACGAGTGCCGCATGCAGATCCAGGTGCAGAATTACGACTCCTTTACCGGCGAGCTCTTCGCGGATGAAAGCGTCGTGTTCTCCCCCACCGGTCTGGACCCGGCGCAGCTCAGCCCCGCACCCGCCCGGACGCCCGGCCCGGAAGACAGCGTGCTGCTGGACGACGAACGGCTCACCGTCAGCGTCTGCGGCGGCGAGTCGGACCCCAGCCAGCCCTTCATGTTGGTCCTCTATTATCAGAACAAGAGCGGCGAGGATCTGGCCGTCAGCTGGCAGGACGTGACCGTCAACGGGACCGACGCCAATTTCTGGCTCACCAAGGTCCTGCCCGCCGGCCTCCAGGGCTGGACTCTCATCTGCTTCGACGAGCAGACCCTGCGCAACAGCGGCGTCAGTTCCATCGACACGGTGGAGCTGACCCTGGCGGTCAAGGACCCCGTCACCCAGGAGGAATTTTACAGCCAGAGCTGCAGCTACCAAGCGATCAACAAATAAGCAGCACATGATACGAACGCCCGCCGGATCCCCGGCGGGCGTTTCAGATTGTCAAAAACTTTGATGCGCTTCTCATTCAGGCTGATCAGGACAAAAGGGAACGGGGAACAGGCAAAAGGAAACAGAAGAACGCCATAGGGGCAAACATCGATCATCTCACAATATACAGATACGGTGCGTAATACGCACGCCGGGATTACATTTCGTTCTTTTCGCCGGCGCGGGCGGTATTTCGGGGTTTTCGAAAAGGGGGATGCCCCCTTTTGGCCGTTTGAATGAGAGGAGGGTCCAGGGAGGGGGGAGAGATTCGGAATCTTCCCTTGCTTAAGGTTGTCATTTCCGAAGCACAGCTTCGCAAATGACG
>JAEEGL011122652.1_pt1 | contig 11793 bp, 11 predicted proteins | sample 9134231 | NCBI WGS metagenome assembly JAEEGL01 (sample SAMN16246548, study PRJNA631951) | gut metagenome | biome: gut microbiome; feature: rumen; material: fiber-attached | host: Bos | place: Iran: Karaj | collected 2018-10 | reverse complement strand
CAGAACGACCTTCTTCGGGCCGTATGCCAGGGCTGAAACGCGGTTCGCGTTGCCGTCGATGTTCACCATGACGCCGTCCTCGGTAATGGCGTTCGCGCTCGCAAGGTACACGTCTGCATCGTATGCTTCAAGCATCGCCTTCCTGCGGTCCTCTGCTTCATTCCTGTCGATGAAGCAGTAGTTTCCTTTCTTCAAGGCTTCCACCAGGCCGATCTCGTGGACGCTCATGCCGCCGCCCATCGTCACGGTGCTGCCCTCCGGGATCAGTTCCAGCGCTTTCTTGAGCGCCTCTTCTCTGGATGACGCGTAATAGCCCGTCATGTTGCGGGACCCAAGTCCCTTGATGACCTTCTGCGCCAGCAGTTCGTTGCGTTTCACGATGTTCTCGTCCATTTCGGGTCCTCCGCTTCCGTATGATATACTTATTATACACTGTAATCTTCCCGTGGTAAAGAAAAAACGCTTCAGATGAGCTGATCTCTTATAGTCTGGGACGGAAACTTGTGATATAGTAGGGAAAAGACGGCCCGAAACGGCCTTTGACGCACAGCGGCATTCAAGGAGGAAACGGTCATGGAAATGCTGGCGAAACTGAACAGTCCCGTCCTGTACCTGATATGCGGCGGGATCATCCTGTTCGTGGCAGTGATCTGCATCGTGTTTGCTGTCCGGGCATACCGGACGGGAAAGATGCTCGGGATCGATACTGGAAAAATGAAACGCGTGATCACGGCGAGCGCGACTTTCGCCGTTCTGCCGGGCGTAGGCATCCTTTTAGGCGTCATTGCGCTCTCCGGCAGTCTCGGCACGCCGTGGCCGTGGCTCAGGCTATCTGTCATAGGCGCCCTTCACTATGAGACGCAGGTGGCGGAGGCCGCGGCGGAGTCTGTGGGGATCGGGGGCCTGTCGATCGCGAACATGACGCCGGAGGCCTTTGTCACGATCGCGTTGCTCATGAGCTTCTGCATCATCTGGGGCATGGTCCTCATGATCGCAAACGGCAAGGCTTACACAAAAAAGCTGAAGGGTGCGGCGCCGGAAAAAAAGAAAGAGAGCGGAAAGAAAAAACCGGATCTTTCCGGTTTCGGAGATGCGGCGATGACGGCGATGTTCATCGGCCTCGTGTCTGCCTACATCGCAAGTTATATCGGTTCGATCGTGTCTGAAGAAGGTGTCCTGACTTTCAAGGGCAGCTGGCTGCCGCTTGCGGTCGCGCTGATCTCCGCGCTTTCGATGGCAATGTTCCTCTGGATCAAAAAGAAATACAAGGCCGACTGGGTCGACAGTTTCTCCGTCGCGGGCAGCATGCTGATCGCGATGACGGCTGCGATCTTTCTCGGAAGGCTTGCGGGGTAAGGAGGTGCCGGTATGGAAGAACGTAAAATGACAGATGAGCCCGTCTGCGGCGGACACGGAATCGGGATCTCCCCGGTTTTCTATGAAAAGTACCTGGATCATACGCACCGGTTAGGCCGGCTGTTCACGGCTGCGGTCCTGGTGCTGCTTCTTGCGGCGCCGTTCGTGATCGGTCTGTTTCTGAACGCGCAGCCGAATCTTTCGGCCGCGCTGAAGGCCTTCGTCAGCGTCGGCCTCGTTTATCTTGTCAGCGGGATCGTCGAATACCTGATCTATGTGCCGATGCTCGGCACCGGCGGCAGTTATCTCGCTTTCATCACCGGTAATCTGATCAACATGAAGGTGCCCTGTGCGATCAACGCGCGGGACATCGTCGGCGTGAAAAGCGGGACGCCGGAAAACGAGATCATTTCGACGCTCTCCATCGCGACATCGTCGCTCGTCACGATCCTCGTGCTCGCGCTGGGCGTGCTTTTGATGATCCCCCTGCAGCCCGTGCTGCAGTCGCCTGCCCTCCAGCCGGCGTTTGAGAATGTCGTCCCGGCGCTTTTCGGCGCGATGGCTTATAAGTATTACCGTGAGAACCGGATCGTCGCATTGGTCGTCGTTTCGTTCATGACGCTTCTTTTCGTCTTCATGCCTTCTCTCATTGGTTCAACGAGCATGATGGTCATCCCGAGCGGCGCTCTGGCGATCGGCCTCGCGTATCTGAGGTTCAGGAAAAACCAGAAGGAATCAGAGAAAGGAGAAAGCAGGTCATGATCATTCTGTATATCATTCTCGGGCTGCTCGCCGTTCTTCTGCTTCTCGTTCTGGCAGCCGTGATCCGCACGGTTACGATGCCTGAAAAAAAACCTTCCTGGACGCCTGTAAAGGATGCCGCGAGGGAACGCAAATACGCGGAAAAGCTCGCTGATCTGGTGCGCTATGAGACGGTCTCGTACAAGGGAAAAGTCCAGCGCGAGAAGTTTTTGGGCTTTCACAAGATCCTGGAAAGGATCTTTCCGCTCGTGCACCGCAATCTGCACAAGATCGAGATCGACGGCAGTCTGCTCTTCTGCTGGAAGGGAAAACACAGCGACCGTCCTTTGGTCCTGATGGGACACCAGGACGTCGTCCCCGCTGAGGGCAAGTGGGAACACGAGCCTTTCTCCGGCGACATTGAGGACGGGAAGGTCTGGGGCCGGGGCAGCGCTGACACGAAATGCTCGGTCATGGCCTTCTTTCAGGCTGTCGAGGAACTGTTAAGAGACGGATTCGTGCCGGAGCAGGACGTGTGGCTTGCATCTGCAAATAATGAAGAAGTCGCGGGCGACGGTGCTCCGAAACTTGTAGCGGAGCTTGCCCGCCGGGGCGTGAAGCCATTCATCGTCAACGATGAGGGCGGTTCGATCGTGACCGAGCCGATGGCCGGCCTGAAAGGGAATTATGCGATGGTCGGCGTGCTTGAGAAGGGTCAGGGAAACATACAGCTCATCGCGCGTTCCAACGGCGGCCACTCAAGTTACCCGCCGAAGGATTCGCCGATCGTCCGCCTCTCCCGCTTTGTATCCGATTTAGACAGGCATAACCCGATGCGCTCCGCCATGAATGATCAGGCACAGGAGATGTTCTCGAACATGGCGCCTTACGGCCCGTTCTGGATGCGCCTTCTGTTCGGCAATCTGTGGCTTTTCAAGCCGCTGCTCGTCAGACTGATGCCGTCGATCTCTCCGCAGGCCGCTGCGCTTCTGCGCACGACCGTCGCGCCGACGATGCAGTCGGGCTCGGACGGCTTCAACGTCCTTCCGCAGGAAGCGACGCTGACGCTGAACCTCAGATACATCCCCCATCAGGACAGGGATGAGAGCAACGCTGCGATCCTTTCTCTGGCAGAAAAGCACGGACTTGAGGCCCGGATCGTGGACGGGTATCCCGCGTGCGCTCCCGTGGATTCTCACAGTGACGCCTTCAAGCGCGTCGAAGAAGTCATTCACGAGGTCTTTCCCGGCCTTCCGGTCATTCCATACGTCATGACCGGCGGGACGGATGCCCGGCATTTTCAAAAGATCTGCGATGCCTGCATCCGCTTCTCTCCGGTTGTCTACGGTCCTGCGCAGATGAAAGGCATGCACGGGCTGAACGAGTATCTGGACACGGACAGCCTGCCGGGCGCCGTCGACTATTACAAGACGCTGATCCGGAAGAACGTATAAAACGCTGCCCTGATCCATATGAAATGCCCCCGTTTCCGGGGGCATTTCGTTTTTTTATTGCATCTGCCTGTCATGGCAAACTGCCGTGCTCATCACCACTTCTGGTACTCGCCGCTTCCGATCATGTTGTCATAAGTCGTCAGCGTCAGATCGATCGCATACAGATCGGTGCTGCTCAGTTTAAAATCATAATAGTAATCTCTTCCTTCCATTCGGACGAGGATCTCGCTCCCATTAAAATATGCATTCTGGATGGCACGCAGCATGTTGATGTAGGCATCGTCGTCATAGTACTCCCAGACACGGCCGCCGCTGTTATGCACCATTATTTCATCCTTTTACATATAACATATTTCAGTCCGGATGGCAATAAAAATGAGGCGCTGGTCAAAGCGCCCCATTTTACGCAATGCATATAAGAGTTTAAGCCGATTCATGCCCGAGTATCACTTCTTCGATCTTCTCGATGACTTCTTCCGGCTTAAGGCCGGCTTTCCTGCTAAGATCACCGACGGTCGCGCGGCGTATGAACAGTGTCGCGATCGGGGAATTGATGACCTTCAGCCGTTCGTCGGTTTTTACGGCTTCTTCCAAAAGCCACGGATAGGCGTCCAGAATGTCCTTCAGCTTCGTCTCCGCGCCGATCTTCATGATGCTCTCCATTCAGGCCGCCTCTTACTTCAACGCGTCAAGGTCGTACATCGTAAGGTACTCCTTCGTATTCTCGCACATCTCCCAGAACATCTTCTTCGCGTCCTCATACCCGCAGGTGATCAGCGGATCGTTTGCGAAGGCGGCAAAAATCTTGTTTACGTCGCGTTCCTTAATGCCTTCGAAGATCAGTTCCTCCTCATGGCAGACGCGCTCGATCATCGGGCTGATCGTCTCCGGGATCGGGCCCGCCAGAACAGGCGTCACGGTACCGGCGCGGAACACGGCGTTCGTCTCGACGACTGCGCCCAAAGGCAGGTTCGGGATCTGTCCGCGGTTGGGGAGGTTCACGTTCGTCACAAGATCCGACAGGCCGAGGATCGCGCGGATCTGACGCGTGCCTTCCTCTCCGGTCTCGCCGATCCGGACTTTCTCCTGTCCCGATACGAGCGCCGCGGAACGGGCCAGACGGTCTTCAAGGTCCTTCTTTCTGTAAGACACCGGCGTACGCGCGAAATGCATCTCCTTCACGCGTTCGTCGTTCTGTAAGAACCAGCCTGCCGGGCAGAACTCTGCCAGATGCCTGTCACCCGCCGCCGCGATATAGCCGAAGCGCAGAAACAGAGTCATCTTCACGAGTTCGTCGGAGGAAAAGTAGTCGGTCTCAAAGCTCTTGTTCGCCGCGATCTGCTTCCGGCTCCTATAACCGTTCGGATGCGCCTCGCAAAACGCCTTGTAGACCGGGAACAGGTCATGGTCCTTGTAATGCGCCTCAGTAAACCATGTGTAATGGTTCACGCCGACCGGATTGATCTTGATGTCGTCCCGGGTAAGCCCGGAAACGCCGAAGGCATCCTCCGCGACCTCGACCAGGAAGTTCTGCGTGTTGAACACCTCATGGCAGCAGCCGTAGGCCTTGATCTCCGGGAACGTATCATAAAGCTGTTTGACGCAGAGCGCCATCGGGTTCGTATAGGAAATGACCCACGCATCAGGGCAATGCTCGCGGACCTTTTCGGCGATGTACGCATACATCGGGAGCGTTCGCATCGCGCGGACGATGCCGCCCGGCCCCGTCGTGTCGCCGACGGTCTGATAAGTGCCGTACTTCTCCGGCCAGTGCACGTCCGATTCCATCTCGTCGAATGTCGCGGGCAGGATCGAAATGATCACGAAATCAGCCCCGCTGAGCGCTTCGTCGATCGTCTCGACCGCTCTGTATCTCCACGTCGTGTTCGCGCCCTCGGCCTCATTGAACTTGTTGCCGATGATCGCGTTGTTCTTTGCTGCCTGAAGATCGATGTCGTACAGATCGACTGATCCCGACACGTCGCCCATCGTCGCGAGATCGCTCATGAATTTCCACGCCCAGGCGCGAGAGCCTCCGCCGACATAGGTGATCTTCAGATCTTCCACATGGTCTCCGTAATGTTTCATCTTTATCCTCCCGGTTTGTTCTTTTACTGCCTGAAACCAAGTGCATTATAGCACCGTATCGGAGGTTTCGGAAGATTTTCGGGCTGATTTGTTCCGTTTTTTCATGATCCGGGCGTTTTTTGACACCCCGGCGGCCTTGACCGGACTGTTTGACGAAGCCCTCCGCGGGCAGGCACGCCGAAGAAAGGCTTGCGGAACGTACCTGCTTTGCCTATAATGTATATATCAATTGTCCGAGGTATGCACATGCGCACACTGGAAACGTTAAATGGAAACCTGCTCGCCGACCGCGCTTTCGAGCGCTACAATGCAATAAAGCGGATGGCGTTCGACCGTGAGAACGCCTCGCTTACCGGGAATCCCGTCGTTTTCTTCGGCGACTCGATCACCGATTTCTGCGATCTGAAAAAGTATTATCCCGACGTTTACGCGGTCAACAGGGGCATAGCAGGCAACACGGTCAGCGATCTGATCCACAGGATCGAGGGGTCTTTATTCCATGCAAGGCCTTCGAAGGTCGTGCTCCTGATCGGAACGAACGACATTCTGAACACGGACAAGACAATCGGACAGATCGCCGAATTATACGAGGAACTGCTGAAGCGGATCCGTGAAGGGTGTCCGAACGTTCCCGTCATCGTTCAGTCCGTCTATCCCGGTTTTGATACGCCTCATTTCGAGTTCCACAGCAATTATCACGACCGGGAGGATCTGATCGTCGAGCTGAACAAAAGGATCGAAGGACTGGCGTCAGAATACGGTCACGCTTATGTCGACGTTTATTCCGCGCTTCTTGAACACGGAACGAAATCGATGGACCGCTCCTACAGTTTCGACGGGTGTCATCCGAATGACGCGGGATACCTTGTCATCGCCAGGGAAGTCCGGCCGTATCTGTAAGACGCAAGGCGTCTTACGGCCTGCATCAAAACAGTCCGGAACATATGGACGGTTCCGGAAACATATCACGTCATAAATCATTAGGGGGAGGTTTTCAGACATGAAAACAGCAGTGATCACCGGCTCGGCCCGCGGCTTGGGCTTTGAGATGGCAAAACAGTTCCGCAAAAACGGCTACAACGTCGTGATCTCCGACATCAACGAAGAGAACTTAAGAAAGGCTGCGGACAGTCTTTCCGAAATGCCCGGAAACGGCGCTGTCCGTTCATTCGCCTGCGACGTCACGAAGTATGACCGGAACGAGGCGCTTCTTCAGCATGCGGTCGAACAGTTCGGCGACATCGACATCTGGATCAGCAACGCGGGCGTCAACCAGCCGGACAAACCGGTCTATGAACTCAAGCCCTCGGAGATCGAATTGATGCTGAACGTCGATCTGAAGGGCGCGATCTTCGGCTGCAAGGCGGCCTATGCAAGAATGCGGGAACAAGGTCACGGGCAGATCTTCGCGATCGACGGCTACGGCTCAAATGACGCGATGCAGATGGGACTGACGCTCTACGGCACTTCAAAGCGCGGACTCACCTATTTCATGCAGGCACTCGCGAAAGAGGCGGACACGCTCGGCGACAGCATCCAGGTCGGAAGGCTCTCTCCGGGGATCATGATCACTGATTTCCTCGTCAACGCGAACAATGACTCAACGAAGATCGAGCTTCCGGAGAAGACGAAGAAGGTCTACAACATCCTCGGCGATTATCCGGACGTCATCGCGGAATTTCTCGTCAAAAAGATGCTCGTCAATACGAAGAACGGGGTCGTCTTCGAATGGCTGACAAAAGGAAAGGCCATGTGGCGCTTCATGACCGCCGGCTTCAGCAAGCGCGATTTCTTCGCAAAGCAATAAGAACGCGGGTAAGGAAAGACCGCCGCACATGTAAGATGCGCGGCGGTCTTTCTGTCTTTGTGCGCGGATCCGCGCCTTGTCATTTCAGTTTCAGTTCCTTCAGGCCTGCCTTGTGCAGAAGATAAGTGCCGGCAAACAGGATCCCCTGCCCGACGACGTTCACGCCTTCGCCGATCCAGTTCATGGCCGGATTCGAGAAGTCCTTCGAGGACAGATACCCCATGCCGAGCATCGCGACGAACGCGACGAGGAACAGGACCATTGCCGTTCTTTTGCGCATCTTCTTCGCGATCAGCGCGAGGATCCCGCAGATGCCGAGGATGCCGAGGCACATCATCGCCACGAAGATCATCGTGCCTGAAAAGGCGGCCGGAACGGCTGCCGCAGAAAGAGCCGTCTCGCCCTGCTTTTTTCTGAAGAAATACATGGCGGCAAGGCCGAGTGCCGAAAGCAGAAAGCCGGAAGCCTGCATCGGGAAGAACGACATGCTCAGCCGTTCGAAATCACAGATGTTCGCGGCGTACAGAAGCTTCCAGGTCGCCTTGTAGCAGCCGGCGAGGATCACCATGATCGTGCCCGCGCAGAACAGGGCAAAGGCGCCCTTGCTCATCTTGTTGTACAGATCACGCTGCAGGATGACCGCGGTGATCAGGAAAACAACGACCGGAATGTAGTCGACGATCGCCATCGGAATGCTCATTGTATCTTCCCCCTGTCCGTGCCGGCGCTCAATGCCGGCTCTGATATGCTTTCATTATACCCCGCCTTATGAAAAAAGCAAACGGTTTATCATGAATGCACGGCCGATTGCGCCTTGACGAAGCCTCTGTGCGCCCGTTATAATGAAAGCAGTAAAAACTTGAGGAGGATCCGATATGGAACTCAAACGGCCCTTGGATTACGCAAAAGCGATCTGCGACACGAAGATGAGGGAGATCCCGGATGCGAAGGACCTGCCCCCGGCACCGCGCTTTCATTATCATCAGGGCGTGTTTCTTTCCGGCATGATGAAAACGTACGGGCTTTGCGGGGAGCGGAAATACTTTGATTACGCAAAACGCTATGTCGACACCTATGTCGACGAGAACGGCAATGTCAGCCACTGGGATCACGGCCAGATGGACGACATCCAGCCCGGCATCCTGCTCTATCCTTTGTATGACGCGACACGCGATGAGCGTTATGTCAAGGCGATGCATCAGCTGATCGGCGCGTTCCTGGATTATCCGCGGAATGACGACGGAGGTCTGTGGCACAAGAGTTTCCGCTACCATCAGATGTGGCTGGACGGTCTCTACATGGGCGGTCCTTTCATGTCCGAATACGGCGAGCGGTTTGACCGCCCCGAATACACAGATTTCTGCGTCAAGCAGGCGCTTCTGATGGAGAAACACACGAAGGATCCCGTGACCGGGCTCTTCTTCCATGCGTTCGACGATTCCCGGAGAGAAGCATGGGCGGATCCTGCGACCGGCTGCTCGCACGAATTCTGGGGCCGTTCCGTCGGCTGGGTCCCTGTCGGACTGCTTGACGATCTGGATCACATCCCGGAAGACCACCCCAAACGAAGCGAAGTCATCCGCGAAGCAACGGACCTTTTGAAAGCAGTCTGCAAGTTCCAGTCGGAAGAAGGCAGATGGTATCAGGTCATCAACAAAGGCAGCGAGCCCGGCGACTGGCTCGAGAACTCCTGCTCCTCGCTCTTCTCCGCCGCCCTGTTCAAGGCCGTCCGCAAGGGCTATCTTCCGGAGGAATACCTGGCGTACGCATGGCGCGGCTACGAAGGCGTGATCCGCTCGCTCGAATATGACGGCGACAACGTCCTGCTCGGCCATGTCTGCATCGGAACCGGCGTTGGCGACTATCAGTATTACATCGACCGTCCGACTTCCGTAAACGACCTGCACGGCATGGGCGCGTTCCTGATCATGTGCGCCGAAGCCGAAATGGCCATGAAGGAATAAGCAGAAAAAGGGAACGGATCCGTTCTGCGGCATCCGACAACAGAAACGCACATGAAAACGGCGCCGGAATGTTCCGGCGCCGTTCCTGTCACCGCGGGTGCCCGTCTTTGCTGCCCGTTGTCCCGCGGCTTTACAAGAAAGCACACTCCGGAGCAGGGGAAGTAGCTAGGGAGTGTGCCGATATATCCACACCGGTCTCCCGGTCGGATACCTTCTTTGGACAGGGTTCTGCTTGTGTTTTTCACCCTGCTGGTATATCATAATACTGTCCACCAGTGAACAGTAAAGGGGTTTTTTCAAAAATGTCCGAAAACTTTAAAGAAACTTTTACCTCGGAGGAGCTGGCCCGGGCGCTGGGCGTGAGCCGCTCGAAGGTGCTTCGCGTCGAGGACACCGGGCTCATTTCTCCGGCAAGCCGGGGCGGCCGGGCGAATTCACGTCATTATGATGCGAAAGCGGCGCTGAAACTGAAAAGATTCCTGCTCTACCAGGGCCTGGGGTATACCAGTGATCAGGCGATCCGTTATTTCAACGGCGATGTGGACTTTGAAGATGCGATCGCGGAACTTGAAGACCGGATCCATGCGCTGACCGTCGCGCTGAACGCGATGAAGCTCAGGACAGACTCGACCCAGCACCTGATCGTTCAGGAACTGACGACGGTTCCCTGCTACTATTACACGAAAGAGGTGCGCCTTGCGATGAGCGCGCAGGAAGCGATGGACAGCATCCTGGACGCAACTGCCGAGGCGATAAGAAAAGGCTGCACGCTGCGGCCCGAGCTTCCTATCACATGCATCAACATCGCGCCCGGGTCATACGAGACAGTCCGTCCGCGCCTCTGCATCCCGATCGTCAGCGCAGTGAAGGATGATCACGTGATCTTTCTTCCGCGCGAGGAAAAAAGGTGCGTCCACTGGTACGGCGTGTCCAGCGAGGAGAATTACATTTCAGAATATCTGAAGCTTTTGAAGGACAGGGGGATCGGAATTGGCGACGACTTCCGAATCCGCAGCGAGATCCTGTCCTATCCGCTCGATCTGAACCTGCCGCGAAGGGACTCCTGGGTCTTAAGATTTTATCTTCCGGACTGAAGGGGCATGGCAGGCATGAAAGGAATCAAAAAGTGCGTCAGGAAACCCTGACGCACTTTTTGATCGTAAGCATTGCGGAATGCGGTTTTTAGAACACGCCCTGGTCCATCATGGCCGAAGCGACCTTCTCAAAGCCGGCGATGTTCGCGCCCGCAACGAGATTGTAGCCGAAGCCGTAGCGTGCCGCCGCATCCTTGGAGACCGTATAGATGTGCTCCATGATGCCCTTCAGTTTCTCATCGACTTCTTCCGCCGTCCAGCTTAAACGCTCCGAGTTCTGGCTCATCTCAAGCGCGCTGACCGCAACGCCGCCGGCATTTGCCGCCTTTGACGGCGCGACCGTGATGCCGCAGTCCATCAGGTACTTCAGCGCATCGTTGTAGGTCGGCATGTTGGAGACCTCGATGTAGTACTTCGTACCGGAAGACGCGATCTTCTTTGCTTCTTCCATGTCGACTTCGTTCTGCGTTGCGCCCGGCATGTAGATGTCGCCCTTGACGCCCCACGGCTTCTGTCCCGGGAAGAATTCGCAGCCGAACTTCTTCGCGTAATCCTCGATGCTGCCGTTCTTGCTGGCGCGCATCTTGAGCAGATAGTTGATCTTCTCTTCGGTGCATACGCCGTCCGGATCGTAGACGTAGCCCTGATGGCCGGAGATCGTGACGACCTTCGCGCCAAGTTCCGTCGCCTTCTTGCAGATGCCCCAGGTCACGTTGCCGTAGCCGGAGGAAACGATCGTCTTGCCTTCAAGCGTCTCGCCCGCATCCTTCAATACGTTCTGCAGATAATAGATCGCGCCGTAGCCGGTCGCTTCCGGACGGATCAGGGAACCTCCGTAGTTTAGCCCCTTGCCCGTCAGAACGCCGTTCTCAAACGCGCCCTTCAGCCTTCTGTATTCGCCGTACATGAAGCCGATCTCACGCGCGCCGACGCCCATATCGCCTGCCGGAACGTCGACGTCCGGTCCGATGTAGCGGTACAGTGCCTGCATGAAGGCCTGGCAGAACCGCATGATCTCAGCGTCGGACTTGCCGGCCGGATCAAAGTCGGAGCCGCCCTTGCCGCCGCCGATCGGAAGACCGGTCAGACTGTTCTTGAAGGTCTGCTCGAATGCCAAAAACTTCAGCATGCCCGGATAGACGTTGGAACGGAAGCGCAGGCCACCCTTGTACGGGCCGATCGCGCCGTTCATCTGGCATCTGTAGCCGGTATTCGTATGCCACTTATGCTCGTCGTCTTCCCACGCCACGCGGAACGTGAACATCCGCTCGGGAACGGTCATGCGATTT
>JAEEGL016015699.1_pt1 | contig 11794 bp, 9 predicted proteins | sample 9134231 | NCBI WGS metagenome assembly JAEEGL01 (sample SAMN16246548, study PRJNA631951) | gut metagenome | biome: gut microbiome; feature: rumen; material: fiber-attached | host: Bos | place: Iran: Karaj | collected 2018-10 | reverse complement strand
CTTCTAAAATTATAACTTATAATCACAATATGGAAAAAGAAAACTTCAGATTTTGCAGAAAATGTCTTACAAGAGATATGATTAGCAAAGACGAGTACTTTAAGACTTTGCAGGATCTTATAGACAATATTCCGGAGGAGATTAAGACATCCTCCGACTTATATGAAAAACGGCTTCATACCTGCACAGAGTGTGAGAGACTTGCCGACGGTATGTGCGCCGCCTGCGGCTGTTATGTGGAATTAAGAGCCGCCAAGGCAGGTAATTCCTGCCCGTATCATTTATGGTAAGATTTTAAGGATTGACTTACTTGGTCAAATGGGTTAAGAGGGGTTCATATGATTACATTTCAATCTTTTTTACAATCTATAAGAAGACAGAAACGTGTGGATCTTGATACTCTCGGAATGGGTATATGCAGTCCCAGCTTTTTATCCAGAGTGGAAAGCGGTGACAGAAAGGCTCCCTATCTGTTAAGAGAATGCCTTATGGGACGTCTCGGTATTTCGGGAGACAGCTTCTATGAGTTTCTTCAGCCCAAAGAATACGAGGCCTGGAGACTCAGACAGGAAATCGTTCACAATTTCTTATTCGATCAATCCGAGGAAGTTAAGATTAATATAGAAAAATACGGCAAACTGTTTAGCTCCGACGACGTCATTTCCAAACAGTTTTATTTGTATGTCAGTGCCGAGGCTATGGTATCGGAGGGCAGTAACATCGGAGACGCCCTTAACCTGTACAAAGAAGCTGCGGAATGCTCCATGGGCCATCTTGTCAGGAATTTTGACGGATATTTTGATGCCGCGCTTTTATCCATACAGGAATACTGTGTCCTGGTTAAATATATTTCCGCTGAAATTGCCGCCGCAGACAGCGCCGAAAAGGGGCGGGTTAAAGAACTTCTTTCAAAGCTAGTAAGAATTATGGACAAAATTGAGAAGGACAATTCCGACGGTGATATAGCCGCCAAAATCTGTTCCATGGCGGTTGCTTTTTACTCAAAGGGAGTGCGGAAGTTCTTCCCGGATGACAGCGGGTATTCTTTCGAAGAGAAGGACAGATGCTTTAAAGCGGTGGAATTTTTAAGAAAGTCTCAAAAGACATACTATCTGTCGGAGATTATGGAGGCTCTCGGTACCAATTCGCGTCTTAGTGAAAGCGAAAGCCGTTACCTTGATGAACTGAAGGAATACCTTAAAGTTATAGAGAGCATATACAAAGCAAACGGCCTGTCCATGAAAGCCTGCAACACAAACAGTGCATATGTCCTGGTCGAAAGCGGTGCTTACGCAATAAGCGATGTTTTATTAAGAAGACGTAAGATGTTAAGGCTTTCTCAAAAAGAATTGTGTGAAGGAATCTGTGCCGAAAAAACCATGGCCAGAATGGAGAACGGTAAATGCGCAGTTCAGGATGTCATTTTCAGACAACTGTGCGAACGTCTGAAGCTTGTGCCGGATTACGTGCACGGTGAAATCGTATATGACGATTTGTACACCTATGATTTATATAACAAAGTCAAGGATGCCGATAACAGTAAGAGCATTGAGGAACTGAGCAACAACCTTAAAAAGTTAAAGGACAATATGAATATGGAGGTTCTCAGCAACAAGCAATGCTGGGCCAGAGCCTTTAACAATTTAAAAAGAATGCGGGACGAGATTACGGATGAAGAATATTGTGAGAATATTCTTAAACTGTTAAGTCTTACAATAGGTGATTTAAACAGAATAGATCGGGAATGCGTCTGCTTTACGGATGCTGAGAAAAAGCTTCTTCATAATTTTACATTAAGACACAACAAATCAAAAAAAGAATATCTGGATCTGATTGTAACGGAACTTGCAGGCGAAGCCGGTGACATTAAGCTTCTTATGCATTACGGAATAAATGCCTTTCTGCTTTCTTTTTACGCCAGTGAACTGGGAAACGAAAGCCTGTATTCCGAATCCGACGCGGTAAGCAACAGAATTCTTAATACAGGCCTTCGCATTAACTCCCTGGCATATATAAGCGACAATATTTACAACAAATATTGGAATGCCAAAGAAATCGGGTCATATGACCCAAAGGACCTTGATCAATGCTTAGCACTGAGCAAGTTTTCCTACAACAAACGTGATGTGGATTTTTATACTTCAAGAAAGCAGGTATGAATTATCAGCCTTCCTGAGTCTTATCGTTGTCATTGGCTACGGAGTATTCTTCGGTAACAGATACATAGGAAGAACTGCCTGCGCTTTCGAAAAGCTTAGCGGCCTTTGCGCCCATGAGTAATAACATACAACAGATAAGTAATGCGGTGATAAGTTTTTTCATTTTTAGTCCCCCATTTCCCTGAGAATTTTTGGTTTTCGTGTTTCGATAACAACATAATACAATGGTGCGTCATGCAAAATCAACGGACAGAGTTGGCAAAAAAAGTTGCCAACTCTGTCCGTTGATTTTGCTTATAAGGCTAACATATATTGAAATTGTCAGTTAGTATCATCAATTGCATCGTTTACGTAAACTGATGCATTGTTGCTGTCAATCGGAACTTGGAAAGGAGGCAAAGCGGTGAAGATTATCAGAAAGCAAACCGGCAGATTTGAAGTAGGCTTTTGCGCTCAGTGCGGCGGTAACTGTGATAACAGATGCCAGGAACAGTGCTTAAGCAAATAAATCTTAAAGGAGTAGCACATAATGAGAATCATAAAAAAAGGGTACAGAAACCTGGGATTTTGTGCTGTTTGTGGCGGTAACTGCGACAACAGATGCGGAGAACAGTGTTTGGCTGATTAATCCCTAACCGTTTAACCTTAGAACGTCTATAAATGTGGAGTAATGCATATTTGGACGTTATATAGGCGTTATTTACCAGATATGTGTTGCTTCAACTAAGCCCGAAAGGAGATATAGAAATGAAAGTTATCAAGAAAATCGCAGACAGATTCACTCTTGGATTCTGTAATGTGTGCAGCAACAACTGCTATAACGACTGTGGCAAACAGACAGGATGCAGCGGTCTTAGCACTTCCTGCGGCGATAAATAGTAGGATTTAGGAGCAGTTTATGAGAGTTATAAAAAAAGGAACAAATAAAAAGTTTATGGCAGCTTACTGCGTAATATGCGCAGGTGTTTGCTATAACAACTGCAGACGTGTTTGTTTCAGCGACTGCATTGCCGACTTTGAGGGAGGCGAAAAAGAAGAATAAAAATGCCGTGACTGACAGCGCAATGCATTTGTTTTTTATATAGAAAACAATATGGCGAAAAACATTAAGTACAGGAGAGGTATACGAATATGAAATTTATAGTAAAAGGAAAGAGATCGTTAAGCGGCGCATGTGTATGCACCAAATGCAACTGTAACGGTACGTATGAGCCGCCGGATCACCTCTGTTCGATATTTGTTTAATGATTCGATGTTCTAAGAAAGGAAAAGACATGAAATTCATTATTAAGAAAAGCGGAGTCTTTGAAGGCGTATGTGTATGCACCAATTGCGGTGCAAACTGTGAAAAATACAACAGCCACGGCTGTGCTACCAGCGGCTCTGACTGCGGGGCTCTGGTCAGAGGATAGGAGATATGTATGAGATACATAGTAAATAACAAAAAGGAGTATACAGTGGGCTTTTGCCTTTCCGCATATTGCAATCACTGCGGAAGAGATTGCGGAAAGGACTGCAACTACTGCAGCAACGTAAGATAGGAACTGTAAACGGATGTAAATTACGGGGAAGGAGGAAACCGGGGACCTTGGGGTCTTTGGAAACAACCATGAGGTATATAGTGAAAGGCTTGACCAATAAGGGGTATTGTTACTGTTCGCAATGCGAAGACGACTGCCCTTCAAGATGCAACAAATGTGCTAATTACACCACATGTAAAGATAAGGTTTATTACTGCTGATAACAAAGAACGGAGATTGCCATGAGATACATTAAAAAATTCGGAAAAGGCAAATATTATTGCTACTGCAGCGACTGCAATTTCTGCGACGGAAAATGCAATGTCTGCTATTCAAAGGATGACAACAAATGCCCCGGATATTGCGGAGCCGTAATTTATTAGAAACAAACATACTAAAGAACGAATAAAGAGGTATATATGAAAAAATCAAGATACAACAGAATTCTGGAGTCAGACGGTAAAAAGATAGCATTTAACAGTATTACCTGTTCCCTTGCCGAAGTGGACGACGACTTTTTCAGAATTCTTGACAACCTGGACAACCTTGACTTTGACAATTTGTCCGAAAAAGATGCAGAACTTGTGGAGCAGATGAAGGAAGGCAACTTTATAGTTGAAGACTGCCTTGATGAGCTTAAGCTTGTTAAGTTCAGAAACTATAGCGGTAAGTTTTCCGAAGGCAGCTTCGGCTTTGTGCTTGCTCCCACACTTGCCTGTAACTTTGCGTGCCCTTACTGTTATGAAACCGCCAGACCCGGAATGATGACAAAAGAAGTGCAGGATAAGCTCATCGAAAGAATCGAATTCGCCGCATCCCACGGAAGAAACATTGACAATACCTGGTACGGCGGAGAACCCTTGCTTGCAAAAGACATCATTAAGGATTTCTCCGACAGATGCAAGGCAATCTGCGAAAAGAACAATGTTACATACAAAGCATACATTGTAACAAACGGCTACCTTATTGATGAAGACATTATAAAGCTTATGAAAGACGCCAACATCACCGGCGCTCAGATTACCATAGACGGCCCTCCGGAGATTCACAATCAGAGAAGAAAGCTTAAGAATTCAAACGAGCCTACTTTTGACAAAATCATCGGAAACGTTAAAAAGCTTATCGAAAACGGCATTACAAACGTCTGCTTAAGAATCAACGTGGACAAGACAAACATCGACCAGGTTGAAGAACTTCTGGATATTTTCGATGCCAACGGCCTTAACGATGTAATCGTAAACCTCGGTCATGTTACCGCATACAACGACGCCTGCAGCAGTGTAGCCAATAATTGCCTCACCGTAAAAGAATATGCGGAAAGCGATTTAAAGTATCAAAAGATTTTAAATGACAGAGGATACTCCATCGCGGGCAATTATCCTTTCTACCCCGGCGTTAAAGCCAACTACTGCTGTGCGGACCACAGAGATTCTTTTGTAGTGGATCCCGAAGGATATCTCTACAAGTGCTGGAACGACGTAGGAGACATAAATCGTTCTGTAGGCAATGTAAACAGTGAAAAAGAAGTGGACAGAATGCATGCCATGAATCTTGACTACATGATGTGGTCACCCTTCGAGCACGAGAAGTGTGTGGATTGCGACATTCTTCCCATCTGCATGGGCGGATGCCCCTACTCAGGAGTGGTATCCGGCGAGCCTAAGTGTGAAAAGTGGGTATACAGCCTTGATGAAACACTTATAGCAACCTACAAACAGGACTTAGAAAAGAATAATGAAGCAGCAACCGTTTAAGGTGCCATTCCTTGCAAACGATCTAAGATTTGCACAGGCTATGTCAAGCCCGTATCTTACAGAGCGGGTAAGAGAACTTTGCGGCAAGTTTGGATTTAACAAAACCATCAGATTAAAGATGGTGGAAAGTTTTAAACCTGTTTCTTTGGCCTTAAACATCTTTATTCCAAACTGGGTGATAGGTCTTGGACTGGGAGACGAAATTCTTATTTTGAATCCCGAAAGATGGAATAACAACATTACAATGGAGCAACTGATTCTTCATGAATCCGTGCACATCATTCTGGCGGAATACTGCAATGCCTCCATTCCCGCGTGGCTAAACGAAGGCCTCGCAACCTTTTACGCGGGTCAGGATTGCGGTTTCCCCGGTGATGATTTTAACCTGCTTCACCTTGACTATTCCACCGACAATTTTTACGCCAAGGCCAAAGCACTGGTGGAAAAAGCAATGGATGATTTCGGAGAAGCTTTCCTGTTAAAGGAATTAAAAAACTGGAATGACCAATGCACTATCATGAAAAAACTATTAAAGGATTGCGGGTGAATAAATAATCCGCAATCCGCCATAAATATACGGAGCAAGAGGGAATGAGTACGATTGTTATAAAAGAAGCGGACATAAACGACTGCGAAATAATCTGGAAAGAAATTGAAAACATTGCCCCTTCCGAATGCGGAAAAAGAATAAACGACTATAACATTTATCATTCAAAAAACAGCCTTGGGAGGGTATTAAGCGACAGTTCCTACAGGGAGAAGGTTCTTATAGCAAGAAAGGATGACAAGGTCACGGGAGTAGCGGATTTTACTCTTTGCCGACCCGACTATCTTTTTTTTGAAAATGAATTCGGCTATATAAGGTATCTTGTGGCGGATGATGACGAAACCCGAAAGGCACTGTATGACGCGGTAAAAGAAAGACTTAAAAATTCAAAAATACGATATGTTGCCAAGGATGTGTGGAACACCGAAAGCGAAGAATACAAAAACCTGTCGGAACTTGGCATGAAAAAGCACAGAACAAGACTGTTTAAGGAACTTAAAAAGGAAGACAAATGATTGGGGAAGTAATTAAAAAAATACTGGCGGTAAACAAAAAGTATGCAAAAAGGGAAGCCTTGGGACTGGTGCTTACCATCTTTTTTTCCGCATCTGTTTTTGCATCCACCCTTGTCTCGAGATATTTAATCGATGATGTGCTTCCCACAAAATCCTTTGAAAAGCTGATGTTTGGCATGACACTTTTTTTGCTGGGATGCATAGGACAGCCCATATTCCAGTATACAAAGAACAATGTCTTTAACAAGATTAGCGAAGACATAACCCTTGAATACAGGAAAGTCATGTTTACAAGGATAATAGAGGCTCCCATGAAGTTTTTCGACTCCTGTCAGTCGGGGGCGTTGGTATCAAGGATTGCCAATGACGGCAGAACGGTAAGCGATTTTATCACAAATTTTTTTGTGGTGTATGTAAAGAATGTAGTGCTGGTAATTCTGATACTGGGCGGAATGCTTTATATGTCGCCTGTTCTGACCGCGATGGTGGTTGTGCTTTTTGCTCTTTCTTTTTTCATAAGCATGAAGCTTACAAGGAAAATATCTGAATTGTCTCAGTCGGTATACGAATCCTATGACAGAGTATGTGTAAAAATAAACCAAAGCGTCAGAAACATCTGCCTCATCAAAAACTTCGGCAAGCAGCGGGAAACCGTGGATGACTTTACGGGGATTATCTCCGATAACAGGCGGTTTAACATAAAGATAAGAAGGCTTAATAACCTTGTTAATTCAACCGGCAATGCCATGACCATTATTTCATTGGCAGTGCTCTATGGAGTGGGTACCTGCTTTGTTATGAAGGATATCTGTACCATAGGTACTATTATTGCTTTCGGTCTGTTTTTTCAGAATCTTGCGGGCCCCATAAATGAGCTCATGAGTACTACTGTCGGCATAAAGGAAATTTCGCCGGCTATTAAGAGAATCGAGGAATTCACCAAACTTGAGGCGGAAGAAAGCGATAAAGGCGAGCACCTCTACGGTATAAACCGGTTGGAATTCAAAAATGTCAGGTACAGCTACGACAAGGCTGTTTATGCGCTGGATGATGTTTCTTTTTGCGTATCGGGGAAGGGTACTCTTGCACTGATAGGCGATTCCGGTGCCGGCAAGTCTACCATAACAAAGCTGATAGGCAGATATTATGCGGATTATGAGGGGAGCATACTCATAAACGACCGGGAAATAACGGAGTTTTGTGCGGCGGATGTGAGAAATCAGGTAAGCGTTGTATCTCAGGATACGGAGCTTTTTAACGATACCATCATGAACAATATAAAGATGGGCAAAGAAATCAGCGACGACTACGTATATTCGGTGTGCAAGTCCCTAAATATTTATGACTATATCTGCTCTCTCGAGAAGGGCTTTGATACTGTCATAAACGAAAAAATAAATTTGTCCGGAGGGGAAAAACAAAGAGTGGCGCTTGCCAGAGCACTTCTTAAAAATGCTTCGGTATATATACTTGATGAACCGACGGCTTCTTTGGATCCTATAAATGCGGAAAGCGTAAAGCGGGTAATAGACAAACTTTCCAAAAAGAAGCTTGTAATTCTTGTAACCCATGACATGGATATCCTGGAAGCTGCCGACGAAATCTTTGTAATGAGAAACGGAAAAATCGAAGAGAGGGGCAGTTACAAGGAACTTGATTCGAAGGATTCATATTTTAAGGAACTTATTAAGAACTACGAGGAAACCGAAACCAACGAAGAAATCTACAGAGGAAAAGAATTATGTATATAGTACGTGAAGCCGGAAAAGGCGATATAGATGCTGTTTATGCACTCTGGAGAGAGCTTTCCAGAGACCAGATGGGAAAGGATTACTGTTACGAAGGCGGTCTTGAATTTAACAATCCCGCCTGCAGAAAGCAGATAGAGGATTCCATAAACTCCAAGGACAGCGGAGTGTTTGTGGCCTGCATGGAGTCGGGGGAAATAGCGGGTTTTATAGAAGTCTGGGCAAACTGTTCGGATTTTATGGTCTTTAACCCTAATGCGGGGTACATTGTTCACTACTATGTGAGAGAGAACGCAAGGGGTGGGGCTTTTGATTCTTTTTCCATGCTTCACAGACTCTACAGGGCTGCGGAAGAGTGGCTTAAAAGAAGGGGCAAGGAAATGGTAATAGCGGATGCTTTTTATCACAACGACAGAATCGTCAGTCTCTTAAAACTTGAAAAGGTATACCCGTACAGGGTAAGAATGGTTGAAAGAATATGAAATTTTACTGGGCCCTGTTTAAGGCTTCTTTAAAGAAAAATCTGTTAAGATACCTGGTCATTCTCGTAACCATAGCCATTACGGTGTCGGTGGCGGTTGCCTCCCGAAGCATAACCGATAACGCGGTATCGGGAAGGGATGAGCAGTTCAGAAAAAATACACTTAACAGTCAGATTCTGGTTAAACAAAAGAAAACCGACGACGGCGGTGTTTATTTTGAATATGACAAGGAACTTGAAGAAAAGCTTAAAGGCGTTCCGGGAGTAAAGACTGTTATGGTCAGAACCGGTGGAAACGCAATCGATAAGTCCAATGAAGAGTACATGAACATTGTGGGCATGGACATTGTTGCACAGAACGAGGTGTATGCTTTTAAACTTTCGGAAGGGGATATAAGTAATCCTTCTGAGGATTCCATCATAATAAATAAAGATTATGCCGTTCAGTGTGACTACAAGGTAGGCTCTAAGATAACCTGCCTGATTAACGACAAGGAAAAAGAATTCACGGTCATAGCCATAAGCGAAAACGAAGGCATTTTTTCGCCGGGCGTTAATACCAGCGTAGCTTTGAGAAGCACCGTTGAGAAGCTTATCGACAAAGAAGGCTTCATCTATTCAATGGGACTTACCCTTGACAATCTTGAGGATATAACGAATACCGTCATAGAGGTGGGCAAAGTGTTACCCGACACTCTCGAGGCGGAGCAGACCTACGACCTTGAGCACTTTAAAGCTTATGTTGGCACCATCAGAATATCTCTTATGGTGGTTTCGGCGGTATTTGTGCTGGTACTTGTTTTTAACTTCTACATAACGGTTAAGCTTATAGTCACCGAGAAAAAGAAACAGTACGCCGCCCTCAACAAAATGGGCATTCCCGTAAAGGCTTTAAGAAAAGAAATGCTCTTTGAAAATATCACAATAGCAATATTCTCCGCGCTTTTGGGAGACGGGCTTTCTTTTCTGATAGTAAGAGTCGTCTACTCCATATTAAGAGTCAATGCACCGATAGAAATTGACCCGGTTACGATGGCTTTGGCTGACGCAGCTGTTTTGATTATGGTAATACTGTTTACGGAATGGGCGTTCTTTAAAGGCTTTTACCTTAAGGAAAAAACTGACGGAATCGGAATTAAGCGTTTAAAGACAGCGTTAAGCGTTTTGTTGTATGCGGTATCTGCTTTTGCGGCGATATATCTCTTTGAAGAGGCAAAGACAAACGGCGAAAGAAAGGTGATTTACTTAATAATCGGGTTCCTTTTGGCGCTTCTTTCGGTAGAGGGACTGGCAGGCAGGTTTTTTGAGCTTTTGTTTGGATTATTACACAAAGCAGGCTCAAAAAGTATATTTACCATCGAAATGGATGTTAATTCCAAACGTTTTGTGAATATATTAAGGATACTGTCACTTTTGGCCATGGCTTTCTTTATGAGCTTTTCCATAAGGAGCATGGTGGAGACTGAGGTGGCCAAGATTTCCCAGGCGGCCGACTACAGATTCGTTTCTTTTGAGGATACGGGCTATGAAAAGGAACTGGAGGAATTAAGTGAAGGCACAATAGTTTCCAAGCAAAAGGATGTCTCATACAAACTTAAGAATTCTACAATAAGAGTAATCAGCATCGACGATTTGTACAAGGACTATTTTTCCTGCGAAACCATTCAGGAAGGAAATGAGGATATGTATGATAAGCTCGGTGAGGGCAAAAATGTTATCATATCAGTTTCCGTAAGTCATACGGAAAAAATAGGCCTCGGAGATACGCTTGTACTTGGAAATGTGCCCTACAAAGTAACCGGCGTGGTAACAAGCTTTAACAACATGGGTAAGGTGGCTTACGTCGCAGGTAAGAACTTTGACGAGGATTTGGGAAGTGCCGCAAGCGTGACTTACCTTATTAAGTCCGATGCGGATGACGACCTGATGGTAGAGGGCTTTAACAGAATTCTCTACACTCATGAGGACGAAGAATCGTATTTTAACGATGCAAGAGAGAACAATGAAAACAACAGTAAGAACAATACCATGACCTTCAATCTTGTAAGCGTTTTGATAATTTTTTGTGCCCTTGCCGGTATGATAGGCATTTCCAATAACATATATATAGAGACCATGGCAAGGCGAAAGAATATTTCCGTAAAGAGACTCTTGGGATTTAAAAAGAAGAGTATTGTCTTTGGGTTCCTAAAGGAATCGGTTCTTAACTTCTTATTTAGCACGGCTGTGGGAACGGTTCTGGGAATACTGGCGGGAATATATCTTATGAATATTTTGGAAGATTACATAGGAAATGTTTCCTACAGACTTAAACCCATTCATTTTGTGGCAACCGGGGCGATAATACTGGTTGTTTCGCTTCTCAGTTATTCTTTCTCGGCGAGAAAGGCGGTTAAGATGGACGCGTTAGAAGAAGTAAATGCTTCGGGAATGTAGAAACGGAAAGGAGATTCGGGCAACCGATACATAAATATGAGTTTAATTAAAACTGTGGGGCTTACCAAAAAAAGAGGAACGCAGACCGTACTCAATCAGGTGGATTTATCCGTAAACGAAGGCGATTTTGTAGCCATTATGGGTAAGTCTGGAGCTGGAAAAAGCACCCTTCTTTATATACTCGGAGGAATTGAAACCGCGGATGAGGGAGAGGTTGTTTTTAACGACAAATCCCTCACGGGGCTGTCTGAGAACGCACTTTCCGATATCAGGAGGAAGCATTTCGGCTTTGTTTTTCAAAATTACAATTTAATTGATGAAATGACGGTGGAAGAGAACTTGCTTCTTCTTAAGTATTACGACAAAAAACTTGGTACAGACACCAAAGAAAAACTGGTGGAATATGCGGAACGTTTTGATATTTTAAAATGCTTAAAGAAATATCCCGGACAGCTTTCGGGCGGTGAAAAGCAGAGAGTTGCCATAGTGAGAACTCTTTTGTCGGACTCGGAGGTAATCTTTGCGGATGAACCTACCGGTGCCCTTGACAGCGTTAACTGCAAGGTAGTTATGGAGGCCTTAAAGCAGGTTAATGAAAAAGAAGGAAAGACCATAGTCATGGTTACCCATGACG
>JAEEGL016002831.1_pt1 | contig 11794 bp, 8 predicted proteins | sample 9134231 | NCBI WGS metagenome assembly JAEEGL01 (sample SAMN16246548, study PRJNA631951) | gut metagenome | biome: gut microbiome; feature: rumen; material: fiber-attached | host: Bos | place: Iran: Karaj | collected 2018-10 | reverse complement strand
GGATGCAAACGATGCCTATGCTCTTTTACTGTCTGATGGCAGCAGGGCATTTTTAAAAGCCAACAGTATTTCAAACGCTGATTTTTTCAGGGCCGAAAAGGAAGGAATAGATGCTATCAGGTTCACAGGAACAATAAGGGTTCCTGAAGTATTTGCAGCCGGTATTGATGAGGGATATTCCTTTCTTTTGATGGAACATATCGGAAGCACAGGAAAGATACGCGGATTCTGGGATGAACTTGGACGGAAGCTTGCAGCCATGCATAAGGCTGATACGTCCGGTTTCGTAAATGGCGGAAAATACGGATTTAAGAATGATAATTATATCGGCGCAGGATATCAGAAAAATAAATGCATGGACAGCTGGACTGAATTCTTTGCGGAGCAAAGGCTCAGATACCAGTTTAAGAGGGCAGAGAGATATTTTGACAGTGAGATCATAAAGAAAGCAGAAAGGCTCCTTGATACACTGGACAGATTTCTCTTTGAGCCCGAAAGGCCTTCCCTTCTGCACGGAGATCTTTGGGCGGGGAATTTTATGTCTGATGAGAACGGCAATCCCATGCTCATAGATCCGGCTGTATATGTGGGCTGTAACGAAGCGGATATAGCCATGACCGAGCTTTTCGGGGGCTTTGACAGGGGCTTTTATATTTCATATTTTAACGAGTTTGGAAAGGTGCCGGGATATGAAGACAGACGGGATCTGTACAATCTCTATCATCTCACAAACCATCTGAATCTCTTTGGCAGCAGCTATCTTTCTGCGGTAGTCAGGATAATAGAAAAATATCAGTGATTTCGTTTCTCTTTATATATCATATTCTCAATCATGTCCCTTATTCCCAAAACTGCAATTTTTGTCCGATTTGACAAATCCCATGGGTTTATAATGCCCTTATCAAGGGTTCAGATCTCTGATTCAGGGAAGGTATCACAGATAAAAGAAAAAATGAATTCGTCTTCCGGATTTGATTCTTTTATAACTCTTTATATGTACTCAAAAATACTCTGAATCGCATCTGATATGTTCATAAGTTCATACAGAGTAAGCCGGTCAGTTACCTTATATCCTCGCACAGACAGATCAAGTAATGTTGGCTTTTCGCAGTGTACATAGCCTTCATTTTTGGAAGTGGAGATCCAGATATGAAGCGGTCCGGCTTCTGAATCTCTGATGATCGGACAAACTATAATTTCGCCACTGGAATTAAAAAAATCCTTACTTACCACCAGAACCGGTTTTTTGATCTTTTCTATTTTCAGTATGTCACCCTGGTGTGGATATTCCATTACCAGACCTCTCTTCCGACAGGTTCTCCCCAGTCGAATTCACCATCGAGCATAAGCTTTCCGCCATATTCTGCCGCTCTTTCTTCCAGGGTTTTATGTTGAAATGATTTTTCAAGCATGATCACACCCTTTGAAGCAGTAACCTCCAGAACATCATCTGTGCGGATTCCCGCATGTTCAAGTATATCTTTTGACAGCCTGACCCCCTGGCTGTTCCCCCATTTTTTAATCTGTATCTGCATAAATATAACCTCGAAAAATGTTTATACATAGTATATACTTATTTACAATTTATATCAAGTACTGTTTTGCTCTTAGGAGTCGAAATCTGCAAATACTGTCCGATTTGATAATCCCTTTGGTTTTATAATTCAGACAAACGAAAACGTAAATCACGAGTTTTGAAAAGGAGGGCTTAAAATGGGAAAAAATGCTACAAATCAATCAGTATCAAATCTACAGAAAATATTTGATTGCCTTGGTCAGTTCGGTGGAACGATTGAAACAAAGAATCCTGATAATTGGTGGACGCTTGATCTTGAGGTTGAGTCTGCCGATGAAAAATCAAAAGACATAATGATAGGAATTTTTGAATCGATCAACGGGGACACTATTTTTGATCCTCAGTTCAACCTTACATTAAAAATGAAGGGTAATAAGATTCAGGAAGCAGAAATTCACAATTGCATCAATCAGACGACGTTTGGTATTACGGAAGTTGATTCTGATGATATATTGTATGGTTTCTGGGGACCAGAAAAGTCACCTACCAGTTTAACAGACTTATTCGAAGGATTCATGTACAACATGGCAGAAGACGGACCATATCTTACAGATCCTAAAAAAGTAATAAAATACGATAAAACACTATCAGATTGATTAAAAGGACAATACAAATATGCCCAGCCCCAATGAGTGGGAGCTGGGCATTATTTTGTTGTTAGATGATTTTATTATATTATGTTTAGAGTGAAAGCATAATCTGTAATTACACCCTGTTCAAGCGGGTTTCCAGAGTAAATCCGGCAGTTTGACACTTTTTTTCAGATTCATTATAATCATCACAAATCATCACAAAAATAAATAATCATCACAAATCATCACATTTTTGATGTTTCATCACAAAGGAGAATGCCATGCACAGGACAGACCCGTTTACCAGAACACCGGGAGTTGCAGGAACTGCTTTCATAAATATGCATTATGCAGATGAGATAATCAGTAGTTTTGAAGATGAGAGGTCATCCAAATTCGTATATAAGATAGTGGGATTAAGGGGATCCGGAAAATCTGTGGAATACAGGAAGATCATCAACAACTTTGCTGAAAAGAAGAATTGGCTTACCTATACTCTGTCTGCAGCTGGAGATCCGGTTACTACACTGATCGCAAAACTTAGCAAAGAAAGATTCATAGACAATAAGGTACATGGTACTTCTGTTTCTGTCGGGGCATCAGCCGGAGCGGATGGTTTAATCCTTAAAGGAAATGCTGATCTTGGATTAACAAAGACATCGGAGGATAACCCTTTATTCTTTTCACCGGAGGCTGAATTGTCAGATATGGTGGATAAGGCAAATTCAAAAGGTTTTAAAATACTTGTTGGAATAGATGATATAGCCAGAACACCGGAAATGGTGAAATTCCTTTCAATATGGGGAGCAATGCTTTTAGAAGACAGAAAGAAGATATATCTGGTCTGCACCGGGCTTGCCAAAAATATTGAGGATTTTACGGACGAACCAAATCTTACATTCTTTAAGAGAAGTGATCCGGTAGAAATAGGTTCACTTAACAGATTTGAGATATCCCTGATGTATCAGAAACTCCTAGGAGTTGATGAGAAGGAAGCCGTAAGGCTTTCAAAGTTTACCTGTGGGTATGCTTATGCCTACCAGGTTCTTGGATCACTATATTTTAATAAAGAAAAAGGTGATACGCTTGAGGATCTCATTCCGCAATTTGACAGAGTTCTTTTCAGCGATTCATATGATCTTATCTGGAAATCCCTTACTGAAGCCGAAAGACAGCTCGTAAGACTCATAGTCAGTTCTGATTCAGGGAAAGTATCGCAGATAAAAGAAAAAATGAATTCGCCTTCCGGATTTGATTCGCTACGGAATCGCCTGATGAATAAGCATCTCATCAATACGGAGGAAAGAGGATATATTAAGATCGATCTGCCCAGGTTTAAGGAGTATGTTCTATTGTGGCATGATGGGGACGGGAGTGAGTATAGGTCATATTTTTCCTGAAAAGAGTTGTGAATCAGCATTAGAGATCAAATTGAATGGGGAAAAGTCCGTTAACTATTATGAGATAAAATGTAATACGAATAATGAGTTCTCTCTCACTTCCGGCAGATTTGTTTAATTAATGCGGGTACAAAATTGTTGCTATCGTAAAAAGGGGGCAAAATCATCTTACCGCGCACACAAAAATCACATCTGTCAAAACCGTTGAAGACCTGGATATCGATGAAGAATTGTGAAAAATGCATTTTAATACTGGCGATCACCCAGAATACTCCTTCACATACTCCCCGAAGTATGGAAGTGCCAGGGATATGTAGGACTGGCGGGCGTTAATTATACCGCGGCGGAGGAGACGGTCTCTGTAAACAGAATAGTTTTTGGGTTTTTTCATAAGCGCAGTGATTTCACTGCGCTTATATTCCTCTTTGTCTGCAAGGAGCCGGACAAGCTCACGGTCTTCATCCGTCATTTCCTCCCATATCTTTTCGTATGAATAGGCAAAGAGCTCTGTTTTCAGCTTGGATTCGATGTTGTCAAATGTGTCGTCTTCAGCCTTGTTGAAATACAGGATACCTAATTCCTGGAAGGCATAGGCATATCCTCTTGTGATAGATGAGAGCCGCTTTGCTTCCTCGATATCGATTTTCAGCTTGCTGCGGTACATCTCTGACATTCTGATCCTGTTGAGAGGTTCTGTTTTAATAGTGGTGGCACGCCGGAAGAAAGTCAGGTTTTTCACGTTGTAAAGCTGTTCAATATTTTCATACAGCCCTGTACAGACCAGATACACAGGATACCCGACTCTGATCCATAAACCAAGTTCTGAGGCAAAAACTGTCATTTCCCGGGTTTTGGAGACCTCATCTACTCCGATCAGTATTTTTTTGCCATTTTTGATGGCTTCCTTTATCATTCCGTCCAGCTCGGTTCCGATGTCAAATATTTTTTCGGATTCGGTTTCTGATACTCCCACTCCGCCACCACTTCCGAGTATGTTGGCAGATATACTTAAACTTCCGGAACTCTTCTTTTTCTTTATGAACTTTTCTTGATACAGCATAGAAGCAAGTTGTAAAAGCATATCCCTTGTCGGAGACAGCCGGTAAACAATCCACCCATCCTTAGCTCTTTCCGAAGAATTAAACTCTTCCTCGATTTTTGCCAAAAGTACGGTTTTTCCCGAGCCCCTTACCCCGGTTATCTTATAAACCGACTCAGAGGGTTTATCGTAACTGAAGTTCTCGATTATTTCCTCCGTCTGGGAAGTTGGGATATATGTATAATCCGGTATTTTACTAAATGTTGTGGTAAATGGATTTTGCATTTTATACTTTTTTGATTCCTTTATACATATTTATAATTCTTTATAAATTTTAGATTATTTTATACTTTTTTATACATTTTTTCAAGTGCCGTATCAGTATCCCGCGTTTGTTCGTTCTGACGATTCTGTTATAATAATAAATTGATAAAGAGTCCATTTTTGTCCGATTTATTATCTTAAATCTGCTATATTTTACACATAACAAAGAAACAGGCGCAACCAGCGACAAAGGAGCAGCAACAGCCATGACCTTATCAGATTACGTTAAACGCTCTTCAGCTAACAGCCTGAAGGGCAGGAACATTATAATATCAGAGCGGATCGCCCTTGGGAACAGCCTGCTTAGAAAGCTGAATACGCAGCAAGGCGTTGATATTTATGATACTGATACGAAGACCTTGCTTGATATAGGTAAGGAGCTGGTGACCGCTTATGGGTGCGTTGTAAATGAAAGCCTTAAAGTCCTGAGTCCCGATGGGGAAATCTATGTGCTGGAGGGGATCCTTAAGGAAAAGGAATACAGGACAATTGACAGAAGAAGCCTTTCCATGAAGACTGTGCAGAATATCCTTTGCTGCATACGGGAGCTTGGGATGAATGGCACCACTGAAGAATGGGAAACGGCTATTCAGAATGACACCAAGGCTTCGGAGTTAAATGAGATCAAAAGCCGGTACGAGGATTATTTAATTAAGCACAGCCTGCTTGACAGGACGCTGCTTTATAGGAAAGGGCTTGAAATCCTGGATAAGCTGCCCTTTGAAAACCGGGGCATCTGTATAACCCTTGAATTTCTGCTGCCCTGGATAAAGGATGCTAATCTCGGCATCCTGTCCATAATGAGGAGATCCCCGTTAGAAAAGGAATTCACGGATAAGCTTATTAATAAGGCAGAAAACGCATCATTAACGGAGATAGATGTATTCGGGAAAAACATTGAAGATCTTAGTTTCGACGACAGCCTGAAGGCCGATATCTATAAGTCCTACGGTGCTGCCAATGAAGTAAAGACGGTAGTGAGGATGATCGCAGATGATCCCGATAAGACACCTTACGGCGATATACAGCTTTTCTATTCTGACAGGACGTATCTTAACTACATCAGGGCAGCCTTTGAAAGTGCCCGGATCCCTTACTATATTTCAAATGGTTATTCTGCGCTGGAGCTCAATCTTACACAGCTTCTCATCGCGCTCATTGCATCCGCAAGGGAGGATTTTTCCTATAAACTCCTTGGGAATGCGATATTAAACCCTGCCGTCACTTTCATGAATGTGACAGAACCCGGGAAAGACAGTGTTCTCTTAAATCCAATCAAAGCCTATAATGATGTGACAGCCGAGGGAATAGGCTGGGGGAGGGAGCGTTATCTTAATTGCATTGAGCGCCTCCGTAAGAGAGAAGAGGACACATTTTCAGACCCGGCCGCCACTGACCGGGAAAAGGAGCGGGCGGTTAATAACAGATTTTTTGCAGAGTTTCTTGAAGCCTATATCCTGACCTTTGTGGATGAAAAGGGGAATCCCCGTTCCGTTAAGGACATTATGATAAGGCTCTGGAATCTTGTTGATATATACAGCTATAAGAATAATTTTGACAGAGCAAAGCTAAAGGAGGATTACATCCGGGGTGCGGAGGATATGGAGATGCTCAGGGATGAGGACCGCACTTTAAGCGAAAAACTGGATATCATAGAGGAATTCATGGGGAGCATGAATGTGAATGACGAGCCGGACGCTGCATCTGTAGTAGTTACCCTCATCCAGAACCCGGAGGTTATTGAGAGAAAAAGGGTATTTTTCATAGGGCTTTCCGCCGGAAAGCTGGGGGTAAGGGCGAATGAATCCCCGGTATTATCCGATGATGAAAAGAAGAGATACATAACTGGCGCAGAGGATCCGGATTCGCCGGTGCTCCTCTCGTCAAAGGAAAACCTTGAGCGCAGGGAGAGTCTTTACCGTTCCATAGCACTTATGGATAAGGGGAACCTGACTTTTATCTACAGTATGTATGACACAGTGGGGCTAAAGGACAGCAGCCCCTCGGTTTTATTAATGGAGATCGCGGATAAGCTGGGCATACCCTCTGAAGGAATCCCGGATGCTGAAGGCTATGAGATCGCAAACAGGGATGTTTTCGTACCCGATGAAGCTTTCAGGGAAGCAGTGGATAAGGAAGTTGAAAGGCTGAAAGCTGAAAATATAAAAGCAGCAGAGTCTGCAGGTAATCAAAAAGCTGCAGCTGTTCAGCAGACTGCGGCAGCAAATCCGGCGTTAAGGATGAGTGCCACGGGACTGCAGTCCTTCCTGTCCTGTCCCCTTAATTATTACTATCAGTATATTAAGCACTTAAGAGTCTATGAGCAGAAGGATATGACAGGCTATAAGTGGCTTTCTGCTTTTGGGAAAGGAAATCTTTTTCACTATACCGCGGAAAAGTATCTTTCAGAGATCCTGCCGTCTGACACGAAGGTGTACAATGACCCGCAGTATAAGCCGGTATTTGATGAAAAACTCTTAAGGCAGACCGTCATGGAACAGGCGCTGGTTGTGGAGGAAACGGAACCCTTTGCTTCAAAAGCAGTAAGGCAGCGCGAGGAGGAGCAGTCCTTTGAAAAGATGTGCATTTATTTTAAGCATGTTATTGAGAACTGGAATAAAGAGGCATCCTGGGTTGTGATAGGATGTGAGCTCCCCTTTAATGATATGTCATACAAAGGCAGTGATACCAACCATCCCGTAAACATTAGCTTTAACGGTTTTATTGACAGAATGGACGGATATCTGGAGAAAACAGAGGAAGGCGAAAACATTCTTCATATAAGGATAATAGATTATAAGACCGGAAAACTTCAAAGCAAACTAAATGAAGTACAAGAGGGGGTTCAGGTACAGCACTTCATATATGGGATGGCTGCGATTAAGTTTCTTAATGATAATAATGCTGAGCTTGCGCGGAAATTCGGAGTAGTCGGATTTGACGGGTATTCAATAGATGAGGCTGCCTACGATTTTCCCTATGAAAAAGAAACGGATTTCTCCCTTGAGGTGACCAAATGCTTTGAAGAGGGCAGGTGTGTACTGGAGGGGACGCTGCAGGATCTGAAAATAGATTTTCCCTATGAAACAGTGAAATGGATGGACAGCGTTCTGGGTGCGTATCAGGCAGGACAGATAGATGACATTTCCGCTCTTTGCAGGAAATATGTAGAAGAGAATGAGAAAAATGTTCTTTGCAAATACTGCGACTATGTGAATATATGCAGAGAATATGTGGGGTATTGAGGAAAAATGATCAGTGCCCCGCTGAAGCCTTTAATGAGAAAGGAATATACATGAACAGCAATCTTTCAGAAGATGATGCAAGAAAAGAAATAGAGACCTGCTTAAATAAAAACATGTTCGTGGAAGCCGGTGCCGGTGCAGGGAAGACCCGGCTAATAGTGAAGCGGATAATTAATATGCTGAAAAATAACTATGCCCCCGGGGAGATCGTGGTTATCACCTTTACAAATGCTGCTGCTGAGGAATTGAGGACCCGTCTTTCAAAGGAAATAAGGGAGAACGGCCTCAATGATGCGCTGAAGCACTTCGATGAAATGAATATCTCCACGATACACAGCTTCTGTAACCGGCTGCTGCACGAGAAATCCATTGAAGCAGGGCTTCCCATAGATATTAAGCTCATAAGCGAAGGGGAGGACAGTTATTTAAAGAATAAGGCCCTTAATCAATATCTTCGAAGTCTTGATTCAAAGGAATGGGATAGGCTTGAAAGATATTATCCGGAGAATAAGACCAGGGCGCAGATACGTTCCCATATTCAGGGCATTTATCTCGGGCTTCTCAAGTACTCCGATGATATCAATCCCGTTCTTCCTTCTCAGGCGGATATTTCTGCAGCTGAAGCGCTTCTCGATAAGTACTACTTCAGGACTGATGACAAGGAATATGAGGACAGGCTTAAAGCCGTTGCGCTTAAAATACTGGAGCTCGCGGCGACCATTACTAATCAGATCAAAAACTATTCTCAATATTTACAGAGTAAGCTCTGTCTTAAAGATGGAAAGACTATAGCAGATAAAATCCAGAACCATCTCAATGTAAACTGCGACCTATATCTGATCGACCTTGCAATAAAGGGTAAAAGCAGGCTCTTCGGCAAGAGTGGATTGCCCGTAGCATATAAGGCGGGAAACGTGGACTCAGCAAATGAGGCCTGGCAGAATTACCTTAGAGAATTATACGGGGACTGCCTTAACGCTGCTTTTATGAAAGGCGCAAAGGATTCAGGGGAACTGCTGAAAAATCTCTGGTTCACGTATCTCACGGAGCATGCCCTGAATGCAGCAAAGCTCTACAGGAGCAAGCGGCCTGCCGGACTCATTTCAAATGACAGGCTTCTTTTTGAAACGAAAAAGCTGATCAGCGATACTGAAGGAAACGGCATTTTAAGTTTCTTTGCGTCAAAATACAGGACTTATTTTGTGGATGAATTTCAGGATACTGACAGTGTCCAGGCTGACTTTATTTACCGTTTAGCTTCAGATCCTGAGGATCTCTTACATGAGAGACTCCGGGACGGGAGCTTATTCCTGGTGGGTGATCCTAAGCAGTCAATATATCGCTTCAGGGGAGCGGAGCCGGAGGTGTTCTTTGCTGTTAAGAAAAAAATGAATGATCTCCGGAACGCAAGCATTTATGAACTCCATAATAATTACAGGACAAATGAAAAGCTGCTGAACTGGATAAACAGTAAGTTTCCGGAGTTTGCACCCATGACAGCGGTGAAAAAGGCGGCTCCCGATGATCCGATGCTGATAAGCGGGGCGTACAGGTATCTTAATCCTGAAGATTACAGCGGAGAGTATTCTGCTGATAAAGATGCAGAAGATGTGGCGACACTTACAGACAATCTTATCAGGGGCGGATATAAGATCACTGATTACAGGGAAAACGGGGAAGTGTTTACACGCTCCATAAAGCCATCGGATATCCTCATTATCACCCATAAAAAGAAAACCATGGCTCCCTACCTCGATGCCCTTAAGAGTAAAGGCATAGCTGTTTATTTTGACGGGGAGACTGATCTTCAGTCAGACCCTGTTCTTAGTGTCTTTGTAAGGGTGTTCAGGTATCTCGTAAACCCGAAAGAGGCATTTTACAGGGTAGCGGCAGAGGAAGCCATAAGGGAAACCTGTATAGCAGACAATGAAAGGGATATTGACAGATACAGAGACGCTGTTCTGGATATTCTCCGGAAGAAAACCCGGGGAATGACGGCATTTGGAAAGGCTGAATTCCTTAAAGGACAGCTTTCGCTTCTCCTGAAAAAGAATACAGTTTTTTCATTTGGGGATCTCAATACTTCCTTTGGACACATAAACCAGATGCTGGAATATCTCTTTGAAAATGTGACAGGAACCGGAAGCTCCATGATTGAGAGCATGGATGAGTATGTTGGGAAAAAACTGGATCATGAGCTTTCCCTTACAAAGAACCCGGATGCCGTCCGTTTTATGAATCTCCATAAGACAAAGGGGCTGGAGGGCAGGATAGTCATTATCGCAGACAGGGAAAAGCTCAAATGGAGTGATAAAATTTCAGACATAAAAAAGGGGGATGATTACTATCCGGGATACAGCGGTTATGACCCCTCCAATAGTTATTACAGCCGGGAATATTGGTCTTCTGCCATAGGAAGGGATGATGTTAAAGATAAGTACATAGACGATTCAAAAGCGGAATTCCACAGGTTTGAATATGTGGCGGTGACCAGGGCGGAACAGGCTGTGATCTTCATGAACAAAATAAATGGCGAGTGTATTTTTTCGACTGAAGATTTTAACTTTAAGCTGGAGGAGCTTCCCTCTGTTAAGGATATTATTGAGAAGGATGTGATAAGCGTGACCGGGGAGGTTATCTTTGATCGCCATGATCCTGAGTCGGACCCGGTTTTTTCCGCTGTGAAAGAAAATGACAGCCGCATTAAAGCAATATATGAAAAGAATTCCCCGAGCCATATGGAGCTTCCTAAGGAAAAGTGTGTTATAAGAAAGGAAGCCTCAGGTAAAACGGGAGCAGCTGTTTCAGACGAGCAATCTGATCATACGTCCGTCATGAAAAGGCCTGTTGGCATGCTTCCGGGGAATGTGCTTCACAGAACCCTGGAGCTTCTGGTGGAGAGATACAATCCGAATCTTACAGCGGATGGTGTGACTGCGATGGTGGGCATATGTACATCCCAGGCGCTGACTGATTACAGGGAGGATATTGATAAGGAAGAGACCTTTACGGAAGAGGAACTCAGGGTCTTTATCGAATCCTGTGCAAAGGCATATTTTTACTGGGCAGAGGATAATAAGATACTGGAAAATGCCATGGAAGTACATACGGAGCTTCCCTTTTCATATTTTGAGGAACGGGAGCGGGAGGAAGCGACCGGTGAGAAGTATCTGGAATTCATGAAGGGGAACGCAGACCTTATTATCAGATATGATGACAGGGTGCTTTTGATAGATTATAAATCCGACAATGACATCCTGATAGCAGAGGAATATATGCCGGAGGTACTTAAAGAGAAATACAGCCCCCAGCTGAAGCTGTACCGTCACATGATAGAGAAGCTGTTTAAGGTGTCTGAAGACAAAATATCCCTTGGAATCATATCCTTCTCACTTCAGGACACTGACGGGGAGTATCTTCCCGGAGGTGATGTGAGGGTGAGGTATACAGAAGTTTAGCATTGCAGTGAAAACGAAGGCTAAAACCTGGTATGTATAAAACCGGCCTTCATCCGGATGGAAATATGCCGGATGAAGGCCGTAAATATAATGTTAAGATTCAGTTTAGCCTATCTCAGGCAGTTCTGCAGCCGTCAGTACTGCTGCTTCCGTTAAGACCGTATTTTACATCATACTGTC
>JAEEGL014634931.1_pt1 | contig 11794 bp, 9 predicted proteins | sample 9134231 | NCBI WGS metagenome assembly JAEEGL01 (sample SAMN16246548, study PRJNA631951) | gut metagenome | biome: gut microbiome; feature: rumen; material: fiber-attached | host: Bos | place: Iran: Karaj | collected 2018-10 | reverse complement strand
CGCGGCTTGCGCCGCTGCGCCTTATGAAGGCGCGCTGCGTGAAAAGCTTTTGGCCTTCAAATATGAAGGAGAGCGGCACTATTACCGCTCCCTGGGCGGCATCCTGGCCCGCGTTGTGCGGGAAGGGCTGCCGGAGCTGCCGCAGCTGCTGGTCCCGGTGCCTCTGCACGAGCGGCGTCTGCGGGAGCGCGGTTATAATCAGGCCGCACTGCTTGCCGGCATGCTTGCCCGGGAACTGCGCCTGCCCGTGCTGCCGGATGCCTTGAAAAGGACGCTGGACACGGAACCGCTTTACACACAGGGGAGAGAGGAACGCTGGCAAAGTTTGCGGGCAGCCTTTGTCCCCGGCCGGGCAGAACTTGCCGGACGCACGGTGCTTTTGGTGGACGATATCCTTACCACGGGCGCAACGGCAGAGGCTTGCAGCGCCGTTTTGCGGCGGATGGGAGCGGCAAAGATCTATGTCGCCGCGGTGGCCAGCGCAGGTTACAATCCGGATGCATAAATTCGACGGAAAACTTTCCATTTCACAAGAGAAGACAGCGGTTTTAGCAGGTTATTAACAAAATCATGCACATTATCCACAGGAAAAACGCCAATGTATAGAAAAAAGCCGCATTTTTGTCTGTGGATAATGTGGATAGATTTTCCCTTTTTCGACAGGGAAAATTGGAAGAATCCTTCCCGAGAGGCAGGATTTTGGATGACTAAATGGAATATTCAAAATATTAGACCGGGTTTTTGCAAACGTACAGGGGAAGGAGTGTTCTTATGAAAATTAACGTGAAAGCGCGCAATGTGGAAGTGACGGACGATCTCCGTGCCTACATCATCAAGAGGATCAGCAAACTGGATAAGTTTGTTGGCGACAGTGCAGAAGCGCAAGTTAAGATTTCTGCTGTAAAGAACGATCAGCGTATGGAAGTGACCATCAACAGCAACGGACTCCTGATCCGCGGTGAAGAAGAAAGCAACGATCTTTACACGGACGTGGATCTTGTGGTAGAAAAGCTGGAAAAACAGCTGGAAAAATATAAAACACGTTTTGCCCGGCGATACCGCGGCGGCGTCTCAAAAGACGTGCCTCTGGCGGAAGCGCCCATGGAAGCCCCCGTCCGCATCAAGAAGGTGCCGGCACGGCGCCTCTCCCCGGAGGATGCGATCATGGAAATGAACCTGCTGGGGCACGACTTCTTCATTTTCCTCAACGAGGAAACGGAAGCGATCAACGTGGTCTATAAGCGCAAAGACGGCGCCTATGGCCTGATCGAAACGGAATGATCGCCGCCCGGTTGCGGCCGGCGGAGAAAATAAACAAAAAAACTGCGGCGGGAGGGCCTTTTGCCCTCCCGTTTTTCTTGTGCGGGCAGCGCTCCTGCCAGTCTGCGACACTTGCGCGGAACGGGCCGAAGTGCTACAATAAACTAATAACACAGGCATCAAGAGAGAAAGGAAGAGGACCTAGCTTAGATGAAACTTTTCTCAAATCTTTTTGACGGCAATGCCCGGGACATAAAGCGATATAACAAGATCGTGGAGCAGGTGACGGCGAAAGAAGCCCAGTGCCGTGCGCTTTCGGAAGCCGCGCTCGCGGCGCGGACGGCGGATTTCAAACAGGAGCTGGAAAACGGCGCCGGCCTGAACGACATCCTGGTTGATGCTTTTGCCGTGGTGCGGGAGGCCTCCCGGCGCGTGTTGGGCATGCGCCACTTTGACGTGCAGCTTTTGGGCGGCATGGTGCTGCACGACGGCCGCATCGCGGAAATGAAGACCGGCGAAGGCAAAACGCTGGTCGCCACCGCGCCGGTCTATCTGAATGCATTGAGCGGCAAGGGCGTGCACGTGGTCACCGTCAACGACTACCTGGCCCGCCGCGACAGCGAGTGGATGGGCCAGCTTTACCGTTTCCTCGGCCTCAGCGTGGGCCTGGCGGTGCATGATATGACGCCGGAGGAAAAACGCGTGGCTTATGCGGCGGATATCACCTACGGCACCAACAACGAGTTCGGTTTCGATTATTTGCGTGACAACATGGCGGTGACAAAGGCCAGCCTGGTGCAGCGGGAACTGAATTATGCCATCGTCGACGAAGTGGACAGCATCCTTATCGACGAAGCGCGCACGCCGCTGATCATTTCCGGCTCCGCGGCCAAGCCGACGGAGATGTACCATACCGTGGCGGCGATCATCCCCCGCCTGAAGGCGGAGGAAGACTACACGGTGGACGAAAAGGCCCGCACGGCGGTGCTGACGGAGACCGGCGTGGAACGGGTGGAAAAACTGCTGGGTGTGGATAACCTTTATGACGGGAAAAACACGGAGCTCAGCCACCACGTCAACCAGGCGCTGAAAGCGCACACCCTTTTCAAGCGCGACCGGGATTACGTCGTCAAGGACCGGGAAGTGATCATCGTTGACGAATTCACCGGCCGTCTGATGTTCGGCCGCCGTTACAGCGATGGGCTGCATCAGGCCATCGAGGCAAAGGAAAAGGTGGAGGTGGCGCGGGAAAGCCAGACGCTGGCCAGCATCACCTTCCAGAACTATTTCCGTCTTTATCAGAAGCTTGCCGGCATGACCGGTACGGCGGCGACGGAAGAAGACGAATTCCGCACCATCTACAACCTGGACGTTGTGGTCGTCCCCACCAATAAGCCGATGATCCGAGAGGACGCGGCGGACGTGGTCTATCGCAGCGCCAAGGGGAAATTCGAAGCGGTGGCGGATGAGATACAGGCGGTGCATGCCACCGGGCAGCCGGTGCTGGTGGGCACGGTCTCGATCGAAAAATCGGAAAAGCTTTCCGCTCTGCTCAAGCGGCGCGCTGTGCCGCACCAGGTGCTGAACGCCAAATTCCATGAACAGGAAGCAGAGATCGTGGCGCAGGCCGGCCGCAAAGGCGCCGTCACCATCGCCACCAACATGGCGGGCCGCGGTACGGACATCATGCTCGGCGGCAGCCCGGATTTCCTGGCCAAAAAGGAAGTCTCGGCGCTGGAGGAAGCCCGGGAAGCGGAAGGCCGTGTGCTGATGGACGACGAACGCCAGTCCATCCTGGCTAAATATAAGGAGCAGGTGGCCGCTGAGCACGCGGAAGTTGTGGCGCTGGGCGGGCTGCACATCATCGGCACGGAGCGGCATGAGAGCCGCCGCATCGATAACCAGCTGCGCGGGCGTGCCGGCCGTCAGGGCGACCCTGGCAGCAGCCGCTTCTATCTCTCCATGGAGGACGATCTGGTACGGCATTTCGGCGGCGACAACATCGCCGGAATCATGGATAAAATGAAGGTGGGCGACGATATGCCCATCGACAATGCACTGGTGACCAAGTCCATCGAATCGGCGCAGAAACGTGTGGAAGCGCGCAACTTTGATATCCGCCGCAGCGTGCTGGATTATGACGACGTCACCAATCAGCAGCGCACGCTCATCTACGAGCAGCGCCGCCGCGTCCTGGACGGGGAAGACCTGAAGGACACCATCGAGGACATGATCGAGCAGACGGTGCAGCGGATCACGGGCGAATATTCCGCCGTCAGCGATTATCCGGAAGAATGGGACCTGCCGGCGCTTCTGGAAGCCATTCGCCTGGTGCTGCCGGAGCACGAGATCACACCGGAAGATCTGAAGGCCCTCAGCAAGGACGAAGTGCCGGAGCTTTTCCTCGCCAAAGCCCGGGAACGCTATACGGAGCGGGAAGAATTGATCGGCACGGAACAGATGCGCCGGATCGAACGGCTGCTCCTCCTGCGGGCGGTGGATCTGAACTGGATGGACGAGCTGGATGCTTTGGACCAGCTGCGCCAGGGCATCGGTCTGCAGGCATATGGGCAGAAGAGCCCGTTGGTGGAATTCAAGTTCCAGGCCTATGATATGTATGAACAGATGCTGGACGACATCCGCAGCTTTGTGGTCCGCAACGTCATGCGTGTCCGCGAACTGGATGAGGAAACGCGGACGATGGTGATCCAGGCAGACAAGCTGAAGACCAACCGTGACGGCGGTGCCCCCAGCGGCAGCATGAGCAGCACGAGCAGCACGGTGACCAGCACCGGCCACACCGTCACCGGAACGAACCGGGACAGCGCGCCCCCCAAGCGGCAGCCTTATGTGAAGCCGGAATCGGAAAAGATCGGCCGCAACGATCAATGTCCCTGCGGCAGCGGCAAAAAGTATAAGAACTGTTGCGGGCGGAATAAATAAGGAGGGATCGGCAAATGCTTGCAGATCGAAAAGGAGAAATACAACAAGCCAAGCAACGTTGGCAGGAACTCTGGAGGTCTCTTTGACGCAGAGGAGCGTATCAGCAAGTTAGCGGAGATGGAAGCGGAAACGCTGCGCGACGGCTTTTGGGATGATCGGGAAAGCGCTCAGCGACAGCTGCAGCGCATCACCGCCATCAAAGATGAGGTAAAAAACTTCACTGCCTTGCAGTCTGAGATCGATGATATCGGCGCGCTCTGGGAGCTGGCCACGGAGGCCGGTGACGAGAGCCTGGATGAGGAGATCGGCGAAGCCCTGAGCGCCTGGAACGCCCGGGTGGATAAGCTGGAGCTGGCGGCGCTGCTCTCCGGACCATATGACAGCCATAACGCCATCCTTTCCCTGCATGCCGGCGCCGGCGGCGTGGAGGCGCAGGACTGGGTGGAGATGCTTTACCGCATGTACAGCCGCTATTGCGAGCGGGCGGGCTATAAGCTGGAGCTGATGGACCTTTTGCCGGGCGATGAAGCCGGCATCAAGAGTGTCACCTTTGGCGTCGCCGGCCATAATGCCTACGGCTACTTGAAATCCGAAAAGGGCGTGCACCGTCTGGTGCGCATCTCGCCCTTTGATGCGGCCGGACGGCGGCACACTTCCTTTGCATCTCTGGACGTGCTGCCGGAAGTGGAAAGCGACGACGAGATCGACCTCGACCCGGAAGAAATGCGGATCGATACCTATCGCTCCGGCGGCAAGGGCGGGCAGCATCTGAATAAAACGGACTCTGCCGTCCGCATCACGCATCTGCCCACCGGCATCGTGGTGCAGTGCCAGGATGAACGCTCTCAGCACGCCAACAAGGATCGGGCGCTGCGTATGCTGAAGGCCAAACTTCTGGAGCTGAAACGGGAGCAGGAAGAAGCGGAAATGAACAGCCTGCGCGGCGAACAGCAGGAGATCGCCTGGGGCAGCCAGATCCGTTCCTATGTTTTCCAGCCCTATCGCCTGGTGAAAGACCACCGCACGGATTATGAGCAGGGGAACGTGGACGCAGTGATGGACGGGGATCTGGACGGCTTTATCTCAGCTTATCTGCACAAGTTCCGTCCGCGGGCGCTTTGATAAAGGATTAATGATTGCTGAAGATAGATTGCTTGAGAATGCGATGCGGCCGGGCCGCGGAAAGGAGAAGGATATGATTTCTGATACTTTGACTTTGCCGGAGATCGCGCGGCAGATGCGGATCCATATCGTGGAGATGATCGCGGAGGCGGGCAGCGGCCACCCTGGCGGCTCTCTTTCGGCGGTGGAGATCCTGACGGCCCTTTATTTTCAGGAAATGCGTCTGAACCCGCAGGATCCGCTGGCCCCGGACCGGGACCGCTTTGTGCTGAGCAAGGGTCATGCGGCGCCGGCGCTTTATGCGGCGCTGGCCATGCGTGGCTTCTTCCCGGAAAAATTCCTGCTCTCGCTGCGTAAGATGGGCTCCCGCCTGCAGGGCCATCCGGATATGCGCAAGGTCCCGGGCGTGGATTATTCCACCGGTTCCCTGGGCCAGGGCCTGTCCGGCGCCTGCGGCATGGCGCTGGCCGGCCGGCTCGATCAGAAGGATTACAACGTTTTCGCCCTTTTGGGTGACGGTGAAGTGCAGGAAGGACAGGTCTGGGAAGCGGCGATGTTCGCCGCTCACTACAAGCTGGGCAAGCTGATCGCTTTCCTGGACCACAACGGACTGCAGATCGACGGCAAGATCACGGACGTGATGAGTCCGGAGCCGCTGGACGCCAAGTGGCAGGCCTTCGGCTGGCATGTGCAGGTGGTGGACGGGCATGACATCGACGCCATCCTTGCTGCCATCCAGACGGCCAAGACCTTTACGGAGCAGCCGTCCATGATCATCTGCGAAACGACGAAGGGCAAGGGCGTTTCCTTTATGGAAGGGGAAGCTTCCTGGCACGGCAGTGCGCCTAATGCGGAACAGGCGGCGCAGGCTCTGGCGGAACTGAAAGGAGAGAACTGAGATGGCGGAAAAGAAAAAGGTCGCGACGCGCGACGCTTACGGTGAAGCATTGGTCAAGCTGGGAGAAGCTGATCCCAATATCGTGGTTCTGGACGCCGACCTCTCCAAATCGACGAAGACGGCAAAGTTCGCTGCCGCTTTCCCGGATCGTTTCTTCAACATGGGGATCGCCGAGCAGAACATGATGGGCGTGGCGGCCGGGCTGGCGGCAGCCGGGAAGACCGTCTTTGCCAGCTCCTTTGCGGTTTTTGCCACCGGCCGCGCTTTTGAGCAGATCCGCAACAGCATCTGCTATTCCAAACAGAACGTGAAGATCTGTGCCACGCATGCCGGGGTGACGGTGGGCGAGGACGGCGGCTCGCATCAGTCTGTGGCGGATATCGCCGCCATGCGTTCGCTGCCGAACATGACGGTGATCGTGCCGGCGGACGGCCCGGAAGCAAAAGCGGCGGTGGAAGCTGCGGCCAAGCGCAAGGGCCCGGTCTATATCCGTCTGGGCCGCCTGGCGGTGCCGGAGCTGGAAGGAGAAGCCGGCAGCTTCAAGATCGGCCGCTCGCGGATATTGCGGCACGGCAATGACGTTGCTCTGATCGGCTGCGGGATGATGGTCTCTGCCTGCCTGGAAGCGGCGGAGCTGCTGGAACGCTCCGGTATCCAGGCCCGTGTCATCAATATGTCGACCATCAAGCCCTTGGATATCGACGCCGTGGAACGGGCGGCATACGATTGCGGCGCCATCGTGACGGCGGAAGAACACAGCGTCATCGGCGGCCTGGGCGGCGCCGTGGCGGAAGCCGTCAGCGAACTGCACCCGGTGCTGCTGAAGCGCATCGGTATCGCGGATTCCTTCGGGGAATCCGGCAAGCCGGCGGAGCTGCTGAAAAAGCACGGCCTGGGGGCGGATCAGATCGCCGGCGCGGCCAAAGTTTTATTTGAGATGAAGCAAGGAAAATGGAACAATCAGTACCTGATCTGAACGGATCCGGCAAGCCCGTCGAGGAGATCGACGGGCTTGCGTTTTCTTTGTGATAGATCTTTTCACAACATCTTCGCAGCTCTATCACCAAATTCTCGCCTTTTTCGGGAGGAAATGCGTTTTAAGCTGTCGAACTGTAAAAGAATTATAGAAAACTAACATGGAGTTGGTCGATTTTCATGGCAGCTGATTCTGGCAGTAAACAGACGCTGATCCAAATGGTAGGCGTCACGAAAGTATATAAACACGATATCATCGGGCTCTCTGACGTGAGTTTGACGGTGAACGACGGCGAGTTCGTTTTTCTCACCGGGCAGAGCGGCGCCGGGAAGAGCACGCTTCTGCGTCTGCTTTTCCGGGAAGAAGCGCCGACCTCCGGGCAGATCATGGTGGCGGGACGTTCCCTGCAGCGGCTCTCTTCGCGGGAGACCGTGATGCTGCGTCGCAATGTTGGCATCGTTTTCCAGGATTTCCGCCTCTTGGAACGGAAAACGGTATACGAAAACGTGGCTTTTGTAATGAAGGCGGTGGAAGCGGACTGGCAGGACATCCAGCAGCGCGTGCCGGAGGTCCTGGACCGCATGGGCGTGCTGGCGATGAAAGACAAACTGCCGAACGAGCTTTCCGGCGGCGAGCAGCAGCGCGTGGCGATCGCCCGGGCGCTGGTCAATTATCCCAAGATCCTGCTGGCGGACGAACCCACCGGCAACCTGGACCCGGACACTTCCTGGGAGCTGATGCAGCTTTTTGACGAGATCAACGCGGAAGGGACGACCATCCTGATGGCGACCCATGCGAAAGACATCGTGAACCAGATGAACAAGCGCGTGCTGGCTTTGCGGCACGGCGTGCTGGTCGGCGATGAAGTAGGGGGGTGGATCCTGTGAAGCTCTCCAGCTTTAAGTATATTTGGAAAGAACCGTTCATCTCCATCGGCCGCAACGGCGCGGTCAGCGCGGCGGCCATCTCCACGGTGGTCATTGCCCTCTTCCTCTGCGGCATTTTCTGGATGCTGCTTTATAACGTGAACGAACAGGCCAAAAAACTGGAGGAAAGCGTGGAAGTCATGGCTTACCTGCAGGACGGCCTGGATGAGGCGACGCAGGCGGAGCTCCAGGCGCGCATCGAGGAGCTGCCGGAAGTCTCCACGGTGACCTTCATCAGCGCGGAAGAAGGTCTGCAGACGCTTTATGCGGATACCGGACAGGCGGAAGACGTGCTCCTGGCGCTGGACGGGGAAAACCCGTTGCCGGACAGCTTCTGCATCAAGACTTCACAGCCGGAAGATGTCATCACGGTGGCGGAGGAACTGGAAGGCTGGGAAAACATTGAACGCGTGCGCTACGGCGAAGGAACGGTGGAGCATCTCTTTCTGCTGCTGAAGTGGCTGCGCGTCATCGGCCTGGTCATTATGCTCCTGCTGGCCCTGAGCGCCGTCGTGCTCATCTCCATGACCATTCGTCTTTCCGTGGAATCCCGCCGCCGGGAGGTGCGCGTGATGAAATATGTGGGTGCCACTAACTGGTTCATCCGCTGGCCTTATGTGCTGGAAGGGATGCTCATCGGTTTCATCGGCGCCTTGCTGGCCCTGGTGGCGCTGATCCTTTGCTATCAGGCGGGGCTGAATTATCTGGGCACGGTGGTCTCTTTTGTGGACTTTGTGCCGCTTTCGCAGCTGATCCTGCCCATGGTGGGCGTGTTGCTGGCTTCCGGCGTGGTCGTCGGCGGCCTGGGCAGCATCATCGCCATGGCCAAGTCTCGGCGCGTTTAGGAGGTTGAATGATGAGAATGACCAAACTGGGCGGCAAAAAGATCGCCGGCTTCCTCGTCCTCTTGTTCAGCTTGGTGTTGTTTTTGTCTGTGTTTATGATCAGCGGCGCCTATGCGGCCGGTGATGACAGTTTGCAGAAATTCATCAATGAACGCAATCAGCTCGAGAAGGACAGGAAAGCGATACAACAGCAGCTGAAGGAAAGCCAGAACGAAGAAAACAAGCTGCGCAATCAGATCAGTGGCCTGGATTCGCAGATGAATTCGTTGAACCAGGAGATCGCGGCAGCGGAAAAATACATGGCACAGCTGGCCGGCAGGATCAAGCAGACGGAAGCGGAGATCGCCGAAAAAGAGGCGGAGATCCTGGATTATCAGGGCTCTTATGCCAAATGGCTGCGCGAGTCCTATATGGACGGCGAGGTGACGGCGCTGGACGTGGTTTTCCAGTCCACCAGCGTTAACGATTTCCTCTCCCGCATGGATTATCTGAATTATATCCTGCAGTATGAATCGCAGATCTTAGACGGCATCAAAGAGGCCAAAGCGGAGCTGGAAGAAAAGCAGGAGCTTCTGGAAGGCGAATATGCTGACCAGGAAGTGCTGCTGGCAGCAAAGGAAGAAGCCAAGAAAAAGCTGGAAGCTGCCGTTGCCGAGAAGGAAGCTCTGGTCAGAGAATCCGAAGCCAATCAGGAAGAACTGAAGAAACAGCTGGACCAGATGGAAGCCGATTCCGCGGCCCTTTCCAGCAAGATCAAGGAACTGCAAAAGAAATATCAGTCCAGCGGCAGCTATAACGGTATCATGGCCTGGCCGCTGCCTTCCGGATACAAAACCATTACCTCCAACTATGGCATGCGTATCCACCCCATCCTGCACACCAAGCGCATGCACACGGGCATCGATATCTCCGCCCCGAACGGGACCAATATCTATGCCGCGTCCAGCGGCACCGTCATCCTGGCGTCCTGGTATGGCGCTTATGGCAATGCAGTGGTCGTCGATCACGGCGGCGGTGTCGTGACCCTTTACGGGCATATGTCGCGGATCGGCTGTTCAGTCGGCAGCAAGGTCTCCCGGGGCGATGTGATCGGCTATGTCGGCAGCACGGGTTACAGCACCGGCAACCATCTGCACTTTGAAGTGCGGGTGAACGGCAATGTCGTCAGTCCCTGGAATTATGTTTCCAAGTAACGCATAAGGTGGAGCATGAGCAAAAAACTACGCAATCTCATCATCTTCATCGTCATCGTTCTTTTGCTGGCTGGCGGCGCGTTTTTGCTCTTTGGTACGCGGCCTTCGGAGCGCTACGTAGACGGGGAAGGCAGCCTGGCCGCGGATGCGGCGCTCCCTCTCCTGACTTCCGCTTCCGCAGATATGCTGGCGAAGAACGCGGACAGCTATGCGTATTATTTCGCGGAAGATGAGTTTGACGAATTCTGGGCCAGCACCACCGGTCATTACGGCGGTGTTGGGCTTTATATGGTCTGGAACGAGGAAGCAAATTGTCTGATGGTCAATTCGGCTATGAAGGATACGCCGGCATTTGACGCCAAGCTGCAGTTCGGTGACCTGCTGGTGGCGGTGGACGGCAAGGACGTCATCGGCGTGGAGAGCGAGACCGTCGTTGCCATGATCAAAGGGGAACCGGACACGAGCGTGACCATCACCGTCCGCCGCGAAGGGGAAGAGGATTTCGACGTGACCCTGAACCGGGAGATCATTTCCGTTCCCAGCGTGGAAGGGCAGCTGCTGGACAAAAAGGCGGGCATCGCCTATATCCGCATCGACTCCTTCCTGGACGACACGGGGACGGAATTCGCCGACGTCTGGAACAGCCTTGCCGAGCAGGCATATATCAACGGACTGATCCTGGACCTGCGCTATAATTACGGCGGCAGCGTGGACAGCGCGCTTTCCGTGGCTGCGCATTTTGTCCCCACCGGCCGGGTGATGATGTGGTATGACGACGCGGAAGGCAGCCGTTCCTTCACGCGGGAAGGAAAACTGCTGGATGTGCCGCTGCTGATCCTGCAGAATGAAGGCAGCGCCTCCGCTTCCGAGATCTTTATCGGTGCCTGCCGCGACAACGGCGTGGCGGTGACGCTGGGTACGCAGAGCTTCGGCAAGGGCATCGTGCAGGAAGTTTATGAATTGCCTTCCGGCGCTGGTGTGCGCACTACGGTGGCGAAATATCGTACGCCGAACGGCAGCGACATCCATGAGATCGGCATCGCGCCGGATATCGAAGTTCCCTGGCCGCAGGACGTTTCGCTGCTCGCGGTCTACAGCGTGGATCCGGAAAAAGACGTGCAGCTGGCGCGGGGGCTGGAAGTGATCAAGGAAATGATCTCGCCGAGCCTGCCCGCGAAAGAATAGGACTGGCTCACTATCCCATCATGAAAAACAAAAATGATCCACGAGTTGTTGTTTCGTGGATCATTTTTTCCGGGCAGGGCTTCTGCCGCTTGCCTTTTTGAGAGGAGAACCGGGATGAGAAGAAAAGATCGTTTGCTCAGCGAAGAAGAGACGCGTCAGATCCTGGCGGAGGGAGAATACGGGGTGCTTGCCACTGCGTCCAAGACCGGCATGCCGTACGGCGTGCCGATGAGTTATGCTTATCAGGACGGCTGTATTTATCTGCATTGCACGAATGAGGGCGGCCTGAAGCTCGAGCACTTGCAGGATAACCCGCAGGCTTCGTTCACCGTGGTCGGCGAAACGGCGCTCTTGCCGGAAAAGTTCAGCACGAGATACCGCTCGGCCATCTGCTTTGGCCGGGTGGATATCCTGGAAGCGGAAGAAGAGAAGCAGGCGGGGCTCCT
>JAEEGL013022580.1_pt1 | contig 11794 bp, 10 predicted proteins | sample 9134231 | NCBI WGS metagenome assembly JAEEGL01 (sample SAMN16246548, study PRJNA631951) | gut metagenome | biome: gut microbiome; feature: rumen; material: fiber-attached | host: Bos | place: Iran: Karaj | collected 2018-10 | reverse complement strand
GGCGAGGAGGTAGCCTGAGATGCCGCAAGCCTTCTCGAAGAAGTAGATGAGCTCACCAAGAGAGTAAGCTGTCTGGTCAGGCATATGGATCAGGAGGTTCGGAAACTGACCGTCTACGTGAGCAAGGATCGTTCCCTGCATTGCCTTAGCGTTAACTTCGTTCATGTCCATTCCGGAGAGGAAGTTAAGGCCGTCGAGGTTATCCTTATCGTTAGGAATCTCGAAAGATCTTCTGGGCTGGTCGATCTGGACAACTGTCTCATACATGATTCTTGCGCCGTCCTGGATGAACTGACCCATGGAGTGGAGATCTGTTGTGTTATCAACGCCTGCCGGGAAGATACCTCTTCTGTCCTTACCCTCAGACTCACCGTAGAGCTGCTTCCACCACTCTGTCATGTAGTGGAAAGAAGGCTCATAGTTAACCATAACTTCTGTTGAATAGCCTGATCTCAGGAGGCAGTTACGAACTGCTGCATAACGGTAGCAGGGATTCTCTGCGAAAGGAAGCTTCTTGTAAGCCTTGGAAGCATCCTTAGCACCTTTCATGAGCTCTCTGATATCGATGCCTGCAACAGCGATAGGAAGAAGTCCTACTGCTGTGAGAACGGAGAATCTTCCTCCGACATCGTCAGGTACTACAAAGCTCTCGTAACCTTCTTCGTCAGCTAAGCCCTTTAATGCGCCTCTTGCCTTATCGGTAGTAGCATAGATCCTGTTCTTAGCCTCTTCCTTACCATACTTGTTCTCCATATATGCACGAAGGATCCTGAAAGCGATTGCAGGTTCTGTTGTAGTGCCTGACTTGGAGATGATGTTAAGTGAGATATCCTTGCCGTCGATGATGTCCATCATGTCAGCAAGATATGTAGCACTGATGGAGTTACCGCAGAAAAGGATCAGCGGGCTCTTTCTTACCTTTTTGGATGCGCAGTTGGCAAAAGAATGACCGAGAAGTTCAATAACTGCACGGGCACCCAGATATGAGCCTCCGATGCCGATTACAACAAGCACATCAGAATCTCTTCTGATCTTCTGTGCTGCTTTTTGAATGCGCTTGAATTCTTCTTTATCGTAGTCTGTGGGAAGGTCTAACCAACCGAGGAAATCATTACCCGGGCCGTTCTTCTTGTGAAGCATATCAGAAGCGGCTTTTACCTGGGGTTCCATTCTCGCGACTGCCTCTTCGCCGCCGATGAATTCGAGGGCGTTCTGGTAATCAAATGTGATCATGTTTAGTTCTCCTTCAAGGGTTTATTCAAAAATCACACAGAGTATACACCCGTAAAAATCGATTTTCGAGTATAATTACGGCAGTAAATAATATATTTAAGGTATAAAAGATGTCTGATATTTCTATAGCTGAAGCAAAGATCCAAATACTGTATCTGGTCGACCATGAACCGGGTGTAAGTTATCATCTTCTCATGGAAAAGTGCATGGAATCACTTTATACTGACTTCTTCACATTTTCCAGGTCTTATGAGGAACTGATATCAGGCAATCTTATGGATAAGAGCAGATCAGGCGATTATTCTTCGGATGCAGTCGGCTCCACTGAAAATCTGACTCTTACTGACGGCGGAAAAGCAGTGTTAAAAGATCTTTTGTCCTCTTTAAGCGCGCCTTTGCTCCAGCATCTGGATGAGGCATGTGCCGAGATCTCAGATGAGATGGCAAAGCATTCAGGCACTGCCGCTTCTCTTGAACTTACGGAAGACAACAGATTCCGTGTAAACCTTGCATACAGCGGTGACGGAAAACCATTCACTGCATCAGTTACGGTTGATGACGAAGCAACTGCCGTAAAACTCTGCAAGATGTGGAAAAAGAACTGTGATAAGGCATCTGAGGAACTGATAAACCTCATTCTCGGAGAAAAGCAATAATCTTGATCCTCAGTTCAAAAGGCCGTCAGCCTTTGCTCACTATCTCGACTATTATGAATTCACCGGGCTGAAGGATATGACGGAGATGATCGTATCTTAATTTACGCTCGTTGATAAGCCTTCCATCCTCATCGTAACGCCTTATGACACTGTCTGATCGTCCCAATTTGTTATCGTTGATAAGAAAACTCTGCTGAGTATTCGATGAATTGGAGATTACCAGATATGTATGGCCATCACTGCTAAAGCATGCCGCGGTAACATTGGACATAAAGAGCTCGACACTCTGGGGCGAAGATGCATCCAGCGGTTCCTTAAGATCAATGAATAATTCATCGTATCCGGTAAAGGCGGTCATAAGACCTGATACAGTGATCTTATTGATAAAATCATCCCCGCCTGTGAACATCTCTTTGCCTGTATATGTTGAAGGCACGAAATTAACTTTGGCATCGAAAAGGAACATCTCGGCAAAATCTGCCTCTCCCGTCATTATGGCTGAGATGACCCTTCCGCAATTTGCTCCGTCAGTCTTTAAGATGTTGATATACTCGCCGCCGTTATTACCGGTTACTATATGCGGTGAATCATAGCGTGCAAGCACATAACTTGCCTCGATATTGTCTATATAAGTTGATGTTAGATCATTAGCTGAGAGCTCGATATTCATGGTGTGATTATCGGCATCCGACATCATTGTTCCGCCATCGTAATTCATTCCGTCAAGGAAGACCGTCTTATCCTTGATATCACTGAAATATTCAGACTGTGAGAACATCGAGATAACATAATTTACGTAGGAAGCTTTTTGAATATCGCTCCTGAAGACCTTATCGCTGTCGTTGATCTCAATATAGAATCTTGTGAACTGTCTGCTCCAGGGCAATGCTGTCCCGTTTTTGATCCTCCGGCCACCATATTCAGATGTTACGGAACCGCACATATACTCAAGGAATCTGTCGATATCCGTCTGATTTACATATGGTCCCAGAACGAACCACGGAGCCGAATTGCACTGTTTTACGAGCTTAAGACTGTCCTCGAGCGAAGTCGTAGCCGAACGGCAGTCATATAAACTCTCAACGATAATGTTGTCCGTACTGTCATATGCGCTTTCCGGTATTCTCGATACGGAATCGGCACTCAAAAGATAAAGTGAAGTCTCGGCAAAACCTGTGCTTCCGATATTCAGATTATTGAGCCTTATTGCGGAAGGTTTTCCTGAGGCCAATGTGTCTGAATAGTACTGAGGAATGCCTGCCGATCTGTAACTGTCAGGACCCAGATAGATATCATCTGCCAGGATCAGTCCCGTACCCTCAAAAGCTATGTTGAGTCTTACTTTCTCGCAGGACAGCATCTGGTCTGTCACAGCGAAAACATAACTGTAGTATTTGTAATTCGTTCCTAATTGCGTAAGCTCAAAACCGTATCTTCCAAAGCCGTCGCCTTCGATCCAGCAATAGGCTTTTTCAGGAACATTGTCTGACATTGCATAGAGACTTATACGGTAGAACGTTCCGGAAATAAAATTATCCTTTGCTGTTCCCGGAAGTTCCTGTGACATCGCGTGAACGCCGCTTGTACCGCCGGATAATCTTACACCGTGACTTCCGCTGTATGCTCTGTCAGTAGCTATAACATTAGTTCCGTTTCCATAAACATCCCATGCAGACAGTCCGGAAACATCCCATTCGGATTCACTGACATCTGATGCGCTGATCGCACCGCCTGCGGCATTCTTAACATGTCCGGTGATAAGGATATCATCGGCAATGATATCAATACCTTCGAGATTGCCCTCGACGGAAAACTCGGAAAGGATCTGCGCTTTATAAATATCCTTACCGGAATCGTAATATATCCTGTCTCCGGCAACTCCTATGATCTTCTCTATAACAACATTTTCCGATGTGAGCTGCGCTGTCTTTCCGCTGATAAGATTTGTCGCAAAAGCCTTCTTATCAGATGTCCCGACGATCAGGAGACCTGAATCCGTAACGCAGGAAGTATTTATATCAGAACCCGTAGACTGGGCTATCTCATATCTCTCTAATACATATTCAGAATCGGCATAACTCACTATGACAGCTTTCTTACCGTCAATGATAAAGCAAAACCTTCCTTCAGATGCACAGGCAGAAGGACTGTCATTCCCCCTGAGCCACTCCGATTCTCCTATGAGTTCATAGATCATGCCGTTGGATGACGAATAGATATTTCCGGTACTGTCGGCAGCAATAAATCTCTCGCCGTCGGAAATAAAAGCTGTGACAAAGGAACCCGGAAGCCTTGTACATGCAGTCCTGCCGTTTGTTACAGTAACCACTGTTCCATTGGTGTAACAAACGGCAAATGTCAGTCCGGAACGGCCGACTCCGCATACTGTATATTCTTCACCCGTTACTACAGGTTCATACACAGATATAAGGTTTTTACCATCCTGTGTGATATAGACCGAACCGTCCTTTGCTGCAGCAATAATGCCGTTATCACCGGAACAGATATGAGAGAATCTTTCATCCGTATCAGCAACTCCCGAAAGCTGGCTGTTAGTGACGTCATATATAAGTCTTCCGTCTTCTGTCAGAGCCAAGACAGTATTGCCGTAGAATGCCAGTTCTTTTATCCTGTCCTCATCCCACAGATCCTTCTCGTCTTTTATTACAGTTGCAACACCGAATCTAGCAGGTTTGAAACCGGTGATAGTTCCCGTGAATTTCTCGCTCATCACGCCTTCACTGTCGATTGAGATGATCCTTGCCGTATCTCCCGAACAGGTCGAAGTGTCATACCCGGCCGAAGCCACTGCATCGGGAGTAAGGAATACACTTCCTTCGGAAGCACCTGCCACGAGCATGCTCCTGTAATCATTTGAGCTTTCAAACGAAGGATCTCTTACCATATTGATGTTGGGAATAACATCACAGTTTAATCCAAGTCCGCCGAATGTATCACCTGCTTTGTCAGTAGTAAGAGCAATCTGCGGCAGCTCGGATCTTAATCCGAATACGCCGACATAACCCAAAGCAATTACTGCAAAAACAAGGATGACGGCAACGACGACCATTGCCACTGCAAAACGTGTCTTCTTGGTTATTCCGAACATCAGGCGGGCATGCTTTTTCATCTCTGCCCTCCGATCCGGGAGCATCCGGTCATTTCAGATACTTCTTCAGGTCCGGTCCCGTTATCTTCTTCCACCATCTCTTCGTTCAGACCGGACAGTTCCTCCGAATGAGGATCCGTATCCTTTTCAATCTTTCTTTTGGTATTAACAAGATAAGCAAATGCCAGAACAGCCAGCGGCATAAACATCAGTGATGCAGTGTTTATTCCGCTCAACACGGGTACGGTTATGTTTTCGGGAATATTAAAACAATCCAGGTTCAGTATATTCGCTATGCCTGATCCAAATATATTAAAGATCGTATGAAGGATAACAGGAGCGATAATGCTGTCTGTCAGATGATAGCAGGCTGCGATGATCACACCGCAGATCAGGGCATAACCGATATGAACTGAAAAGCCGTGCAGAAGACCGAAGCCCACAGCACTTAAAAGGACCGATGTCCACGGACCGAATGCTTTTCTTAACTGTCCGAAAACAATGCCTCTGAAACACAGTTCCTCTGCTACCGGAACAAAGAAACTTACGGTTACCGCATACAGGATCGAATCCCATAAGGGGACAACGATCTGCGGTGTCTCGGTATATCTGTCAACGCTCTCCCTGTAATCAACCATTGCTTCTTTCATTGACTCAAGATAAAGAGCGATCTTATCAGCCATAACGATATAAAACGTTACGAATCCGAGCATGCCGAGTCCAATTATCACCAGTGCGGCCGACTGACCGGGACTGACTTTCTTAAACTTTATAAGCGGTTTTTCTTTAGTCGAACTTGTAAAATGGATCAGGAGCATAAACGCTGCGGTCAGTATATTAACAATGACCGTAAAAGCACCCCTGTAGATATCGTGGTCGATATTCAAAGCCAGAAAAACGGAATAAACAGTGTAATCCGCGCAAATGAATAGAAACAACCCTAAAGTTGCCTGCAAAACAGCCTTTATCTTGCTCCGGGTGTTTTCCCAAAAAGTCATGCTTACTTCTGATCTCCGGAAGAGACTCCGTTCTTTGCTCTGGTCTCAGGAGCCTGTGCCCCGTAATACCTTCTCATGAAAAAAACAAAAGCTTTCTCGAGTTCCTCTCCGTCTTTGATCGAATAATAAACTCTTTCTCCGTTCTCGCCTATCGCAGTGCGCATAATGACCAGTTCGGGCTTTGTATGACTTCCGTCATCGGGCACGTAGTTATACATGACCACATACTCGTTTTTCATTATCGTGAACTGATCGATGCGCGACATATAGTAATCCTTTCTGCTGTAAGGATCACGCATGACGATCAGCTCGTCATTCTTGCTGTCTTTGAGATGTTCGCCCGCCAGTTTGGCCTTGCGGTCCTTCTCCAAGGCGATCTTCTTCTTAATACCCGAAGGCTTATTACTCGTCTTCTGATTCTTCATCGTCGCCGTAAAGCTCGTCACAGAGCTTGTCATAGTAATCGTATATAACGTCGGCTTCCTTATCGACTACGTTCTCGAGAAGCGTCTCGCCCTCTTTCTCAACGAAGCGCATGATAACATACTCACTGACGTCTTCCTCATCCTCGGAATCAACGATCAGGACAACATATGTATTACCGTTGAAAAGGAAAGTGCTCTCAACTATTGCCTTGGTGATCTCTCCGGTAACCTCGTCCTTGAGTTCTATTACTCTGTCGCCCTCATCATCGAGTTCTGCGATTGCATCAATAAGTTCGTCCTTGGGGCCGATCTCGTTTATATTGTTATCTTCAGCCATAAAAAATCTCCTTGTTTCCCGGCTTTCTCTTTTCGAAAAAACCATAATATTTAATTATAACAAATAAGAAAGAAACTTGCTTGCCGTGATTGCGAACTGCTTACAGCGTGTTTATATAATCCTGAAGGATTATCTCGGCAGCGACCTGGTCAATGACCTTCTTCTGTTTCTTGGCTTTTATATTGCTCTCATGAAGATACCTGGATGCAAGAACAGTTGTATAACGCTCGTCCTTATAGACCGGTTCTATCCCGCATCTTTCTGCAAGGCTCTTTCCGAATACCTCAGCTTTTTCCTGGGTTTCCGAACGCGTGCCGTCTGTCCTTGCCGGACGGCCTATCACTATGGCATTTACTTCCATTTCCTTAATGATCTCGCAGATGCGGTTCAAAGCCCATTCGGGATCTTCGCCGTTCCAGTTTACCGTCTCGATTCCCTTAGCGATCACCCTTAACTCGTCTGATACGGCAATTCCAATATGTCTTGTTCCGAAATCTATCCCCATCACTCTTCCTGCAGCTTTGCCCATATCCTTTATCTCTCCATTCAGTATCTGCAAAAAATAAGGCGGCATAAGCCGCCGCTACCAAAGATAATACTCGGTATCAGAAAAAAATCAAAGTCTGGAGCAATAATCGTTGATTATAACCTCAAGAAGCTCATCTCTGTCGATACGCTTAATGAGACCTCTTGCGCCCTTATAGTTGGTGATATATGTTGGATCGCCGGAAATAAAATAACCGACGAGCTGATTGATCGGGTTATATCCCTTCTCCTTCAGAGCGTTAAGGACATACGTCATCAACGCCTGAACATCAGCCGTTCTGTCACCGGATAGATCAAATTTTGCTGTGCTGCTTTCCACAAAAGCCTCCAAACGAAGTTATCTTCGATGAAATCATTGTAACACATGTATTAACAAAAATAATTAAGATTTGATTAAAATATTGCGAAAAACCTCTAATTTATTGTCGTTTCGGGGTGAGCTGTGATGCTTCAGCCTGCCTGTGAAAGATAGTCTTTAACAGATAAACAAGACCGGCATTTCTGCCGGTCCTGAAATTATAATGTTATTTCTGATCAAATGAGTTCAGTATCAAAATCACCAGCATCGAAAACGCTGTCAGTAATGATATCCGTGTTCTCAAAAGTGATCACTTCAAACTCTAATTCTTCGTACTTATTTTTTTCCATCATTCTTTCCCCATTCTTCAGTTCGTCAGGCTGTTGGCATATGCAACACATTTTACAGCAAAATTATAATATGCTTCCGCAAGGTTCTTCATATCATTATCACTGCTGTTATACTTTGCGGAAGTAAGGTAAGTAAGTATTGAATACTGGCCTGACAATCCACCGATCTCATATGAGAATGTCTCATTATATTTCCTTGCGGAAATACCCGTTCCTGATGCTCCCTTGACGGTATATACATAATAGTTACCGCTCATCTTTGCGGTAATCGTTTCTGTAGCTCCGCCATTATAAGTGACTGTCAATACAGGAGCTGCTCCCGTAAATGCAGATTTTTCGAAGAACAAATTTATATTCGTCTGCGAAAGCATGGACAGTGTAGCTCCGGCAAAAACGCCTGTTAAACCGGGACCGGGAGTGTAATTCATTGGCACCAGACCGTAATCAGGAGTTGCCGTGAAATCAGCTCCTGAGAATGTAGGAAGATCGCCTGTATTAATATCGAATTTGATCTGCGCATATCCGCCATAGATAAGGAGAGCCTCTGCAACAGCTTTAGCTTCGGCAGTATACTGACCGTTGATTACCTGATTAGCATATTCTTCGATCGTAGTTGACTGGTATGTAGCTTCGCCGCTTGTACCATAGTTGACAACTACCGTAATATCGGATGTCATACATGCAGATTCAACCGGGATGCATGCTTTATAATATCCAGAGGTTGAGTCAAGGACAAGCTCACTGAAAGCGATAGTTCCCTCCACATTCTTAGGTGTTCCGCTCTTGTCATAAGAATATGAATAGCTGACGGATGTATTTGAATTTGCAAATGATCCCAGACTGATAAATGTATTCAGGACGATCTCTCCGCCGACTGCCAATGAGTAGCCTTTGATCTCAGGCTTATCACTCTTCTTCATCATGATCGCATCATTTGAAGAATTGAAATAAGGATAGTAACCGCTGTTATCGCAGATGAAGTTGTCCTCGGAATAGCTGTATCCGTTGATCTTGAAGAACTGAACATCTGTACTCTCGTTTGCCTCACCAAATGCGATCTTCGCTGTGGAAGAAAGATCACCGGAAAGACTGAAAGTAGTATCAGCATTAAAAAACAGATTGGCCCTCTTGGCTTCAGCTGCACAATGATTTCCGTTGATCGTGACATTGCCCTGAATCTCCAAGATCTGAACTTGGCCAATAGCAGTAGCCTTCAGCACCTGGACACCGCCGCCGCCGTTTACACCTGTACCGTTTGTAACAGTATTTCCCGTTATAACGCCGCCGTAAAGATAAAGGTCAGCTCTGTTGACTCTGATTCCGCCGCCGAGATTTGTAGCCGTATTGCCGCTGATCTCGCCGCCATAAATCCATGCTGCACCCTGAATGTTATAGGTTTTACCACTATGTGAAACAGTACTTCCTTTGCTTGAAGCGTGAACTGATACGGCACCGCCGTTGGCAGAAGTACAATTCGTGATCTTTCCGCCATACATTTTAAAGAATGCGCCGTTAGAACAGTGAACCGCACCGCCTTCATCACCTGAATGGAATCCGCTGATAGTTCCGCTCTTAAGGACGAATGTACTGCTGTTCTGAACTAAAATGCATCCGCCTCTGTTGTTATTAGAGCCGACGTTACTACTTATGTAGTGGTCAGTTGAACCTCCGCCTGTATATCCGGAAGCAACAGTGACAAGGCCGCCGCCTGCGTTATCTTCAAACGTGAGAGTGACGTTGCCGGCTACAATATTCCAGCCGTTGACCTTACCGACGATATACATGCTTCCGCTTCCGGAATATGTGATCGTATATCCGTTAAGATCGATCGTAATGTCCGCATCGTCTTCTTCGATCTGAGCTGTGTCAGATACGGCTAAGTTCTCGGCGAGAACATATTCACCGGAAGTGACCGGCATTGTTCCGTTAAGAGCATCAATATCAGCCTGAGTAAGCGTCTTTATTGAGCTTGCATCTGGTTCAACACTGACTTCTTCGACGGATTCCACGCTCTGCGCGGTTTCTTCGCTATTCTCAACTTCATCTGCAATTACAGAAGCGGAGAATATACCGAAGATCATTGCGGTAGTGCAGAACAAAGCAACAGCTTTGGTAAATCTTTTTTTCATTCCATGCCCTCTCTTTCATTATCCATAGCGCACTCGGATATTTTACCACTACTTATGTTCATATTTTAGTAAAAAACTTAATTAAACGTTAATTTTTATTATTTTTCTTCACCCGGTTTGTCATAACTAACCGGGTATTCGGTATTAATCAGCCTTCAGGAAACAGTTCTCATTCTCTGAACCGGTGATCACGCCTTTAAGCATATCGCCTCTCGAAAAAGCCCCGCTTGCGGCATCACTTATATCTGCAAAAGTCCTTATATAATTGGCTGTATAACCTTCGGCAATGATCCTTCCGTCTTTTTCCTCCAGCTTCTCTATAAGAATCTGAGCGTCCCTTCCAATCATTGAAGAAGCAAACTCAGCAGAAAGCCTGTCTGACACCTCTATAAGCTTTTTTGCACGTGCTTTCCTTATGCTCATATCCATCTGAGGCATGGAAGCTGCTTTTGTCCCTTCTCTTTCCGAATAAGGGAAAACATGTATCTTGGCAAACTTAAGTCTTTTGGCAAAAGCGATTGTTTCTTCAAACTCTTCTTCAGTCTCTTCCGGGAAACCGGTAATGATATCCGTTGTAAGAGACATATCCGGAAACTCTGCTCTTAATGCATTTACCCTGTCCTCATATTCAGCAAGGGTATATTTCCTGTTCATACGCTTTAAAACAGTATCAGATCCGCTCTGAAGCGACATATGAAAGTGAGGGCAAAGATGCTTAAGTTCTTTCAGCCCTGCAATAAATTCAGGAGTCATGGACTTCGGTTCCAAAGATCCGAGCCTTAAGCGTTCAATTCCAGGAACAGCATCTATCTTCTTAAGCACATCAAGAAGCGAGGAAATATCCTTTCCAAGATCTTTGCCGTAGGAACAGAGATGGATGCCGGAGACGATTATCTCCCTAAAGCCGCTCTGCGCAAGGAATTCAGCCTCTTTCACACATGACTCTTCACTTCTGCTGACTACTCTTCCTCTTGCAAAAGGAATGACACAAAAAGTACAGAAGTTGTTGCATCCGTCTTCGATCTTTATAAATGCCCTTGTGCCTTCCGGCGATAAGACAGTGCCGAAATCATGGTACACATCAGTCTTGCTGACTTCAGGTCTTATGTGAGCGGTCTTGTGCTCAAGGTCAGTATCATCGCGCTGAGCTATAAATGCCTCGACCTTAGACACTACCGTATTCTTATCTCTCGTACCGATCACGATATCTGCCGGGACTTCACCTGTCTTAAGTTCGGACGAGCATCCCATCGCTACAATGACAGCATCCGGATTGGATCTTGCCATTCGCCTTAACATCTGGAACGATTTCCTGTCGGCTTCACCCGTTACCGAACAGGTGTTGACGATACATACATCAGCCTCTTCGGGCGAAGATACCGTCTCATGCCCATTATCAAGAAACAGACGCCTTGCGGCATCTGTTTCATATTGGTTGACTCTGCATCCTAATGTCAGAAAATAAACTTTCATTACTGTCTGATCTTGATATGTGTCTCACGGAGCTGCTGCTCTGTAACTTCACCAGGAGCACCGCAGAGAAGATCCTGTGCATTGCCGTTCATAGGGAATGCGATTACTTCTCTGATGTTCTCTTCTCCGCTTAAGAACAGGATCATTCTGTCCACGCCCGGAGCCATACCGGCATGCGGAGGAGCACCGAACTGGAATGCGCTGTAGAGCGCGCCGAACTTGGTCTTAAGCTCTTCTTCG
>JAEEGL012515003.1_pt1 | contig 11794 bp, 8 predicted proteins | sample 9134231 | NCBI WGS metagenome assembly JAEEGL01 (sample SAMN16246548, study PRJNA631951) | gut metagenome | biome: gut microbiome; feature: rumen; material: fiber-attached | host: Bos | place: Iran: Karaj | collected 2018-10 | reverse complement strand
TTATACTTTTCGCCGAGTTCGTTGACTTGTTTCAGTATCGGCGTGATCTTCTTGATCTGCTTGTCGCTGTAAGTGCCGAAAACCTTAGTTATAATGCTCATTTATAAATCCTCCAAAGAATGTGCGTTGTAAAACTCGCATCCCGATCGCGGAACGGGAATGCGAAAAAAATAACGTAAGTAAAACATGAACCTCTTGAAATAAAACGTCGCGAGGGTTATAATAAAACTTGAAATCAGGCAGGAGACGTAACAATGGCAGACATAAATATCGTGCTGGTGGAGCCGGAAATACCTCAAAACACCGGGAATATCGCGCGGACGTGTGCCGCCACGGGAGCGGCGCTCCATCTAATACGGCCGATGGGGTTTGAGGTCGACGACAGAAAACTGAAGAGGGCCGGACTCGATTACTGGCATCTGCTCGATATCACTTATTACGACGGGCTGTCCGATTTTTTTGAAAAACATCGGGATATAGAGTTCTACCTTTTCTCTACGAAAGCTCCGAGAGCATATACGGACGTCGATTATCCGCTTCCGGTCTACCTGTTCTTCGGGAAGGAAACGAAAGGTCTGCCGGAGGATCTGCTTCGTGAGAACCTTAAGAAATGCGTCAGGATACCCATGCGGGAGACTCTCCGAAGTCTAAACCTGTCAAATTCGGCGGCCATAGCAGTTTATGAAGTTCTCAGGCAGCACGAATTCAAAGAACTTCAAACCGGAAGCGGTTATCTCACCTCATCAGATCATGGGAGCGATGAGCTCAATGAGCGAGCGTAACAACCGTGTGAACACGTTTGCCTTGCAGTCCTCGAGAGTGACCTGCCTGCTGACCGAGAGGATATCTTCGTAATCTTTCTTGATCTCCGGAATGATCGGCGACTCGTATAGCCACACCCCGCACTCAAAGTGAAGATACAGACTGCGGAAATCGAGATTTATTGTCCCAACGGTGGAAAATTTATCATCGCACACGAAGGTCTTGGCGTGAAGAAAACCGGGCTCGTATTCGTAAAGCTTTACTCCGCCCCGAATCAGCTTCTCATAGTGCGATTTTGTCGACTGATATACCATACGTTTGTCCGGAATGCCCGGAGTCACAATACGCACGTCAACTCCGCTCTGAGCGGCGTTCAGCAGAGCCTGTTCCATCTGATAATCGATAATGAGATACGGAGTTGTGATCCAAACGTACTTCTTCGCCCCGTAGAGCATATTGAGATAGATCGTCTCACCGACGTTCAGATCGTCCATAGGATTGTCGGCGTAGGGCTGAACTACTCCGGGGGTGCTTTCAGGAAACGAATCCGGCATAAAGTTTTTGTACACGTCTTCGCCGTCAGGTGAGGGTTCGTAATACTCCCACATGGACAAAAACATGGCGGTGAACGCCCAGGCGCAGCGTCCGGTCACCCTCACGGCGTTGTCTTTCCAATACCCGAACCGCGTGATTTCGTTTATATACTCATCGGCAATGTTGACTCCGCCGGTAAAAGCGACTTTTCCGTCCACGGAACAGATCTTTCTGTGGTCACGATTGTTGAGTCTTGCGTAAAGGACCGGAATATATCTGCTGAACACCTGACATTTTATTCCTTCTTTTTCAAGCTCATTTCGGAAACCGAGACCCACGCTGTTAATAGAGCCCATGTCGTCGTAGATCACGCGCACGTCCAAACCCTGCCTGACTTTTTCCAAAAGGATCTCGTGAACGCTGTCCCACATTTTGCCCCGTCCGATTATGAAATACTCGATAAAGATGTACTTCTCGGCGGAACGCAGCGCTTCGAGGAACGGCTCGAGCATATCCTCTCCCGTAGGATAATACTCGATGTCCCCGTCCGAATAAGGATTCGTGAACGAGCAGTTTGTGATGTAATCGGACTGTTTTTTCGCCTCGGGATCATCGAAATAGGCGCGCGCGTCTCCGATCGTTTCTTCTAGCCCCCGTTTCATCGACTGCTCGATGGACGCAAGCTTTTCTTTTTTCCTTTTTGACAGCGCGTTGCCCCGGAAAATAATGTAAACCGCGACGCCGAACGGCGGAAGAAGGAGAACGATGATAAGCCAGCCGATCTTATAACCCGGATTATCCTTACGGTTGATTATACGGAACATGAAGATCACGCCCATCACCCAAGTCGTAAGGTAATAAATGGCGAAATACCTTTTTCCCGGAAGAATGAGTGTCGCCGCTATAAGCAAAAACTGCAGGAGGATAAGCAGACTGACAAGGACGAGACGTCGTGTGAAGAACTTGATCAGCTTATTCAATTCCGCCCCTCCTTTCGGAAATAACGTTCATACTTATAAATCATCACACTATAATATATAATATTTTTTAAAAAAAATCAAGATAATAATCAACATCCGCGCGGAAGTTGCGCAAAAACACGCAAAGATGCGCCTGGAAAGCCCGGCGCGTCATGAGACGAGCGAAAGGAAAAATCAAAAATGGACAGACTGATCGTAATTGACGGAAACAGCGTTCTGAACCGCGCATTTTACGGAATAAGAGACCTTTCTGCCCCTGACGGGACTCCTACCAACGCCGTGTACGGCTTTGTGACAACGCTGAAGAGGTATATTGATAAATTCAAGCCAACATACATGGTCTGCACCTTTGACACGCGAGAAAAGACCTTCCGTCACAAAATGTACGAGAAGTACAAATCCAACCGGCATGGGATGCCCGACGAGCTGGCAGTACAGCTTCCAATCGCAAAAGAAACAGCCTCTGCCATGGGCTTTACCCTTCTTGAATGTCCCGGATACGAAGCAGACGATATAATCGGAACTGTCTGTCGCGCAGCGGATGAAAAAGGCGGGATCATTTCGTATATCATTACGGGAGACCGTGACTCGCTCCAGCTGATCTCCGACAGAACAACCGTCTGCTTGCTGAGAAACAAAGAGGACGAGTTGTTCGACAGAACGCATTTTACGGACGTATACACCATTCCCCCGGAACTGTTCATAGACCTGAAAGCGCTGATGGGCGACTCGTCGGACTGCATTCCCGGCGTACCGGGCATCGGAGAGAAAACGGCGATCAAACTGATCTCCGCGTCCGGCGGGCTCGACAAACTGTACGCTGACGAGGAAAACGGTTTCTTCGGCTCCACTCCGTCGGTGAAAACGAAGCTTTCCGGCGGAAAAGACCTTGCGTATCTGTCCCGGGAGCTTGCGACCATCTGCCGGACCGCCCCCGTGGGCGACGATATAGATAGTTACGTGTCGCAAGGCGTCGATTCTGCAGCTTTAGGGGATTTATTCCGCCGACTCGCATTCGGAAGTCTGGCCGTAAAGTTCGGCATTGCGAAGGACGGCGCAGCCCCTGCGAAGGAGACGTCAGCGGCGTTCGGAGCCCGCCCTGCGGCTCGTCTGACGAGCGACGAAACTCTGAAACTGCCAATAGAAGGAGGAGTCGTCGTCTCCACGGACGGAAACACACTTTCTTTCTACACCGGGGGTCGTTCTTTCGTTGTGAGCGACGTCTCCCGGGAAGCGGCGGCGCACGTCATCGGATGCGGACCGGTTGTATGCTTCAACTATAAAAAACTGCTGAAAGATTGCGCCGATTACGGAATCGAGCCTGAGTGCGAATTTGACGTGATGCTCGCGTCGTACCTGCTCGATCCCGGAAGAGGCACGTATACCCTCGAGAACGCCGCTATAAGGTGCGGCGTACCGTTCGCCGAAGGGACGCCCGAGGTCGAAACTATATCGAAATGCGCGGACGAGCTGAAAAAAGAACTCGAAAAAGCAAAAATGGTTTCCCTGCTCCATGACGTGGAGATACCGCTTTCGTCGGTGCTGTCGAAGATGGAAGGACGGGGATTCAAGCTCGATAAAAACGGGCTGATCGCTTTCTCGGAATTGCTCGGTGACATGGAGAATAAACTGATCGACGCGATATACGCCACTGCGGGACATCAGTTCAATCTGAATTCTACGAAACAGTTGGGTCAGGTGCTGTTCGAAGAGCTCGGACTACCCTCTTTCAAAAAAACGAAAACCGGTTATTCTACCGACGCGGATACGCTTAATTCGCTCAGACCGTATCACGCCATCGTTGGACAGATACTGAGTTACCGTGAGGTGATGAAACTCAGAAGCACATACGGCGAAAATCTCGCAGACATGGCTGACGGGGAAAGCAAGATACACACGACTTTCAATCAGTGCGGAACAGCTACGGGACGGCTCTCTTCAAGCGATCCCAACCTTCAGAACATACCTGTCAGGGGAGGCCTCGGACGGGAACTGAGGCGGTACTTTACGTCAGACGGTTCGGACAGAGTGCTCATCGACGCGGACTACTCACAGATCGAACTTCGACTGCTTGCACACCTGTCCGGGGACGAGACAATGATAGGGGCGTTCCGCGACGGGCTCGACATTCACGCCACTACCGCGTCCCAGGTGTTCGGAATCCCGCTTGAAGAAGTGTCTTCTGAGATGCGGCGCAGAGCTAAAGCAGTCAATTTCGGCATCGTCTACGGGATCGGGGCGTATTCCCTGTCCCAGGATCTCGGGATAACGCTTAAGGGTGCGAAAGAATATATCGACGGATATCTCGCAACATATAAAAAAGTCGATGAATACCTTAAAAATACGGTGAATGCAGCTGTCGAAAACGGTTACGCCGAGACTATGTTCGGCAGGCGCCGATATATTCCTGAGCTGAAATCAGGCAACAAAAACGTTCAGGCGTTCGGCAAACGCGTTGCCATGAACAGTCCGATCCAAGGGAGCGCCGCGGATGTGATAAAGATCGCCATGATAGGTGTTGAGCGGGCACTCGAAAAAGCAGGGATCGACGCAAAACTGATAATGCAGGTACACGACGAGCTTATAATAGATTCTTCCCGCGCCTGCGCCGACGAGGCGGCGGATATTCTCAAAAGGGAGATGGAGAACGCCGTTTCCCTCTCCGTTCCGCTTGTGGCGGACGTATCCGCCGGAGACACCTGGTACGACGCAAAATGAATAAATACAAGAGACGGCGCCTTCGGTCGAAGGCGCCGTCTCTGTTTATTATTCCCGTTCACGCTTACATTTTATCAGCGCGTTGATTGTTTGAACTGCCGAAACAAGAATGAACAACACGATAAGTATGGGAATCAGTTTTTTCATACAGGATCATCCTTTCCGGTGTATTTAACGGAGTCAGCCGTTTGAATTTCTGAGATATCTCATCAGTATCACTGCCAACTGAGCGCGTGTGGCGTTGCCCTTCGGATCAAGATACACGGTGTTGCCGACCTTTGTACCGTTGATCAGCTCCTCGGCCACCGCCCAGGACATAGCGGTCACGGCATATTTGCTGACGCGTTTACCGTCCGGAAATCTGTCGAAATCCGTCTTTGCCGAAACATCCCGACCTTTGAATTCAGCGTAGCGGTACAGGATTGTCGCGATCTGTTCTCTGGTTATGAACCGATCGGGTGAGAACTCGGTGTTTGTGATCCCTTTGACGATATTGTTTTCGTACGCCCATGCCACCGCCTGCTTATACCATTTTGCTTTAAGATCAGTAAAGGGAGCCGTTCCCTGCGGGGCAGGAGAACCCTCGGCGCGCCACAGCACCGTGACAAGCATCGCGCGGCTCATTTCGGAATCCGGTTCGAATGTATTATCGGTCATACCGTTCATCAACTCATAGGTATATACGTAATTTATCGCTTCGGTATACCACTTGCCCGGCTTTACGTCACTGAATATCTTTGACGTGTCGATCAGTTCCCGGCCAGTTTTCGGAATTATTTCCGTCCTTGTTTCACCGCACCGGGTGCACGTGTACGTCATAACGCCGTCTTCCGTTTCCGTTGCCGGTTTAGTTTCTATTCCTTCATTCCACTCATGGCCGAGTGGGTTGACATAGCCGTCAACGTAAGTATCACCGCAGCGGGAACACGTGTGAGTCGTATAACCCTGCTTTTCGCACGTCGGCTCGGTCACCTCAGCAACGTAATCGTGACCGAGCGCGTCGACGTAGCCGTCAATGAAGCTGTCGCCGCAGCGGGAACACGTATGCGTCGTATAACCCTGCTCTTCGCACGTCGGCTCGGTCACCTCAGCAACGTAGTCGTGACCGAGAGCGTCGACGGAACGGTCCTCCGTCATACCGCAACGGCTGCAGGTCCTCGTCTCCTCTCCGTTTTCCTCGCAGGTCGGACCAGAAACGGCAGTCCATTCTCCCCATTCGTGGCCAAGCGGATCGACGTAATCGTCGACGTATTCGTCACCGCAGATGGAGCAGGTGTACGTAGTGTAACCCTGTTCGGTACATGTGGGTTCAGTGACAACGCCTACGTAATCGTGTTCGTGCGCGGAAGGATCGTCCAGCCTGACGGAAATGAAATAATAAGGATCGCCTCCGTTTACCGTGTCGGTGCTATGGAACATAATATCCGTCACGCCGTCGATCGCTGAGTGATTGCGGGTATTAGCGATGATCGGGACCTTTGCGGAAGGAATCGAATTTCCATCGGAATCGGTCAGTGTAAGAGGTCCAACGATCTTTGTGAATTTTTTGCCGTCTTCAGCCGGAGAAGACCATATTTCAAGAGTAGCGACAGCAACGTTCGGCAGCACGAAAATATAGTATTTCCCGTCTGACCCCTGAGTCATGGCAAACCCATTCGTACCCTTGTAGGTCTTCGTACCGTTCTTCGGTAAAAGTGACGTGGAGATCAGTTTCTTATAGATCTCATTCCCCTCGAGATCGTAGATCGCGTGATACACTGACGTGACGCTTGTATTGCCGCACTTATGCGTATAGATAATATGGAGCCGGTCACTGTCGTCGAGATACGTACATCCCCCTACGCCGTAATGGCTGGCGCTGTCCATGCGGTTCTTTCCTGTATTGTTATAGCCTTCCGCATCATACGTCGGAAAGCAGACGGGGATTTCCTCAAGTTCATCTACGGTTGGATCAGAGACGTGCATGATCGAGATGGCGTCAAATGCGTAACCGCTGGTGGTACTGAAATTGACTCCAAGCGCCTCTTTCAGCGCGGTGATCGGAGCGTCCCTCTCGACAACCAGAGTGAATCCACCGTTTCCGTCGGGATAACCGTTTATGTAACAGTACCGCGCGAACAACTCATATGTGTGGCAGGTCGTATCCCACGTGCGGGTCTCAAGGTCGTAAATAAACCAGGCCATATATCCCGGAGCCTCGCCGCCGCAAGCGAGAGCGTAGAGCTTTCCGTGCTCGGTATCAAGAATCGGCTGGGTATAGCCGTAACCGTGATCCTCAAAAGGAGTGGTATTGTAGTCGATGACCGTCGGAGCGTCCGGAGCGGTCACCGTATCCGTAGCGGTGTCGACCTCGTAAACGGAAAGAGACGCCGCGTTGGTAAATTCGGGCGTACCCATGGTATAGTGATATCTGTCGGGATCACCGCACAGTATGGTAACAAACAGTCTGCCGTCTCCGGCGTTAATTATGTTCGGCGTACAGCTTCCCTGGGACTGCGGGAAAATATCGGTATAGATCACGTGGAAGCCGTCGGAAGTGATCTTAACGATCGAGAACGTAGCGATACCGTTGTCCCACGTCTGATGCGCTTCGTCCGCCGGCTCCGATTTGGTGATGTAAGTCGCATAGACGCCGTTTTCCGTTCTGACGAGTCGAGTCTCGTGACCTCCGTGCGAACCCAGGCCGGGAACCGCTGTTATGGGCGCGCCGTTTTCCTCAAATAATTTCGCATAAGACACGGAAACGCCCGCCTCGTTCTCACAGGGAAGAATTCCGATATTCTCAGGAGTCGGATCGTTCTCATCAGCCGCGGTAACTGTAAGCGGAGATATTGTCAGGGACGAAAAAGCAAACAGAAGAGCAAAAATCAAAGAGAAAAATCTTTTTGCAGAACGGGATTCCATAAAGTATTCCTCCTTTTTGAATCAGATCTTGTGATTATCTGTCGAAAAACTCCGGTCCGTCGACCATGAATATTCCGAACGCAGTACCGGGGACGCCGCCGCCTCTCAGATAGTCGAGATATGACCTTTGCATCGAGGTCTTTGCGGGAAAATCGGCGAGATCCTGCGACATGGTCCCGAAAATCCGCCACAGGTCGCCGTTATGCTCGGCGAACCTCCAGTCAAGAATATCGAAATCATCCATGAAGCTCAAAACGTTGGGACATCCGTTAAGAAATTCCCTGTGTTTGGGAAAAAGAAGCCAGCTGTCAGTGCAGAATCCCATCCGTCCGTCCGGGAATTTTTCGGGACAGAGCCTGAGATAGAACTCATACGCCTGTCTGTACGAATCGAGGCGCGTTTTTTTATCGAAGGGTTCGCCGCTCTCGGGGATATGTATCCCGATCACGGGGTCCCCTTTTTTTAGGCCTTTATACTCTCCGTCGCGGTCATACGTGTTGCACTCGAACTGAAGTCTGCCGAGTTTATACCTGTCCGGGACGAAAAATCTTGCGTGCCAGTCCCCGGTGAATAATCCGGGAATACCGTACACGATCTTACACTGTGTGAATTTATAATATATATCCGCTATGGAATCGTGAAAAATTTTCTCCGGAAGACCGAGTTTACGGTAGCGTTCCCGCAGGTTTTTCCCCGCGACGATATAGTAAAGCAGATACATGGTAAACTCGTTCACACCGAGCTCTGCCGCCATGGGCGGGATCACCTTCGAGTGACGGTAGTTTTCGTAATCTCCTCCGCCCGACAGAGTCTCGAGGGATCTCTCAAGCCGCTCCGACAAGCCGGAATCGGAGAAGATCCTGTCATAGAGTTCGCAGAGGGCGCTCTCATCTTTTTTTTCGAAATTATACTCGCGGCAGTAATTTATCAGAAATTCTCTCATTTTTCATCTCCCGTCTGAAAGGTCAGGGAATCGCTTTTAAGTCTATTGTACCTGTGTCCGCCCGATCTGTGAGCCCTCTCGCGATAAATCAGCGATTTACAAGCCGGAACGGACATAACACCGTCAACGTCCGTATCACCGGAAAAACTCAGCAGTCTGACCCTCGGTCTTTTCGCTTTTTCGATAACGCCGCTGACGGCCGACGTCATCTTTTCGTACGACTCGCGCAGATCGCCTCCGACGCTGCAGAAGCACTCCCCTCTGATCGAAAAGAATCCGTTGTTTGCAAGTTCATTCAACATATCCCGTACGGGGTCGCCTATAACAAAAGGATCGGCCGACGATTCCCTCTTCAATCTGTTTCTCCATTTAGAAGAGAAGTCTCCCGACTCTGCCGTCGTGGTAAGAACGATAACTGAAGATATCCGGTCGATCTTCACGGGAAGATACTTATGGAGTCCCTCCGGAAGAGCGCGTCGGGAAGCGAAAAAAGATACGTCCTCCGCAGAATCTCCGTAGTTTTTGAAATAAACGCCGTCTGCGCTCTCATACGAAATCGAAATGAACTCGGAAAAAGTCACGTCAAGTTCCTCGAAGAGGCGGCATATGCGGGCAATAAAGTCCGCGGTTGTTCGTACTCCGTCGTCCATATCAGTCAATGAAGTCAAATTCTATCCCGTACATCGATACGGTATTTCCTTCAGAGCATCCTTTTTCGCGAAGTCTGTCGATAATACCGGCTTTATTCAAAGAGTTCTCAAAATACATCAGCGATTCGCGATCGTCGAAATTAACCCTGCCGACAAGGAGTTTGAGCCAGTTGCCCTCGCAGATGAAAGAGCCGTCGTCTCCCCGGCGTATCGTAACGTCGTCGGGCGAATATGCCTCATCCGTTCCATCTTCGTCCGGCGTCTCGCTCTCATAAGTAAGAACTGGGGGAAGGTCCGCAAGCATACGGGCGATCTCAAATTTCAACTCGTCGAGGTTCAACTTCCGGGCCGCGGAGATATAGATCACGCGGTACCCCATCTTCGCAGCTTCCGCCTCGAGTTCCGCCGCGGACTCGTATACCTCGGGGATCTCGGGGAATTCATCGGGGTCGGAGGTCAGAAGATCGGCCTGGTTTGCCGCAATGACGCGCGGACGAGCGGCGAGTTCCGGCGAGAACCTCCTAAGCTCATCCGAGATCACACGGAGATCGTCGGCGGGAGATCTGCCCTCAGAGCCGGAAACGTCGACGACCTGGACCAGCATACGGCATCTCTCGATATGGCGGAGGAAATCGTGACCGAGACCGGCGCCCTCTGCGGCGCCCTCGATAAGCCCCGGGATGTCAGCCATGACGAAGCCCGATTCTCCTCCTGTGTTAACAACGCCGAGAGAAGGCTCGAGGGTTGTGAAATGATACTCGGCTATCTTCGGCCTCGCCGCGGACATAGCCGCAAGCAGGGACGATTTCCCGGCTGACGGAAGACCGGCAAGACCCACGTCCGCTATCATTTTCAGTTCCAGCGTTATTTCCTTTTCCTCGCCGGGGAGTCCGGATTTGGCAAAGCGGGGGATCTGTCTCGTCGGGGTGGCGAAGTGCTTGTTTCCCCATCCGCCTCGGCCGCCTCGGCAAACTGTAAACTCTTCAACGTCGCTCATGTCCATGATGATCCTGCCGCTCTCCGATTCGCGGATGAGCGTTCCGCGAGGGACGGAGATCACCACGTCATCGCCGTTCTTTCCGTGGAACTTGGAGCCCTGGCCGTCACCGCCGTTTTCAGCGACAAATTTCCGCTTGTAACGGAACGCAAGGAGAGTATTCGCCCCCTCGTCGATGCGGAAGACGATATTTCCACCGTTGCCGCCGTCGCCCCCGTCGGGGCCGCCCTTGGCTACGTACTTTTCCCTGCGGAAGGATACAGCTCCGTTGCCGCCGTCGCCTGCTTTTACGTAGATTTTGATCTTATCGATAAACATTTATATTCTCCGATCTCATTTCTTGCAGAAATGAGTTTCATAATTCCTTATATACGTTTCGATGATCTTTTCGGCGGCATCGGGGCCCTGGAGCTCGTTTACCACCGTCTCCTTGTTTTCCAGCTGCTTGTAGACCTCGAAAAAGTGGCGTATCTCGGCGAAAACGTGGGAAGGCAGGTCGAACACCGATGTGAACATATTATAGTTTGGATCCGCAAACGGGATCGCTATTATCTTCTCGTCCAGCGCGCCGGAGTCCGTCATGGTGAGCACTCCGATGGGGTAGACCTTCACCAGAGTCATGGGGTTTATGGCCTCAGAGCATATCACGAGCACGTCCAGCGGGTCGTTGTCGTCGGCGTACGTCAGAGGAATGAAACCGTAATTCGCGGGGTAATGCGTTGACGTGTAAAGGATACGGTCGAGGCGCATGAGCCCGGTCGCCTTATCGAGCTCGTATTTCATTTTGCTTCCCTTGGAGATCTCGATCACCGCAGAAAAAGACGTCGGCGTAATCTCCCCGGGAGCGATATCATGCCAGATATTCATACCGTTCCCTCTCTTGTTATCTGTCCGAGGATCCCGACTCCGCGGACGATGTCGTCATCGGACGGGGTGGAATAATTGAGCCGGAAGGAATCGGACACGGCACCCTCGTCGCAGCAGAACGTGGAGCCCGGGACCACCGCGACTTTCCTCTTTATCGCCTCTTTAACGAACTCCGGCTGGCTGATCCGCGACGGAAGTGTGCACCAAATGAAGAGTCCGCCCTCTGGACGGGTGAACTTCACGTCGGTGGCGAGGTTTTTCTCAAGTTCCGAGAGCATCAGCGTGCATTTCGCACCGTAGAGCTTGCGGATCCCGGCGATGTGCGCGTCGAGATCGTATTCGTCGATAAATCTGTGGCACAGCATCTGGAAGAATATGTTTGTGTGGACGTCCTCCACCTGCTTCGCTATGACCATTTTCTGTATGATCTCTGCCGGAG
>JAEEGL012381227.1_pt1 | contig 11794 bp, 8 predicted proteins | sample 9134231 | NCBI WGS metagenome assembly JAEEGL01 (sample SAMN16246548, study PRJNA631951) | gut metagenome | biome: gut microbiome; feature: rumen; material: fiber-attached | host: Bos | place: Iran: Karaj | collected 2018-10 | reverse complement strand
CCTTAAGGTCCGCTTCTGCAACCGGTTCAAACCTTGTCTTGTACTTCTCTCCTGCATAAGGTCCCTGCTTGATCTCATACATTTCAGTTTCTTCAAGGCACACAAATCCGTGTCCTCCCGAAGCAAGAAGTATAACATCTCCTGAGACTAATTCAATAGACTTAATATACTCATGATCATCAGTGTAAAAATCACAACGAAGCCGACCCTTTTTTATTACGAGAACTTCTTTGGTAAAAAGCACTTCTCTCTTTACTTCATTATGAACATGAGGAAGGATTACATGCCCCTGAGGATGGTGCATATATGCCATTTGCTGAGAATAATCGTCAGGAGTACAGAAAGTTATCCCCTTCTCATCAAAATCATGATTTATTACTATAGCAAGTGTTCTTCCGTCATTATCAAAAATGTTCCACATTTAATAATTCTCCCATTCTACCATCATATGAAAGAGAGGTCAAAAAACTAATTCGCTCGTCTTACGCTTTCATATATGTTTTTAAGCATGTTGTAGTTGTTATCCTCAGAGTACATGGTCAAATACTCTGGCGGTAACTCAACAGGATTATCCATAAATCTTTCCACAGCCTTTGCCATATCCACAACAGAATTGCTTTTGAACTTTACTCCTGTCACACCTTCTATAACCAAGCTTCCTACATTACCGATATCAGAAGCAATAATAGGTGTACCCATTGAATAGGACTCAGCAATTGTCATAGGAAACCCCTCATAAAGCTGTGTAGGATGAATCATTGCCATTGACTCTCCAATAAGACGTTTCACCTCATCATTAGGAACCTGCCCCAATAACTGAACCGATTTTAATTCATTATTCTCAATATATTCATAACACCATTCCTCAATGTCTCCAGTGCCACAAATAATAAGTTTTGGTGCCTTGTCTCCCAATTTCATCCAGGCTTGAAGAAGAAGCTCAACACCTTTTTTCTTTTCCAAACGTCCCGCATACACTATTTGTTTCTTTCGCAATGAATATGGAACTAATTCATGTTCTTGCTTAGTAAAATTCGGCTTTATGAAAATTCTATTAGGTCTCACCTGTTTAATTGTCATAAGCTTTTCTTTATTAAACTCTGTCAGACAAATGTAGTTAAGATATGAATATGTCCTAATAAGCCTTTGTAAATGCATAGTTAATGCCATTACTGCAGTCTGAATCTTGCTCCCACGATAGCAATTATGTACCAGTGACGCTTTAAGGCCGTATTTCAAACAATTTTCACATACATGGTCTTTGACATAGCAAACTCCATTAGGGCAGACAAGTCTCATATTGTGGACAGTCTGAACCACAGGAATGCCCATATTGATGCCCGCAATATATGCAGCTGGACTCACCAATGCAACAGTGTTATGCACATGAAGAATATCAATTTTATTTTTTTCTATTATTTTGCAAATATCTCGATACGTACCGAGACTAAAAAGCGCTGTAAACGCTAACCCTATCTTTCCAAGTGACTTAGCATCTCTTGCATCATCATTATTTTTAAAATATGTTATAACCTCATGCCCATGTTCTTCCAACATACGCTTTTCGTTTGCTACAACCACATCCTCTCCGCCAGGGATTCTGTAGTAATTATGAACTATCAGGACTTTTTCCTTATAATCTTTTCCTATCTGCTTATTTCTTGTCAGAGATCTAATTCGGCTCTTCGTTGTCCAATATAAAAGAAAAGCTATACAAGCAATAGTTCCAGCCCATAAGCCATAGCTTACAGTGTAACGAATTCGCTCCATTTTAGCTACGCTCTTATTTCTCATCTTGTACAACGGAATTGTCGCGTTCTCATAGCCTCTAATTATAATTCCTTCCTTACGCATTTGCTTAACATCTTCCTCGGAAAGATATGTCTCAATACCATTTCCAGATGTACATTCCTCAGAATATGGAATATAAATATCAGAAGGATATGGAACGATAACCGCATAAAGAATACTGGTGACAATGCCAATTATAATAAAGATCAGAAAAGTAAATAACCAGATATTGAGCGGGGTAAATGGATTTCTTTCATGCTCTTTTTCATCAAATACAACTCCAAAGCTGCTACCATCAATTAGTGCAAATCCCTTTTCTTCATGGCGTACTATAATTTTGAACAAATATGCACCCATGAATAAAAAAGTCAGATTCTTATATGACTGATTAAACAAAAGCTGTTCCAGTATCCCATACAGAGAAAAACTTAATAAGAGAGCAATTTCAGCATTTCTATTATTTTTAATAGCATTATAGGTTGTTAAAAGCATCAAACCAATAACAACAAAAAAAGAAGCAAGTCCCAACCGAAACAGAAGATAAACGTACGAAGAGTCCAGAACATATCCGGGCTTCGGAACTGGAATTTCTCTAATACCAAAAAGTCCCAGTGATCTATATGTCAAATAGTAATGGGTAAACTCAAATCTTCCCGCAAATATCGTATTAAAAAAATCATATACCTCGCCTCTAAGTATAAGAGGACAAACAACGATACTTATAACGCTTACAGGAATCACGGACATAAGTACGGCGTCTTCAAATTTACTTCTATTATCGCGCCAACACAGATACGTATTGAGACATAAATAAATGCAAACAACAAAAAAACCGTTCCTGCTTACCGAGTACATAAACACGTATGCATTTCCAAAGAAAAGAGCTATGGTAATAGCTGTTATATACTTCTTTGGCAACTCCCTGGATATGTACAAGATAAATGCCACCAAAACAAAAAAGGAAGCATGAAGAGTATTAGGATGTGGATAGCCCAAAGAATGTCTTAAAATAATAGGCCAACCAGTTCTAAGCAGTGTATAGCTATATTCAGGAATAACTCCTATAACTGCCAGAACGTATAATGAAACAAAGGATATCAGCCAAATTAGCCCCCCTACTTTAAAGACTCTTTCCAATGGAACATCTTTAACGCCCAGCATCATAGTAAAATAAATTAGTAATGATTTCTCGCCAGATTGTAGATAAACAATACCACCTAGAGAGATAAAAAGAATAATCATCAATAATTCTTTTATTGTATGTTTTGTGGTTAATAATTTACACGCAAATAATCCTGCTCCAATCACAAGGCAGACATTATAAGCCAACTGCCCCTCATACAAGCCGATGGCTTTTGCCCCCAACATCACAGCAAAATAGCAATAATAAATTATTTCAGCGAGTGAAACAAATGATTTCCCCGATGCTTTGTGCGTCCAATTCATATAATGGTATCTCAATTATCCTTCCGTCCCAAAAATCTTGTAAAAAAACACTCACTAGTATACCTAACTATGCACAACAATGCCAACGTAGCAACAGATAATTGCCTGTGAGCCATAAATGCATGGACATATGCATAACCATTGCCCAATCCTATAATTACAGCAAAAGGAATACAAAAAACAAGAAAATACCCCACAAACAAGTCTAAAAGGCTATTATTTACCATTGATTTATTCGCTAAATTTCTATGATGACATTGATAGACAATGATCATAATGACGGCTATACATAATAAAACCAAGAAAGCAGTTGTTTTGTATGGCCAGACATTTTGTTTCACTCTTTCAAAAACAGTCGCGTTAACCGCCTGAGTTTTTTCATAATAGCCCATTCTATCAACCGCATCACCAATCAAATCATATGACGTAAACATGGTGCATATAATCCATTTCATCATCCATGTTACAATATATGCGCCAACAAAATAACATGAGTCTGTAACAACGGTCTTAGTAACGCTTTTTTCACCTTTGTACCAAATAAGAACTACCAACGGAAAACCAAGCGCAATAAATGGTGAAGAGAGAAAACTATAAAAAGATGTTATGGTTCCTGTAACAGCGAATAATAATTCCCAGCCCCCCTCTTTTTTTTCTATTTTATCCCCCCAGATCAAGATCACCAGGATACATAAAAGCATAGGATAATACTCAGCACTAAAAATCACAGACATTAACATAGTTACCGGATTGATAAATAATACTGCTGCCATAAATGGAATTATATATTTATCCATTTTTTTCTTTACCATCATTATAATGACTGCCGACAACAGCGCGAAACCAACAAACATATTGAGCATTCTTATGTCTGGTATAATGAAGAAATGCAAAAGAACTTTCATGAATATAACAGCGCCATTCCAATATCTAGGATAAGCATTCTGCTCAAAATGCTCTTCAGGATATTTTGCATATCTCAATACTGACTCATCTCTCCCTAATCCTTCTGTATCTATAAACCACATAAGCATTGCTTTTTCAAAAGCATTACCTTCGGCATCTTCATTAATTGCAGTTCCATAAAGCGTATACTCAGACCACCCATCAAGCATAGATGAAGTATACCCCTGATCCCATTGCCAGTATGAACCTTCAGCTTGAATAATCGGATAACTATCAGCTATATGCTTCCTCATTCTGGAAGTAGGAATACAAAAAGACATAACAAGCAATCCACAATTAACTAATGTCAAAATGACAACTATTCCCAAAGCCTTTATTGTCGTATTTAATATCTTATTCATAAACAACTAGTCTCCTGTCATTCCACATCCTCCGGATCAGCCTTTTCTGCCTAGACTGTTCCAAGAATTGTCACTTATTATTATATTCCAAGCCTAAATCCATATCCAAAATACAAAACCAAAGCAGAAATTATACATAAAAGATTAATAGAAAAAGCATAAATTGAAAACATCATAATGCTACTATCATCATCACAATAAACATCCTTACTTGGGGCTCTTCCATTCTGTTTAGTCATATAGACTGATATTAACGCTGCAACTGCAGACGATGATAAAAGCGTTCTGCCTATTTCTCCAAGTTTCTCTGCCAAAGATATTGAGACTATGCTAAATACATCTAACCATCTTGTATCATTATGTGAAAGCCAATACCACCTCGATATCATACTTCCTGGAAAAGAATTATATGGCCCTGTAAGCAACTTGTTGTCTACATTATTTTTCCAATGACCCATAACATATAGCAGGAAGCCAATAGCAAATACAGCAAAAACCCACAGAAGCTCTTGTCTTCTTCCAGACATTAGCGATAACAAGATAATAGCTATTGCAGAATATATTAACCAATGCGGGGTAATATGGTCAACAAACACCAAAAATGCTATAGATATAATTATTGGCATTATAAGGGCCTCATAAGATGTATAGTCCTTATTCTTAGCTATACTCAAGCAACAAAAACCTGTCACAGCCAGCGTCATCAAAAACAACGATGTTCCCGACAAAGATGCCCCAAACAAAAGTTCAAACCTGTTTCCAATCTGAACGGTTTGTTTTGCCATTAAGTCATAATCTCTTATAACAAATGTTTGAAGTATATAATTTAGGATTGGAACAATCATAAACACACATACACATTTCAATGATTCTTTTATTTCTTCTCTTGAAAAAACTAAACAAAAAACTGGTATCACAAGTAAAACCGCTATAAACGGCTTTATTATGCACGCAATCGAAACCAATCCAAAGAAATGAAACAGTTTCTTTTTGCACAAATAAAAGACAGCCATTATACCGAAACAAGCAGAAATCGTATCAACCTGGCCCATTCCTAGATTCATAAAAGCAATTACAGGATTAACCAGATAGAACAGTTTCATAGCTTTCCCAACTCTCTCACTATATCCCCGTTCCAGGGCAATCTTTTCAACATATCTAGCACCAATAAAAGTGAAGAGAATTAGAACAAGTTTTCTAAAAAAATAAAAATCCTCATATCTCAGATGTAAAGAAAAGATATTGTCTATAATATAGAGAGGCAGAACCATAAGTGCTGTAATAATATTACATATAATATTGTAATCTGACCTGCATCCTTCTCCGTACAAATAGTCAGTATATTCAGTAAAGTGCCCTTCCTGTACAGCTCTGCATAATACACATCCCCACTTCGTAATATAAAGACCATCCTCATGCTCGAATACTATAATCATTAATACCATCACGACTAACGCCATAAGGTACAATACCCTATATCCTGCATCACTAATTAGTCCAGTTCTTCTTGTTCCAAAGAACAAATATATCAACAATATAATAATAGAAACTGCAATAGAGACAAAAAAAGCTAACGTTGCTCTCTGTATAATAGATTGTCTTTCAGCGATTACTTCATATTGAAGAGAAAACTCGTCGTTGGCTTCTCCATTAATGTACAAAGGATAGATACTTTTCTCTCCACAGCATACCTCAAAAGGTATATCCGGATCCTCTAATGCAAGTAATACTTTAACATAATAATTATTTCCCTTTTCTATTTTTAATGTTTCTGGTGCCTCAAAGGGAATATATCTGTCAGATAGTAATGATTTAGTATCCATCTCCCATTGGCATAATATAGAATCATTTTCCACCAAAAAGACTTCTAGCTTTCCACGATGGATATTAAGATTAGTATCAAATTGTAGCATTATCGCCTTAATATTTTCAGCATCATCAGGCAACTCAATTTGTTGCAAGAATTCAGTATTTTTATCTTTAATCCGAATTTCACTCGCCGTAAATGAGGAATTCAGATATTCCCAATATGGGCTATCAGACAAGACAAAATAAACAGATCCAATAGCAATTATTACAAAAAGAAAAACCAACCCAAAGAACTTCTTCGTATTATCAATCATCATGTACCCTTGTCTCCCAAATACAATTCTCATCACATAATAATCATTTTTCTCAGCACTATTATGTTAGAAAAAAATCAAATATCTGACCATTTGTCATTTGTTTTATATCCACGCCCTCATGCCACGCCTTATACCATAAAACAGTTTGTCTAATTGCCTCATCAACATTCCAGACTGGTTCCCAGCCAAATGTTTCAAAAGCCTTTGAGCAATCGAGTTTAAGGAAATTGGCTTCATGAGGTGCATCTTTTTCGGCCATATTAGTCCAATGAGATTGCTCTCCCCAATATTTTACAAAAGTGTCCGCCAGTTTGCCTGTATTAATGCAATCCTCATCTCGAGGGCCTATATTGTAATATCCAGCATATTTCTTATCCTTTGCCTGTTCCATTGCTATCATAAGATATGCTGAAAGTGGTTCTAATACATGTTGATAAGGTCTCGTTGAATATGGATTACGCACAATAATACTCTCACCCTTTACAGTTGCTCTAACGCAATCTGGGACTATCCGATCATTTGCAAAGTCTCCACCACCAATTACGTTACCGGCTCTTGCGGTAGATATAGCAGGTGCTGAATCCTCAAAAAAGAACGACTTCTTGTAAGAATGTGTTACGAGTTCTGAACAGCTCTTGGAATTTGAATAGGGATCATAGCCATCAAGCTTCTCATCCTCTTTAAAGCCATGGTTTTCAAGCTCGTTATTTTCATAAACCTTATCAGTAGTTACATTCAAAAAACTGACCGCCCCCGGGTGCTTTCTAAGACACTCAAGTATATTTACTGTACCCATTACATTAGTCTCATAAGTATACCTGGGATCCCTATAGGAATCGCGTACTATCGGCTGCGCAGCAAGATGCAAAACCACATCAGGATTAGCAGCTTCATAAGCCCTCTCAAGACTTTCCAAATCTCTTATATCGCCAATAGTGCTATGAACATCTTCAGATAATTTCAATAATCCAAACAAATCAGGATCCGTATCGGGCTCAAGAGAATATCCATAAACCTCTGCTCCCAATTCTTTCAATACTACGCAGAGCCAACTACCTTTAAAACCAGTGTGGCCAGTTACAAATACCCTCTTGCCTTTATAAAAATCTTTCATTGATGCAAAATCCATAATTATTATACCAATCCTTACTTCTTTTCCGTTTTAAAAGCCCAAAACTTGTTTATAACAAAATTGAGTGGAACACTTATTAGTAAATTAATAATAGGAGCAACAAACTCTGAAATGTGGCATACCCTTACCCAAAGAACAATTAGTATACTGTTTAAAAACAATCCCGTAAAAGAATATGAAACATAAGTCTTACCTAGAGCCTTCCATAGATTCCTTTTCTCCCCTTCTTCCAACGCAAAGACTTTTTTATTATTCCAATAAAATGACCATAAGACACTTAAAACGAATGCTATTCCCTGTGCTAAGAGGTAATCATAATTTCGAAATAACTCATTTTTCTTCATCACCAAAAGAGATACTGTATACAATAAATAAGATATCACAGTATTGCTTACACCAACAATTCCAAACTTCACAAACTGCATAAGAGACTCATGTATTTCTTCAGTATAATCCCGTCTAATCACACGAAAGCAGAAGCGGAACACCGCTTCTGCTACTTTTTCAATTATTTGTATAATCAAGCTCATTACTGTATAGCCTCTAATATGACTTTTGCCATATAAGAAATCTTTTCATATGTCATTCCAGGATAAACGCCAACCCAAAAACTATCTGCCATGATACGATCGGTATTGATGAGTTTTCCAACTACTCTATAACCTTCGCCACTAGCTCTCATTTCATCAAAACAAGGATGCTTCGTAAGGTTACCAGCAAAAAGCATACGTGTTTGGATTCCATGTCCTTCCACGTAATCAACAACCTTCTTTCTATCCACTCCTTCTTTACAGGTCATAATAAATCCAAACCAGCTTGGATCAGAGTTATCAGTAGCCACTGGAAGGATAAGCATTTCCTCTGCTTCACCATTAACCAAAAGATTTTTTAACAGCTTAAAGTTTTCTTTTCTCCTCTTGACAAATGATGGGAATTTGTCTAACTGAGCGCAACCCACAGCGGCCTGAAGATCTGTAGCCTTAAGGTTGTATCCAAAGTGCGAATAAACATATTTATGATCATATCCTAAAGGCAATTCACCAAATTGGCCATCAAATCTATGTCCGCACAAGTTATCACGGCCTGATGGGCATACACAATCGCGCCCCCAATCGCGCATAGAACGTGCAATCTTATTAAGAAGCGCGTTATCAGTGTATACTGCGCCGCCCTCTCCCATCGTCATATGATGTGGCGGATAAAAACTGCTGGTTCCAATATCACCAACTGTGCCAGTATATTTCCATACTCCATCAATCTCATACCTACTTCCCAGAGCATCACAGTTATCCTCAACAAGCCAAAGATCATGCTTATCGCAAAACTCCTTAACAGCCTTTAAGTCAAAGGGATTGCCAAGGGTGTGCGCAATCATAACAGCTTTCGTTTTTGGAGAAACAGCCTTCTCCAATTCATCCACATCTATGTTATATCCTGGGATTGTCACATCCACAAACACCGGAACAGCACCGTACTGAATAATCGGTGTAACTGTAGTAGGAAAACCGGCAGCAACAGTGATAACCTCGTCACCACGTTTAACTCTTCTCTCTCCAAGGAGTGGAGAAGTAAGCGCCATAAAAGCAACTAAATTTGCAGAAGAGCCAGAATTTACCAACGCACAATACTTTACCCCAAGATATTTCGCCAGTTTTGACTCGAATTCATCCGTATATCTTCCTGACGTAAGCCAGAACTCCAATGCGCTGTCTACGAGATTTACCATCTCTTTTTCATCCTACACGCGTGATGCATATGGAATTCTGTCGCCCTCATGGTACTCCTTTTCCTGATTGTGGTATTTTCTAGCATATTCTGCCACCAAGTCAAGTATTTGCTTTTTTGATTCTTCCTGAGTGTTCATCTAATTTAGACATCCTTTAAAAATTTATTCTTTCATCCTCTATCACCAATGGTCTATGCATAGATCTAATATTTATAGCCATTATGTATTCCCCTAGCAGTCCTAAAAACAATAGTTGGACACCGCCCAGAAAAAAAAGTCCTACTGTAAGAGACGCCATTCCCATCGAGTAATCAGCCCAATGAAACAGTTTTAATATAACAGCAACTATTGCAAGAACAATGCTAAAAAAAGAAATAACAAAGCCCAAAAATGTAGACATCCTCATAAGCCCCTTGGTATTTGATGTAATACCAAGCATAGCGTAATCAAACAATCTCCAGAAACTCGATTTACTCAAACCTCTTTTTCTTTTCTGTTGCTCGTAGAATACTTCTTTTCGACTAAAACCTATTTCTGGTACTATTCCCTTTAAATAAGGCATCGGATCATCCATATTTCGTAAAGCATTCAAAAAACATCTGTCATAAAGCCCAAATCCAGTAAACTGATCAATTTGCTTTACCTCTGACAGTCTTTCCATCCATTTATAGTATATTCCTCTCAGATGGTAAGTCAGTACATTTTCTTTACTCTTATTTTTTATGGCAGCCACAACTTTATAGCCGTTCTCCCATTCTTTAACCATTACCGGAATTAGCTCAAATGGATCTTGGAAATCCGCTGTAATCAATACCGCACAATCACCTGTTGCCTCACGAAGCCCATGAATAGGAGATTTTACCCAGCCAAAATTAGCAGAATTAAAAATAGCTTTTACATGCTTATTCCTTTCCGCATGCATTCTTATCAAATCTCGCGTTCCGTCAAAAGAGCAATTATCAATGAAGAGTAGCTCATAATCATAATGATTCAGATCATCATCAAATATCTTTTCAACGGTCTTTACCAATTCATCTATATTCCCACTCTCATTATAAGTAGGAATAACTATACTTATAGTTTTCATTTTTACCCTTTAAACACACATCATTTTTTAAAGAAAAAATTAGTTTCAATGGTATTATCATCTATTGTATCGATTGCAATCAATTCAGAATTTCTCATAGTATAGCAATGATATCCCAAATCAAGCATAAATTTGATAACATCATTAGGATGATAGCCAAAGCGCTTTGCGTGTTTCCTTAACAATTCGCAGTACACAAGAGGATTCTCTGCTTCAAGTGTCTTCTTTGCCCCTTCAAGAACGAATTTTTCATTTCCCTCAACATCTATTTTTATAAACTTAATCCCTGAGATGCCGTTTTCAGAGACAAAATCGTCCACTGTAGAAACTACACATTTTACAACCTCAGTTTTACTCTCACCGGTGTAATTGCCCATATCGTCACAATTTTTAATGTAAAACTCGTCGTTAATCGGCTGCAAAGATGCCGCTTCTGACGTAGAAGGAAGATAAAAATCAAACGAACCTTTTTTATCCGACATTCCCATATTGTATGTGTGATAATTGCCTTTGTCGGCATTATTAAGGATAGCTGTCTTTTCTAATCTCTTGTACGTCGTAGGCAATGGTTCGAAAACATGATATTCAAGATTCTTGTAATCCTTATCAAGCTCAAGACTAAACATTCCAACATTGGCTCCTATATCAAGAACTTGCCCATCCTTTATTCCCGCCAAATAGCTATGGACATAATCCATGTCTTCTTTTTCAGGATCATCTCCCATAAGGAGATCTATTTCTGCTCTACATATACTTTGGGTAAAGTCGAAAAATAGCTTTATTCCATTCTTCTTTTCTAAGATACATGAATCACCATTTATAACTATTGAACTACAATCGTCACTATCTTGAATAAGCCGCTGGATCTGAGGCAAAACAGACAAAAACTCTTCCCTCATAATAGTCCAATACAGTTTTTTTTCTATTTTCCCTTCATTAAAATTGTTTTTCATATCTACCATTTTCATTTGCACTTTCTCCTTCTAAATACTTTAAAACTCTATCAAATCCTGTTTCAACATCAACTACAGGACTCCACCCAAGTTCCCTAAGCTTGCTACTAAATGGTGGTATCTCAACTCCTTTTAGTAAAACATTTTCAGAATATGACTCGTTCTTTGAACGATCAACTCTGGTAACTTTTAATCCTTTCTCTGGTCGAATACGTACAAGCCTTTG
>JAEEGL012197071.1_pt1 | contig 11794 bp, 10 predicted proteins | sample 9134231 | NCBI WGS metagenome assembly JAEEGL01 (sample SAMN16246548, study PRJNA631951) | gut metagenome | biome: gut microbiome; feature: rumen; material: fiber-attached | host: Bos | place: Iran: Karaj | collected 2018-10 | reverse complement strand
GCATCCGAGGTCAGAGCATCCATGATGTACTCGTTCATCGCCACCTGCAAGGCCAATGAGATCGATCCCCGTTCCTGGTTCGAAGACGTCATCCGGCGGATCCCGGAATACGAGTATGGCGAAATGGATGTCTCTACGCTTCTTCCTCAGCACTGGTCCCCGACTTCAACGACTCCAAACAAAGTCGGCTGACTTCAATGCGCGTTAATGAAAGTGCAGCGGCTTCAACGAAAGTTGTTGGAGCCGCTGCGAAATATCAAGGGCACTTTATCGGGTGCTTACGTTTTTGTGTTATTCTCGACGACAAAAGAGGCCGAAATCGTTGTCGAGAGGGCTAAATTTCGAGGTTCGACAACAAATATGGCTGTAATTGTCTTCGAGGCTGAGCAAAGTCTGATTTGAGGCCGCAGACCTTGCCCGACAAGTACTGTCACACCTTCCTCCCTTGCCCTTTCCGATTACTTTTGCTACCTTTGTATGATATATTTTCAACTATGGTCAAGCAGATGTATTTCCCTCCGGAGGCGGAGGTGATTGTGGTTCGGCAGGAGATGGCTTTCCTGCAGGACTCGGTTGTCGGACGCGCCGACAATGGGTATGACGACAACGAGATGGAGGAACTGTAAGATGATGAGGATGTTCCGCTATGTTTTGCCGTTGCTGGCGGTGCTGGCAGGGTGCAAGAAGGTTGAGCAGGAGATCCCCGTGATCCCGGAACCCGAGTCGGAGGAAGCCACCATCGTTTTCGTGTCCGAGCGTCCTCAGACGGAGGACCCGACCCGTACCCATTGGGACGGGACCACCATCCTTTGGGACCAGGCCGATTTTATCCGGATGGGTTATACTGTCGATGGGAAATGGCAGAATGCGACCGGTAATGCGTCCGCTACCGATGCCAAGCTTTACGGTTCCCAGAAGACGGAGCTTACGGAAGATGGCGCTGTCGCTTCCTTTACGACCAATATCAGTTTTACCGGTACAACCCAGGGAGAACACGTCTTCTATGCGGTTTTCCCCGGCGGCACGGTTGAGTCGACCATGACCGCCGCTCCTGTAACCGTCGTGACCCTCCCGGCCACCCAGACCCCGCTGGCCGACAGCTTCGACCGCCTTGCCGACCTGATGCTGGGCCATTCCATCGACGAATATACATCTCGTCCCGAAACCCCCGTCCGGCTCGTGTGGGACCGCGTCGTCGCCCACGGACAGATCACGCTGAAGGCTCTTCCGGGTGCTGTCTCCGGCGAGAAAGTGACCTCAATCACCCTCACTGCCCAGGAAGGAGCCGACCTTGTCGGCCCCCAGAACATGAACATCGTCACGGGTGAGTATTCCGCAACGTCCAATAACGAGGAGCCCAACAAGATTGTCATCAAGGGTGACAATCTTATCGTTGACGCGAACGGAAACGTGACCTTCTGGATGTCCATCCTGCCGGTCACCATCACCTCCCTCACGATCGAGGTCGCGACGAACAAGGCTACCTACATCCGCTCCATCCCGAGTTGCGAACGCACGTTCATCGCCAACCGCCGCAACATTCTTCCGATCAACATGTCCAAGGCATCAAGGACAGATATACAAGGCCCGTCTTACAGACTGGTAACATCGAATGACGATCTGGGCGAAGGAAATTATCTGATCGCCTATACCGTCAACGGCACCTCTGCCTATGTCCTCTCCGGTAAAGCCTCCGGCAACTTTGGCGCGTATGCTTCCAATATTACCGTAACCGACGGGGCGATTGAATATTCGGAAGGCAACCCCTATAATATCGTGGTCAAGAGGACGGAGGATGGTTATTCGCTCAAGCAGGGGGATTATTATCTGGGATATACGCTGACTTCTACAAGTAAGGACAATTATCTGTATTTCAATACGACATATTCGTCTCCTCAGTACGATTGGACGATTTCGGTCGGCAGCAATGGCGATGCGACCATTACCAACGTGTACAACACAGTTCGCGTCATTCAATGGAATTCTACCAGTGGTCAGGAGCGTTTCGCGTGCTATCCAGGCACCCAGAAACTCGTTCAGCTGTACAAGCTTGAGTCGGAGATCCCTTCCCTCGTGACGAAACCCGCTACGGAGAAGGGGGTCACATCCGCCAAGTTGAATGCCACCTTTGCCAATCTCGGTCGGAATGTCACTGAACCGCGTTTCCTGTGGGGCACATCGGCTGACAACCTGTCAAATACGCTGTATGTCCAGGATTTCGATGTGGATTCCGGTGAGTTCCATGCCACCCTTTCCGGCTTGCAGGAGAATACGACCTTTTACTACCAGGCCGTTGTGGAATACTGCGTGGACGGACAGAACTATCTGACGCTGTACGGCGATGTCCTTTCATTCAGGACGCTTCCCGAAGGTCAGACCACGGAGACTAAGCCCGGGTATCTTTCTTGTGGGGAAATTCCTGCCGTGTATCTGTCCGGGACGAAGGCCGACGGTCCCGAGGCCTTCCCCGCTGAGTCGGATTCCGACTACGAACTGAACTGGTCCAGCTGGTATCGTTACGGCGTGACCGGGAATTCCGACCAGAAGGTCGTTTCGCATACGTTCAAGGTCGATGGCCAGCAGTACCGCAACTATTCGATGCTCTACGACAGGACGAAGAAAGCGGCCCTGTGGGTGGCCTTTGCCATGAACACGGGAACTTATCCCTGGTTGGTGGGCAGAAATGACAAGTGGGTCTCCGATCCCGCTTTGGATGACTCCTGGCAGCCCAATCTGTCCAGCGGCTACCAGGAGAGTTCAACCTATTCCCGTGGCCATCAGGTCGCGTCCAATGACCGTCGTACGACAACCCATCAGACCCGCCAGACGACCTACTTCTCCAACATGACCCCGCAGTTGAGCGGATTTAACGGCGGGCAATGGGCCTCCCTGGAGGAGGATATCCAGAAGATCGGCAATGCGACGTCCGGAAATGATACGCTGTACGTGGTCACCGGCCCTGTTTTCGGCAGTAATTATGGAACGACGAAGGATAAGAGCGGAACAGATTGCGCTGTTCCGACGCAATATTTCAAATGTATCATGAAGGTGACCTATTCGAACGGAAAGCCTACTGCGGCCATGGGCGCGGCCTACCTCATGAACCATGTGAACAGCGGTTCTGTGCGGCAGGAAGTGACGATCCGTTCGCTCGAGGAGTTGACGGGATTCGATTTCTTTGCCAATATCCCCGTTGAATTGCAGGATACGGCTGAGAACGAGACACATCCTACTTCGGATTTCCCGCAAAAGTCGATTTCGTCGGTCAATTAGATCTCAGGGGCTCCGTCATGGAGCCCTTATTTCATTCCCCTCTCTTTCTTGATGGTCTCGTAGGCCTCCTGGATCTTCTGGAACTTGGCCTGGGCGGCTTTCTGGACTTCGGGGCCCAGGGTGGCGACTTTGTCCGGGTGGTTCTTCATGGCCATCCGGCGGTAGGCGGTGCGGACTTCGTCGTCCGTGGCGGAAGGGGAGATCTCCAGGACGGCGTAGGCCGATTCGCTGGTTTCCCTGTAGAACATCGCGATGTTCGAGGCGACGTCGGAGGAGTTGAGCCGGAGGGCGCTGCCGATGGATTCCAGGACGGATTTCTCGGACTTGCTGAACTCCCCGTCGGCGATGGCGATCCGGACCAGGTAGTCGAACAGCTGCAGCCGCTGGGAATAGTTCATGTTATCGGCGATCTGCGTGCCCACCGAGTAGATGTTGACTTGCTGGGATTCCAGGCGGGAGAGGAACTGCATCGCCTGGGTGGCGGCGTCGATGCCGAAGTTCTGGCGGATGAAGTTCTTTACGTAGTCCAGCTCCGACTGGAGGGTGCGCCCGTCCGCCTTGATGACGGCGGAAGACAGGATGAGCAGGCTGACAAAGAAGCTGTTACGCTGCTCCGTGCCCGTCGTGTAACCACCCGTGTTGCGCTGATAAGTCCTGCCGGAAGATCCGGATGTCCCAGACGTTCCCGAGGGCCCGGGCCCGAGCTGCCGGGCCGCTTCGATTCCACGGTCCAGGGCTGATCCGAGAAAGTAGCCGATGAGGGCCCCGATCGGTCCTCCATAGACCCATCCGAGGAATCCTACGATCCATTTTGCCGATCCCATTTTGTCTTGTTCTGTTTGTCCGGAGGGAAAACTATCAAAATCCGGTCCATCGAAAAAGAAACTGACAATCTGGCATCTTTCATGAATTTGATTATCTTTGCATTATCAGGAAAACGCTTAACTAATAATACGGTATTATGAAAATGTTCAAACGCATCGCGGCGGCCCTCGCGGCCCTCATGCTCCTTTCCTCCTGCTCCATTCTCAAGAATGTTGCTTCCAATGCCACTTCGATGGGTGCCAACACGGGTTCCGGCCTGGCTGCCATCTACAATGTCCTCAAGGCCACGGGCGGCATCGACCTTTCCAACCTGACGAACATCATCAACATCGGCAAGATCCTCACCGGTGCCGGCTCGCTTTCCGGTGCTACGAACGATTTCACGAACGATTTCGTCTCCGGTCTGATCAAGGGTTCCGCCAACCTGGTGAACAGTTCCAACATCTCCTCGGTCATCACCGGTCTGCAATCATTGGCCAACATTGACACATCCGCCCTTACGGCGGCGGCTGCGGCGGCCGCTGCCGGCCAGGCCACGCAGGTGTCCGCTTCCAACGAGGGCGTTGCCGCCACGGTGAATGTCCTCAAGAACATCATGAATTCCCTGCAATAGCTTAAAACGCTGAAAATGAAAGATTTTGTCTACTACGCCCCGACGGAGGTCGTGTTCGGAAAAGAGTCCGAAGAACAGGTTGCCGATCTGGTGAAGAAATACGGCGGCCATAAGGTCCTGGTCCACTTTGGCGGCCAGAGCGCGAAGAAATCCGGCCTGCTGGACAAGGTGTGCGACTTGCTGAAACAAGGCGGAGTAGACTTCGTCCTGCTGGGAGGTGTCGTTCCCAATCCGCGCCTTTCCAAGGTGCAGGAGGGCATCGACCTGTGCCGCAAGGAGGGGGTGGACTTCATCCTGGCCGTCGGGGGAGGAAGTGTCATCGACTCCGCCAAGGCGATTGCCTGTGGCGTCCCTTACGACGGGAATGTCTGGGATTTCTATCTGGGGAAAGCTGATCCGGAATGCTATCTTCCCGTCGCGTGCGTCCTCACAATCCCTGCCGCCGGCAGCGAAATGAGTGACGCGAGCGTCATCACGAACGAGGATGGCGACGTGAAACTGGGCTATTCCAACGCGATGAGCCGTCCCAAGTTCGCCATCATGAATCCGGTCCGCACCTTTACACTGCCTCCTTACCAGACGGCGGCGGGCGTTACGGATATGATGATGCACACGATGGAGCGCTATTTCACCCATGACGACGACATGGACCTGACCGATGCCCTCGCCGAAGCGGTGCTCCGGTCGATGAAGGAGAATGTGTTCAAGGTCCTGGCCGATCCCTGTGACTACCGGGCCCGCGCCCAGATCATGTGGGGCGGCAGTGTCGCGCACAATGACCTGACGGGTTGCGGCCTCTCCAGCGACTGGGCCACCCACGAGCTGGAACACGAGTTGAGCGGCATGTTCGACGCCACCCACGGGGCCGGCCTCGCCGCCATCTGGCCCAGTTGGGCCCGTTATGTCTACAAGGAGAATGTTTCCCGTTTCGTCCGCTTTGCCGTGAACGTGATGGACGTTCCGAATGACTTCACCGACCCGGAGGGGACGGCGCTCAAGGGAATCGAGGCGATGGAACGCTTCTACCACGCCATCGGCATGCCGGTCAATATCCACGAACTCATCGGCAAGGACATTACCGATGCGGAGATCAAGGAAATGGTCCGCAAGTGCTCCCGGGACGGCAAGGCGACCCAGGGCAGTTTCAAGGTCCTGTATCCGGAAGACATGGAGGCGATTTACAAGATGGCCAGATAACGCTGGCAGAAAGGATGTTCCGGAAGTTTCTGACACTGATTGCGGCGCTTGTCCTTCCCTTTGCGCTCTTCGCCCAGACGGATACCGTCCGGCTGGGGTATATCGTGTCCGGAAAAGTTTTGGACGGAATGACGGGCCGCCCCCTGGAGTCGGTCCACGTATCCGTTCCGGAACGTCATTATGCCACCGTCACGAATGCCGACGGTGAATTCTCCATCAAGTCCGACCAGCCCATCATCGAGGTCGTCTTCTCCTATGTGGGATACCGGACGCTGCGCCAGCACAGCGGTACGAAGAAGATGACGGTCCGCCTGGTCCCGGAATCCATCCGCCTGGACGAATCGTCCATCATCACGGGCGATCCGTACGAGATCGTCCGGACGGCCGTCAACCTGATTCCCGACAACTATCCCGACCATCCGGAGCTTCTGGAGTGTTTCTACCGGGAAACGCTCCAGAAGCGCAACCGGTATACGTACGTTTCCGAGGCGGTCTCGCGGATCTACAAGACCGAATACAACGGGACCGTGTACCGGGACCGTGCTGCGCTGGAAAAGAGCCGGGTGCTGTTGAGCCAGCGGTCAAGGGACACCTTGAGCGTCAAGATGCAGGGAGGGCCTACGCAGGCCATTACCTTCGACGTCGTCAAGAACCCTGAAATCCTGCTGGAACAGGATGAGCTGAAGCTTTATACCTTCGAGATGGGAATGCCGCTGTATATCGGCGACCGTCTCCAGTTCGTCATCCATTTCCATCCGTCCAATCCGGCCGAGACGGACTGGGCCCTGTATCACGGAACGATGTACATTGACCGGGAACTCCTCTCCTTCACCCGGATCGAGATGACGCTGGACATGTCCGATGTGGGGAAGGCCACCCGGCTGATGGTGGTCAAGAAGCCCCTGTCCCTCCGGCTGACTCCCAAGGAACTGTCGGCCATCGTCACCTACCGCCTGCAGGACGGGAAGAGCCGGCTGGAGTATTTCCGTTCCACGATGCGGTTCAACTGCGACTGGAAGAAACGCCTGATCGCCACCAGTTACACGCTGGTGAACGAACTGGTTGTCACCGACCTCCGGGAGCCGGCTGTCCAGATTCCGCGGGCAGAGATGTTCCGCACCAATGACATCCTTTCCGAGAAGGCGGCTGAGTTCCAGGACCCTGATTTCTGGAAGGATTACAACATCATCGAACCCACCGAGAGCCTGGAACACGCCATCGGAAGGCTCCGGAGAGGCCGGTAAGGGGTGGATTTCGCCCCTATTGAAGCGATTTCATCACTTTTTCCCCTTTTTGACCACCTTTTTTTGTCCCCGCCGGGCAGGCGGCCTACCTTCGCTTAGAACAAAACGCGAAACGTTATGGCACAGTCTCTTGGAATCCCCGCCCGGATGCGGATCGACAATGCGGCGAACATCTATCCGGCCTCCCTCAGCAAGCATTACGCTTCCTTGTACAGGATGAGCGTTACGCTCTCCGAACCCGTGGACCTGACTTGTCTGCAGCAGGCGCTCGTGACGGTATCGGAACGGATCCCTACGTTCCGGTGCGAACTACGCTCCGGCGCTTTCTGGTGGCACCTGAACCGGATGGACAAGACTCCGGAGGTGGGCCCGGCCACACCGCTCAGCCGTTTCCATTTCAGCGACAACGGCGGGTTCCTGTATAAGGTATGCGCCGACGGCAACCGGATCGTCCTGGATGTCTTCCATGTCCTGGCCGACGGGACCGGTTCCGAAACGTTCCTGCTCACCCTGACGGGGGAGTATCTCCGGCTGAAATACGGCTTGAAGATTTCCTATTCCGGCAAGGTGCTCGACCCCTCCGAAACGCCCGACACCGGGGAACTGGAAGACAGTTTCAAGTCCGTATTCGCAGGCAGGAAGGGTTCCTTGGAAAAGAATGTTCCGGCGTATCATATCAACGGGGAAAGGCTTCCTTCCGCCGGGCTGCGGGACATCCGGGTCGTCATGCCGCTGGATGCCCTGAAAGGGGTTTGCAGGCGGATGGACTGCACAGTGACGGACCTGCTGACCGGGATGATGCTGGAAGCGCTCCAGAAGCTGTACCGGGCTGACGGGGACCGGAAAAAGGTTTCCAGTGTCCTGAAAGTAAGCGTTCCTGTGAACCTGCGTCCGATGTACGGCAGCCGGTCGGTGCGGAACTTCTCCTCCTATGTCAATCTGGGACTGGATGTCCGCAGCGGCTATCTCCAATTAGACCAGCTGGTACGTCTCGTAAAGATGCAGAAGCGGACGATGCTGCGCCCCGAGAACCTGGAGCCGAAGATTGCCGCGAACGTGGAACTGGAGCGGAACTTTGCCGTCCGCTGCCTCCCGCTGCTTGTGAAAAAGCCCGTTATCGACTATATCAACCGTCATCACGGAGACAATTACTGCTCCCAGACACTGTCCAATCTGGGCGAAATCCGGCTTCCGGAGGAGATGCGCCCGTATGTGACTGCGTTTGACTTCATCCTTGGACGCCAGCGGGGCAACAGCGGCGCCGTTTCCTGCGCCGGGTATGACGGGAAGCTGGTCCTGCATCTGTCCCGGAATATCTTCGGGGCGGAGTTCGAGCAGTTCTTCCTGGACCGCGCAGCCGCGCTGGGCATCCTGTCCGAAGTCTCGCACCAGATCCTGGCCTAGGGCCTGTTCATAACTTTCGGGCCGGAATCCGGAAAAGATTCCGTATCTTTGGATGATCCCATGGAGAAAGCCCGGACTTATATCGCCATCGACCTCAAGTCGTTCTACGCCTCGGTGGAGTGCGTGGACCGGGGACTGGACGCGCTTACGACGAATCTCGTGGTGGCGGACGAGTCGCGGACCGACAAGACCATCTGCCTGGCCGTATCCCCGTCGCTCAAATCCTATGGTATCCCCGGACGCGGAAGGCTCTTCGAGGTAAAGCAGAAGGTCCGGGAGGTCAATGCCGCCCGTGCCCGGAAGGCGCGGCTTACGGGAAAGTCCTGTGACAATACCGCCGTCCAGTCCGACCCGCACCTGGCCCTGGACTTCCTCGTCGCCGTGCCGCGGATGGCCTTGTATATGGAAGTCAGCGCACGTATCTACGAAGTGTATCTGAAATACGTTTCCTCCGAGGACATCCATGTGTATTCGATCGACGAGGTTTTTATCGACGCGACCGACTATCTGCCTCTGTATAAGATGACTGCCCACGAACTGGCCATCCGGATGATCCGGGATGTCCTGGCGACGACCGGCATCACCGCGACGGTGGGCATCGCCCCGAACATGTATCTGGCGAAGGTAGCGATGGACATCGAGGCGAAGCATTCTCCGGCCGACAGGGACGGCGTGCGGATTGCGGAGTTGGACGAGATGACCTACAGGCGGAAGTACTGGACACACAGGCCCTTGACCGATTTCTGGCGGATTGGCCGCGGCATTGCGGCCCGGCTGGAGAAGAACGGGATGTACACGTTGGGCGACGTGGCTCGCTGCTCCCTGCAGCGCGAAGCCGTCCTGTACCGTCTGTTCGGAGTCAACGCGGAACTTCTCATCGACCATGCCTGGGGTTGGGAGCCCTGCACGATGGAGGAGATCAAGGCCTACCGTCCATCGGCTAACAGCCTTTCCAGCGGACAGGTCCTGTCCAGTCCATACTCCTTCGAGAAGGCCCGGATTATCGTCCGGGAAATGACGGACCTGCTGGTGCTGGACCTCGTGGAAAAGCGTCTGGTGACGGACCAGATGGTCCTGCACGTCAATTACGATCAGGAGAGCCTGACCGGTGCCTATCACGGGGACAGGGAGGTCGACTGGTACGGGCGTTCCGTTCCCAAGCCGGCGCACGGCTCGGTCAACCTTGGCCGCCAGACCTCGTCCACCACCCTTATCGGTGATGCGATGATGGACCTGTACGACCGGATCGTGGACCGGCGCCTGCTCGTCCGCCGCATTACCGTGGTGGCGAACCACGTCATCGACGAGTCCCGCATGGAGGGAGTGCAGCTGAACCTGTTCGAGGAGGTGGAGGACACGTCCCGGGAGCGGAACCGGCAGGAGGCCATCCTGGAGATCCGCCGCAAATTCGGCAAGAACGCCATCCTGACGGGCATCGATTTCGAGGAAGGGGCGACCACCCGTGAGCGCAACAGACAGATTGGAGGACATCGCAAATGACCGGAAAGTACGACGACATCATCGGCCTCCCGCACTGGGAGCCGAAGCATCATCCGAGGATGTCCATCCAGGAACGCGCCGCCCAGTTTGCCCCTTTCGCGGCCCTCACGGGCTTTGAAGGTGTCATCGACGATACTTCCCGAAAGGTCAACGCCAATGATGACATGGCTCCGTATGGAGATGATTATCAATAATAAATGCAATACGATGATGAAAAGAATCCTTTTGTTTCTGACGGCCGCCCTGCTGGCCACCTCCCTGACCGCCCAGATCCTTCCCGGCGAACAGGCTCCGCCGGCCGATCCCGGACAGAAGAACTTCGGCGGGATGCAGATGGGGGACACCACCGGCCTGGCCGCCCGGATGCGCGCCCGCCTCGCCGAGATGAACCGCATCCGGACCGTTTCCTTCGATGAACTGTCGATGAGCGACCCGTTCATCTATCCCGACCCTCAGACGCATACGTACTACTTGACTTCTTCCGGAGGCCGGATGTGGAAGAGCAAAGACCTCAAGACCTGGACTGGCCCGTTCAACATCATCGATATCAAAGGATTATGGCTGGAGAAGGCAGGATTTGCCGCCGCGGCGGAAATCCACAAGATCGGGGACTGGTACTACTATGCCGGCACCTGGAGCGACCATTCCGACCTGATCCAGCAGGTCCCGCGCCGCTACAATGTCCCGCACAACCAGACCTATATCCTCCGTTCGGACAAGCCGGAAGGACCGTACACCTCCTTCGCTATCACGCCTGGTTATGACTATCAGCCGCGCGAGTGGGACTGCATCGACGGAACCTTGTACGAGGAGGATGGGAAGGTGTATATGATCTTCGTCCACGAATGGACGCAAATCATTGATGGAACGATGGATTACATCGAATTGGCGTCGGACCTTTCCTACACGCTGTCCCCACGTCCAGTTACGATGTTCCGCGCGAGCGAGCTTCCGTGTTGCGGTGAGATGAATACCCTCGGAGAGGCGACTTTCGGACTCAAGATGCCCGGCTGGGTGACCGATGGCCCGCAGCTGTTCCGGACGCAGACAGGCCGTCTGGGCATGCTTTGGTCCACCTGGGGCAAGGAACGCTATCTGCAGGCGGTGTGCTATTCGGAATCCGGAACCATCGCCGGTCCGTGGATCCAGGAACCGGAGCCGTTCCTGGCGGACAACTCCGGTCACGGGATGCTTTTCCGTACGTTTGAAGGGAAACTCGTCTACATCGTCCACCATGTCGAGGGGGACGGTCCGCGGAAACCCCAGATGTGGAGCGTGGATGATTCCGGTGACAAGCTGGTCCTCCTTGATCGGTGGTATCCGGAGTAGGCTACTCCATCAACTTCTTGTATTTGAAGCGCTTGGGCTCCACGTCGCCCAGGCGCATTTTCTTGTTGGCCTCGTATTCGGAGTAGTTACCGTCGAAGAAGACGACCTGGGAGTCGCCCTCGAAGGCGAGGATGTGCGTGGCGATGCGGTCCAGGAACCAGCGGTCGTGGCTCACGACGACGGCGCAGCCCGCGAATCCGTCCAGACCTTCCTCCAGGGCGCGGATGGTATTGACATCCACGTCGTTGGTAGGTTCGTCCAGCAGGAGGACATTCCCTTCGTCCTTGAGTGTCAGGGCGAGGTGGAGGCGGTTCCGTTCACCGCCGGAAAGGACGCCGCACAGCTTTTCCGGGTCGGCGCCGGAGAAATTGAAACGGGACACCCACGCGCGGGCGTTGATGTCGCGGTT
>JAEEGL012058052.1_pt1 | contig 11794 bp, 13 predicted proteins | sample 9134231 | NCBI WGS metagenome assembly JAEEGL01 (sample SAMN16246548, study PRJNA631951) | gut metagenome | biome: gut microbiome; feature: rumen; material: fiber-attached | host: Bos | place: Iran: Karaj | collected 2018-10 | reverse complement strand
CTGCCCCCCGTCCCCCGGCTTTTTTTCTATTCAATCCTGTTGCGCCGCTGAAACGCCATCCATGGCGTTACATCGACGCGCCCGCCAACGTCCTGTTGGCGGGTAAGTCATTGGCTTATCATGGACGGCCTGCGGCCGTGTGTTTGAATATGGCTGATATATATGATGTGAATAAAGTCAAATATAAGGCTGAATTGTTATGATTAAACCGAATACACGCATACACCGACCAGCGCCATCACGGCGATCATCAGGATTGGGTTGATTTTGAAGAATTTGGTGGCGATGAAGGTGGCAGCGAAAATGATGATGCTCACGATAAAGGTGAACAAATCGGTGTCGTAGGAACCGAAATTTTCGCGATTCATGAGCAGCAGTGCGGCTGCGGCAATTAAGCCGACGACGGCGGGACGCAGGCCGGTGAGCACCGATTCGACGTTTGGATTGTTTTTGTGCTTGAGGAAAAATCTGCTGATGATGAGCATGAGGATAAACGATGGGAGCACGAGCGCAAAGGTTGCAGCGGCCGAACCCAGAATGCCGTAAAGCTGGCCATCGTATCCGGCATTTTGGATGGCTGCATAGCCGACATAGGTGGCGGCATTGATGCCGATGGGACCCGGCGTCATCTGGCTGATGGCGACGATGTCGGTGAATTCGGAGGCCGAAATCCACTGGTGGCTTACCACGATTTCGTTGTGAATCAACGAGATCATGGCGTAGCCGCCGCCGAAGCCGAACAGCCCGATCTTGAAAAATGTCCACATCAGATAAAGGTAAATCATAGTTTTCCAATAGTTATTTTGGGGGACGGCTTGCGCCGTAAGGACAAGCGTTGATGCGGCTGCTCGCAGACGTCGTGTCGGCGCGTTTATGTGATTATGAGCTTATCACGACGGCTTGCGCCGTAAGCACATTCTTTCGCGGCTGCGCGCCGCAGGCGGTTAGGGGGCGTTCATGGCTTATCTGGAGGGGATGCGGTCGTATCGTTTTCGGATGGTTGCTTTCGTTTGATGCGGCCATAGATGAATCCGGCCAGACCGGCGACCAGGAGGATGAGGATGGGCGAAACGCCAAGCAGCCATATCAGCAGGGCCGAAAGGACGGGAATCCATATCGTATATCTGTTGATTTTTGCAGATTTGGCGAGTGTGAACGTCGGCGCGGCTATGAGCGCGACGACGGCCGGACGGATGCCTTTGAATGCGCGTTCGACATAGACATTGTCCTGAAACGTATGAAAGAAGATGGCGATGGCGAGGATGATGAGAAACGACGGCAAAACCGCGCCAAATGTGGTGATGAGGCTGCCGCGCACACCTTTGAGCTTATAGCCGACAAAGATGGAGATGTTGACGGCAAAGACGCCCGGTGCGGATTGTGCGATCGCGACGAGATCGAGGAATTCTTCTTTTTCAATCCACTTTTGTTTATCGACGACTTCGGCCTGAATGAGGGGCAGCATGGCGTAACCGCCGCCGATGGTGAAGAGGCCGATTTTGAAGAACTTGGCGAAAGCCGTGAGATAGAAATTCATCGCGCGATAGAGCTCCGCAGGAGCGGTAAAGTGAGATTTGGCGCGGCGTATTTGCACAGCAAAAAGCCGCGCGGCGCGGGCGCATTGCGCGAGCAAAAGACCGCGCGGGCAGGCGTATCGGCGACAGCCGATAGCCGACCCTCATCATTATGGCGTCGCTATTTGAGCAGCAGCATGATGAGCAGGACGATGAGGACGAACGTGGCGCACAGCAGGATGATGAAGACGGTTTTGAACGAGAGGCCGAAGACCGTCTGCGGCGTGCTTGTGGGCATGTTGAGGCGGTAGGACGGCGTGTCGGAAACGATGGGCTGTGAGCCTGACGATGTGGGTTCGACTTTTTGATGGCCGACGGCGCGCACGGCGGCGAGTTCGGTGGAACGCAGGGAGATGGCACCGCTGTCGCTGGAATCGAGGGTGGCGGAGATGCCCGAAATGACGTCTGAACGGACGCGGCTCATTTCGGAGAGCTGCATCATGCTCAGGCGCAGTGACTGGTTGGGATTTGACTGTCCGGCGGCGACCCATTCGGGGATGCGGTAGAGTGCATCGAGCGCGTCGTTTGCGGATGTGTAGCGATCGGCGGGATTCTTTTGCAGGCACTTGAGAATGAAGGCGATCATCTCGGGGCTGAGTTCGACCTCGGGGCGCAGCACGAGCGGCGGAACTTCGGCGTTGACGTGCTGAAGCATCACGTTGAACGGGCGGTTTCCGGGGAACGGCGGGCGCGATGTGGCGAGCTCATAGAGCACGCAGCCCAGCGAATAAATATCGGATGCGGCGGTGACGCTTGATGCGGTGGCCTGTTCGGGCGACATATACCACGGCGTGCCCAGAGCCTGTCCGGACATCGTGATTTTGGCGCGGTCGGTGAGGGCTGCGAGACCAAAATCGAGCACCTTGACGAACCGGTTGTCGCCGTCCTGACGCGTGATCATGATGTTGTCGGGCTTGAGATCGCGGTGAATGACGTTCATGGCGTGGGCTTCGGACAGTGCATTGAGCACCTGCTGGGCGACATGAATGATAAACTGGCCCGAGAGTTCGGATTCGGGGATGTTGGAGAGCTCGACGCCCTGGACGTATTCCATGACGATATAAGCAGTGTTGCGGTCTTCGATGCCCGAATCGATGAGCTGTACGACGTTTGGGTGCACGACGCGGGCAATGCTGCGGGCTTCGCGCTCGAAACGCGCCATGATTTGTTTGTCGTTGGTGTGCGTTTCGGACAGAATTTTGATGGCGACGAGGCGATCGAACTGAATCTGACGGCCTTCATAAACCGTTCCCATGCCGCCTTGTCCGATGCGTTTGAGCGCAACGAAACTGCCGCCCAGCGGGCGGCCGAGCACGTTGGCATCGCCTTTGACCAGTTCGGACGGATCTACGCCAAACCAGCCGTCGTTCGCACAACGTTCGCCGATTTCCGGTAATTCGCATCGACACTTAGGACAAATTGCCACCAATTCCCGAACTCCAAATACTGTGTGCATCCTGAATAGCTGCGAAAACCAATGGTAACCGAATCGCGGCGGTTTGGGGAGATCGGACAACAGACGAAAAAATCAGATGCCGGTTATCCTTGTGGCCGCATGAGCCAGTTGCCATTTCGTTGGTTCACAGCATTTTGATATCACTCAAAATGCAATAATTTATACTTAAAAGCAAGATCAAGTTCAATCAATGAATTTGGCTGACGATTCAGAATTGAGAATCGTCATGGATATGCATGAGCGCGTCCTTGGCTGCATTTTGCTGGGCTTCTTTCTTGCAGGACCCGAAGCCGCGGCCGACGGGTTTGTCGTTGATGAAGACGGCGATTTCAAAGGTGGGAGCGTGTTCTGGTCCGGTTCTGCCGACGACCTCGTATCTGTGTGAGAGGTGTTTGGCTTGTACGACTTCCTGCAGTTTGGTTTTGTCATCCGAGGCGAGCCAGTCGCCGTCGGGGTTGGCGAGGTAATCTGCGTGGTGGCGGAGGATGAAATCGGTGGCGGGCTGGATGCCGCCGTCGAGATAAATCGCGCCAATCACGGCTTCGTAGGCGTCTGCCAGCGTGCCGGATCGCATCATGCCTGCCGATGAAATTTCGCCTTTCCCCATGCGCATATAGTTCTCAAAGTCGAGGCTTTGCGCGATCTGGCACAGGGCACCTTCACAGACCAGGCGGCTGCGGCGTTTCGAGAGCAGTCCTTCCTGATCCTGTGGATATTGGTGGTAGAGCACATCGGCGATCACGAAATCGAGAATTGCATCGCCCAGAAACTCCATTCGCTGGTTGTTTTCACCGTGGTGTTCGAATGAATAGGAACGATGCGTGAACGCAGCCTGCAACAGAGATTTGTCGGTAAAGACATATCCCAGTTTATGTTCAAGCTGGTCTAGATCCATGAGTATCAGTCCTGTTTGCTGGCTTCAGCGGCAATGAGTTTTCGCCGCCGCGACAGAACGCGGCGGATCTTGAAGATGAGTTCCTGAGACTTGAACGGCTTGTCGATATAATCGTCGGCACCGTACATGGGTGAGCTGAGCTCGTTGAGCGTTTCGCCGATGCCGGTGAGCATCAGTATGCCGATGCTGGTGAGATCCGGTTTGCTGCGCACATACTTGAGGATTTCCCATCCGGTGAGTTCCGGCATCATCACGTCGAGGATGACGAGGTCGGGCATTTCGGTCAGGATGAGCTCGAGCGTTTTCGCGCCGTTGTTGGCCTCGATCAAATCGCAGTCCATGGTTTCGAGCTGCAGATGCAGCAGCTGCCGCAGATCGGGATCGTCGTCAGCAATCAGAATGAGTGGTTTTTGTTCGGACATACAGGCCCTCACTATAAAATACCGCGAGCGCGTTCAGCTCGCCTGAGAAATTCGTCGATGCCTTCGACGCTGTAGATATGCCATCTGAATTTGATGCGTTCCATCTCGAAGACGAGCGGCAGCCGGGTTTCGGGTTCGCGTCCCGATCCGGGCAGGCGCAGGTTGAGGTGGACATAGGAATAACCGGTATCTTCGGCAATTTCGACCAGTTCGATGTCGTAGAAATCCTTGACGCGTCCGTACCATTCGGAGCGAATCAGTCCGGCCAGTCTGTTGAGCTGCTTGCAAACTTCTTCGCCATCACACAATTCGCGCACGACACGGTTTTCACCTGTCGGCATGCTCGCCATCATTCGCGAGACGGCGTCGACATCGGGCTCGAAAACGAGCCGGCAGCCGGTAAAAATGAAGGCGGCGGCAAGCGTGATGAACAGCGATCGCATAATCTGATGCAGTTTCATCTGAACCTCTACATGATGGCGTGAGTACGGTAAGCGAGCAGTGGGTCCTGGTAGTCGAAATCGAGGATCACATCGAGCAAAAAGTCGCCCAGATTGTAGTTGCCGGGCGGCACCTGTGAGAAATCGGTAGCCGCGATGAATTCAAGCGCGGAGATATAGGCTTTTTCAAGCGTTTCGGGGTGAATCGAAAGCGAATTCATGGCCGGGCCAAAGAACCTGTCGGTCGCCATGTCGAGGATTTCCTGCAGGCAGATATTGTCGACGATACCGCTGCGATGAATGAACGGGAAGAGGTCGCGCACATCGACATTGAAATGCTTTCGGCTCCACTCGGTGAACGCAAAGATGAACCATTCGTGTCCGGTGCTGCCGCTGGCTAGCAAAATGAAGTAGCACATGCGGATTTTCTGCTGCACATGCCGCCGCAGCATCTCGAAAGTCATGTGGCGTCCGAGCTGGCTTCTCAAATCTTCGCTTGTAATCGAGCCGACTTTGCGCCACCGCACCACGGGGATGTAGTCGAGCAGGTATTGCTGCACCTGTTCGTCGAGCGAAGACAATGCCTGCTGCCATGCGGTGAGTTCGTCGGGGTCGCGCAAAAACAGATAGAATGAAGCGCCCGCACATGCTTCGCAGTCGTTGAGCACCTGCAGCACCGTCGCGTCGTCCGAATGGTGCACCGGATCAAACGAGGTGAGCGATTCGGGCAAGGATTTGGCGCGGCTTCCCATGCTGTCCAGCCGCATGATCATCTCTTCGTAATAGAGATTGCGCTCGTTGTTCAGCCGCGTTTCGTTGTTGGTCTCGAAAATCTGCAGCAGAATCCGCGCCTGCGAGAAATCACCGTGCGAGAATTTCTGCTCGATGAGTCCCAGCACCTGAGACCCTTTCTCGTTCACATCCCCCGCACCGTTAAAATAGCAAAACAAAAGCTCCCGCAGCGCATTCAGCTCATTCGCGCTCAGATGCGCACGCACCGGAAGATGTTCATTCTCAATCAAAATCGACAGATAAGCTCTCGCCGCCGCGCCATAGCCATTCGAGATGCCCATCTCGGACATCAGCATATTCGCAAGCACGTCGAGTGCGTCGATCTCGGCATCGGCCGGCTTGTCGTGCATCACTTCATTGTATTGCGCGGCATATTGTGGACAGATTACATCGAGGTAACGACTCAGATAGCCTTCGTCGTCCGATGACGCTTTATTACCTCGCATCATCTTTTCCACTAAGCGTCCTAACATTTCAAACATCCCACATGGATCCGCTGAAAAAATCCCCGAACACCCGCTAAAGGCAGGCCATTTTTTTCTAACACCGATAACGGTCGGATACAAGTTTAAAGGTAATGTCGCATGTGTTTGCGGTGCTATGCGCGGTCCGCGCATACGCCCCGCCGCGCACGTCTATCGGCTGCGCCGATACGCCGTGCGACGCTTTATGGCCTGCGGCCCGATCTCCACAAGGTAGGTGAATGTAGTTGAAAGAAAACAACGAATTGGTTATTAAATATCCGCCAGACCCGATGCGTTGGGAGAAGGATTGTGCATCGGGTGAACTTCGAGTGAGTGAATACCAAATGAATACATCCGAAATTGATTTCAGTATCGAGACCCTGGGTCCGACCAAAATCCAGTCGCCGCTTCACCTTTCGACGCGGTTAAACGATTTCGTTTCGAACTACGTCAAAGACGACGAGTATATCTTCTACAACATCGACCTGCAGCAGAGCTGCCCGAGGATTTCGGCCGAATTCGACAAATCGCGCCTGATGGAAAAAGCCGGTCCCCGCGAGCTTTTGTATTTCGATCCCAAGAAAGTCTGTGCGGGTATCGTGACATGCGGCGGCCTTTGCCCCGGCCTCAACGACGTGATTCGTTCGATCGTGATGACGCTGTGGCATCAGTACGGCGTGCGCAACATCAACGGCATTCCGTTTGGATATTGCGGATTTTTGCCCGATTACGGCTACGAGCCGATTAAACTCACACCGCAGCTGGTGACGACGATTCATCAGCACGGCGGTTCGCTGCTTGGATCGTCGCGCGGCGGCTCGGATACCGAGGCGATTATGGATACGATCGAGCAGCTCAATCTGAACGTGCTGTTTACAATCGGCGGCGACGGCACACAGCGCGGTGCGCTGGCGCTTCACGAAGAAGCCAAAAGACGCGGCCGCAAGATCAGCATCGTCGGCATCCCCAAAACCATCGACAACGACCTGAGCTTCGTGCAGCGTTCGTTCGGTTTCGAGACCGCCGTTTCACGCGCAGTTGAGGCCGTTTCGGCAGCACATATCGAAGCCGAAAGCGCCATCAACGGCATCGGCCTGGTCAAGGTGATGGGCCGTGAATCCGGCTTTATTGCTGCACATACCGCACTCGCTTCGAGCGACGTCAATTACGTGCTCATTCCCGAAGTGCCATTCGAACTGGAAGGCCCGAACGGTCTGTGGGCGCACCTTAAGGATCGCCTCTACCGCCGTCATCATGCGGTTGTGCTCGTCGCCGAAGGTGCAGGCCAGAACCTGCTTAAGGCTTCGAATGCGGTCGATGCTTCGGGCAACAAGGTGCTCTCCGATATCGGCGTGTTCCTCAAAAACAAGTTCTCGGAACTGGCCAAACGCGACCAGCTCGCCCTCAACCTCAAATACATCGATCCGAGCTATATCATTAGGGCGAGTGCGGCCAATCCCAACGATTCGATCTACTGCTCGCGTCTTGGGGCAAATGCTGTTCATGCCGCGATGAGCGGTCGTTCCGGCCTAATCGTTTCGATGGTGCACGATCGCTACGTCCATATTCCCATCAAGCTGTCGGTCGGCCGCCGCAATCTGGTCGATCCCGAAAGCGATTTGTGGCGCGATGTCGTCGTTCAGACCGGACAGCCGCCTCTTATGGTCAATCAGAGAATCCTGTGAGATGACCGATATCAACGACCGCGCACTGAAAATTTCGTCGGATGCTGCGGATCTTGGATTTGACTGGGCACATCCCATCGATGTGCTCGACAAGCTCGCCGAAGAGGTCGACGAAATTCGTCAGGCCATGATTTCGGGCGAATCGACAGAAAGAATCGCCGAAGAAGTCGGTGATTTGTATTTCGCACTTGTCAATTTTAACCGGAAAATGCACATTGATTCTTCGCGGGCGTTCGAATCGGGCGTTACAAAATTTGAACGCCGGTTCAATGCATTGCGGCAATACGTCGAAAAATCTGGGTGCCAGATAGACCAGCTCAGCGACAAGGAACTGGATGATATATGGCAGCAGGTTAAAAAGGATGAGGAAAAACATGGCTGTCAATAACAATACACTGATGTCGGTTCTGATGCGATCCAACGCCATGAGCGATGCGCAGACGCTGATCGATGCGATGATGTCGATTCAGACCCAGCTGTCCGAAATCCAGGAAAATCAGCGCAAGATTATGAAAACGCTGCGGGATATGCGCATCGAGGAACGCAGCCGTTTGAGCGATATCAAGAAGACGACGCAGGGATTGCTCAAGGAAACGCACTCGGCTCTGAGTGATCAGCTCAACGAGATTCAGGATTCGATGGACGACCAGATGGCGGACGATGGTGATGATATCTCGCTGCCGTCGGATATCGAGATCTTTACGAAATAAATATTTCGCGGCTGCGCGCCGACGTCGTGTCGGCGCGTTTATGTGGTTTTGGGCTTATCATGACGGCCTGCGGCCGTAAGCACATATCTATCGCTGATGAGCCCCGCAGGGGCGGCATATTTTAACCGTGGGCTTTGCCCACGGTTAAAAAAAATCCCCGGTATTGCCGGGGATTCTTATATCGACAGATTGCCTTGAATTAGTTGGCGGCGTCTGCGGCGGCAGCATCATCAGCTGCAGGAGCGGCGGCGTCTGCGGCAGCAGCATCGTCAGCTGCGGGAGCGGCGGCGTCTGCGGCGGCAGCATCATCGGCTGCGGGAGCAGCGGCATCATCAGAAGCAGCAGCATCAGCAGCAGGAGCGGCGGGCTCTTCGGTCTTGGTTTCGGTCGTCTTGCAGGCCGACAGAGCGATCAGGGCAACCATTGCAAACAGAACGAGAAGTTTTTTCATTTTTATTTTCCTTATGGTTTGTGTGTACGAACAGTGTACACGGATTTATAGGCATGTGAAGCGCGATAAATTTCGTTGCGCTTAACAAATGTACAGTGTGGCACATGTAGCATATTGTGTCAAGATGTATATTGCGTCACGGCTTTGTTGCGCGGCGTATCGCAGATAGCCGCGCAGGCGAGTCGTATGGCGGCGCAGCCGCCATAGACGAGCCCACCGTGGAATCATATGCTGTGAGAGGTAAAAACGAATTTAATGCAGTGTCCCACACCGACCACAAATGCGCACATGTGACCACATGTAACCAAAATTCTAAGTAAATTCGCGGGTTTCCGATTAATTCGGGCTTGACTTTGGGCGCTTGCTTTGATTTGATAACGCGCAATTTTATAAGGCGGTGTTTTGCCTTGTATGCAGATGATTCATTTTTACTGGCTCATGCGCAGGTATTGGCGTTGATATATTTGGGTGTGAGCCGCATGTCTTTAGGAGAAGATCAGACATGAGTCGCGTGTTCAATTTTTCTGCGGGTCCCTCGACATTACCTGAATCCGTTCTGGAGATTTGTGCCAAAGAAATGCTGGATTGCCATGGCACCGGTCAGTCCGTTATGGAAATGAGCCACCGTTCGAATGCCTATAAGCCGATTATCGAAGGCGTAGAGGCCAAAGTACGCGACCTCATGAAAGTGCCCGACAACTACAAAGTCCTGTTTTTGCAGGGCGGCGCGAGCACTCAGTTTGCGATGATCCCGCTCAATCTGAACAAGACCGGCAAGGCCGCTTATGTCGACACCGGCGTTTGGTCAAAGAAAGCCATCGAAGAAGCCAGACGTTTCCTCGATGTCGTTGATGTCGTGGCTTCTTCGCGCGATCGTGGCTGCTGCTACATCCCCGAAATTCGCGAAATCCGCGGCGACTATGACTATGTTCATATCACGCTGAACAACACGATTTACGGCACCAAATGGAGCTATATCCCCGACACCGGTGATATTCCTCTCGTTGCCGATATTTCGTCGTGCGTATTGAGCGAGCCGCTGGATGTGAGCAAGTTCGGCCTTCTGTATGCAGGTGCCCAGAAGAATCTGGCTCCCGCAGGCGTCACACTCGTCATCATCCGCGAAGACCTCATCCGCGAAGAACTGCCCAAGACCGTTCCCACCATGCTGCGTTATGACACGCACTCCAAGAATGGCTCGATGTTCAATACACCGCCTTGCTATTCGATCTATGTGATGGGCCTGGTTCTGGACTGGGTAAAAGAGAACGGCGGTGCCGAAGGCATGCTCAAGCGCAACACCGAAAAAGCCGATCTCCTCTACAATTATCTCGACAACAGCGATTACTATCATGCAACGGTTGACAAGGGCAGCCGCTCGCTGATGAACATTCCGTTCCTCACCAAAGAGACCGATCCGGACAAAGCCGCTGCAATCAACAAGAAATTCGTTGCCGAAGCTGCAGCAGCTGGTCTCGTGAACCTCGCCGGTCACCGTTTGGTCGGTGGTATGCGTGCATCCATTTACAATGCGATGTCGATCGACGGCGTCAAAGCCCTCATCGCCTTTATGGATAAATTCGCCAAGGAGAACGCATAATGTTCAAAGTCCACACACTGAACAAAATCGCGGCCTGTGGCCTCAATCTTTTCCCAAAAGACAACTACGGATTTGTCGATGCGATTACCGATGCCGATGCCGTGATTCTGCGTTCGGCCGATATGCACGAGATGGATTTCGCCACAATGCCGGCGCTTAAATCCGTCGCTCGCGCCGGTGCCGGCGTGAACAATATCCCCATCCCCAAATGCAGCGAAAAAGGCATCGTCGTCTTCAATACGCCCGGTGCCAACGCCAATGCCGTTGCCGAACTCGTGCTGCTTGGCATGCTCGCCAGCGCCCGTCCCATCATCAATGGAACCGCATGGGCCAAAACGCTCAAGGGTAACGGCGAAGAAGTGCCCAAGATGGTCGAAAAAGGCAAAGCCCAGTTCGTCGGTCCCGAGCTCAAAGGCAAAACCATCGGCATCATCGGCCTCGGCGCCATCGGCGCGATTGTTGCCAACGACTGCGCAGCCCTCGGCATGAGCATCATCGGTTTCGATCCGTTCCTGTCGGAAGAAGGCGCCAAGCGTCTGCCCGCCGGCATCAAGATCGTCAAGGATCTCAAGGATATCTATGCAGTTGCCGACTACATCACGCTGCATATTCCGCAGACGCCCGAAACCAAAAACACGATCAAAGCCGAAACAATCGCCCAGATGAAAGACGGCGTCCGCGTGATGAATTTCGCGCGCGGCGGCCTCGTCAATTCTGCCGATATGATCGCTGCCCTCGAATCGGGCAAAGTCGCCGGCTATGTGACCGATTTCGGTGACGACGCGCTGCTCGGCTGCGACAAAGCCATCGTGCTGCCGCACCTCGGTGCCTCCACGCCCGAAGCCGAAGACAACTGCGCCGTGATGGCCGTTCGTCAGACCATCGATTTCCTCGAGCACGGCAACATCATCAACTCGGTCAACTTCCCCAAGTGCGTTCTGGCCGACGGCAAAGCCGCACAGCGCCTCACGATTACGGCGCTCAACAACGCCGATTTCGCAGCTCAGGTTGCCAAAGCCGTTCCCGGCATCACCGCCATCGCCTCACAGACCCGCGGTGAGATTTCGTACGCTATCGTTGAGGTTTCCGCACCAGTCGATGCCAGCAGCATCAAGGTCGACGGTCTCGTTAAGGTTCGCGTCGTATAATTTGTTGCTCGTCTGGGGGCGACCACATTGGGTCGCCCCTACGACTCGCTAACGCCGCTATCCCGTTGGGATACGCGGCGTTATTATTATGCCGTTGGGACGGCTGCGCCGTAAGCACATTCTTTCGCGGCTGCGCGCCGCAGGCGGTTAGAGGGTG
>JAEEGL011433538.1_pt1 | contig 11794 bp, 6 predicted proteins | sample 9134231 | NCBI WGS metagenome assembly JAEEGL01 (sample SAMN16246548, study PRJNA631951) | gut metagenome | biome: gut microbiome; feature: rumen; material: fiber-attached | host: Bos | place: Iran: Karaj | collected 2018-10 | reverse complement strand
TGCCAACTGTTCCTGCCGATGGGGATGTAGAGTCGCATGATGTTGCAGCCCACCGTGCTTGTCGGTCCCCACACCTTCTTGATTTCTGTCGTACTCATGTGGTTGTAGCCGAACTGCGGTGAGCACACAAAACCTCCGAATCCGGTGATGTACTGGTGTTTCTGTGTCGCATCGAGGCGAAGTGTCTGCCCTTTGCCGGTGATTGAGAGCGCGGAAAGGAAACAGAGCAATAAGTATTTGATTTTCATAATTATCGATTATATTTGATTTGGATATACAAGAGAAGTTATGTAGGAAAGATGCGTGTCAATATCCAGGGTTCTGTTTCCAGTCGGGGTGCATCTGCAAAAGTGCAGTGGGGATGGGGAAGACAATCGTGTGTCCGTCGGCCTCGTGTTCGGCGTAATCTTTCAGGTCGTAGGCGGTGTTGTAGGTGCCGAAACGAATCATGTCGTTGCGACGCCATCCCTCCCACATCAGTTCCAGCAGACGCTCTTTGTAAATCATGTCGAGCGTGATGACAGACGGGATGGTGTCGAAAGAGTAGGTACCGCGGTTGCGGACTTCAGAGAAAGAAGGATATGCGAGTTCTCCATTACCCATTCTCACCAAGGCTTCGGCACGCATTAGCAGCGCGTCGCTGTAGCGGAAAAGCACGATGTCGTTGTTGATCAGCTTGCTGTCCATGCGGGCGGTGGGGTCTGGCGCGTATTTCTTGATACGCGCTCCAGCCGTCTTCTCGTAAGCAAGGCCAGAGAGGTCGTATTGGGTAATGGCCAATGGATGGTAAACCAGTGGGGTCACGCCATCCTCATCATAAACCATTTGCCCATTTTGATACACCGTGTCGGCATAGAAACAATCATAGAAACGGTAATCCACATGGTCGGTGCCGTAACCGAAAGCCTTGATGGCGGTCACGGTTCCGCAGGTGCCATTCTCCGACTTCCCGCCCAGCACATTGCCTTGGCTGAAATGACGTGAGCGGAAGAAATAGACGTATTGGTTGCTGTATATCGTCGGGTCCATAGGAATCGTGAAGATGTTCTCCACGGAAGTCTCGTTGTGGACGGAGAAATTGGCGCTGTATAACAGCGTCGTGGTATGAAAGCGGTCAAGTTGCTTGCAATAGGACTCCGTAGCTTGCCAGGCGTTCTTTTTCTCGCCATTGACCGTGAAGTAGATGTCCTTTCCGTCGGGACGTTTGTTGTCGGTCCAGTCATTGTCGTAATAGACCTCGGCGTTGAGTGCGAGTTTGGCCAGAAGGAAAACTGCCACAGGGTACGTGATGCGTCCGTAGTATTCCGATGACGGCATAGGACTTTGAATGGGCTCGAGGTAAGGGAGTGCCTCCTGCAACTCGTTCACGATGAACAAGAAGGTGGTGCGGCGGTCGGAGAGGGTCATGTCGCTCGTCTTGATGCCGGTGCTTGTGATGAGTGGCACACGTCCCCAGAGGTCCATTGCGTAGAAATAGAACAAGGCGCGCAGCGCACGTAGTTCAGCGATGTAGGTATTCACTTTCATGCTCTCCTCGGCATGGCCTTTCTTGTAGTTCTCCATCTGTTCGATACCCTCGTTGGTCATCACAATGACCTTGAAGAGGTAGTTCCATGTGTTGATGAAAGGTTCCTCGTCGCTGCCCCAAGTGTGTTGGAACAGTCTGTACCAAAGGTAGCCGTCTTCCCAGTCGCCACTGCGGATGGGGATAATCTGCTCGTCGGTGGTCAGCGAGTTGAGGTCATATACTCCGCGGTCGGTTCCTTGGAGGCCCTGGCTGCTGGCGTTACCGCCGATATAGTTGTAGATTGACAGCAGGGCGTTGTTCTTGAGTTGGGTCAAGTTGCAGAAGGCTTGTTCCTCGGTCAGCATGCCCTCGGGGTTTTCTTCCAAATAGTCGGAGCAGCCGCAGCAGAGTATGCCAGCGGCGCATATCGTTAGTAGTGTTTTCTTGGTTGCCATAACGTGAAAGGATTTAGAAATTGACAGAAACGCCCAGTGTGTAAGTGTGGTAGAGTGGGTAGGTGCGTTTGTCGTCCACGCCCACCGTGCTGTTGATGTCGGAAGAGTTGATCATAGGTGTCAGGCCGCTGTAATGGGTGAAAGTGGCGACGTTGTTCATCGTCAATGTCATACGCATCGACTTCACGATTTTGTTCTCTTTCAGCGGTATTCTCCATCCAAGTGTGATGTAGTCGATGTTGACATAATCGCCGCTTTCCAACCAGTAGTCGGTGATGGTCAGGTCGTAGATGTTCTTCTCAGCGGCCTTTGCGAGCACGTTGTAGAAAGGCAGTGAACCGATGTTGACATACTGCAGGCTCGTTCCGTTGTAGATTTTGTGGCCGAAAGCGCCGTTCACTTGGATATCCACATCGAAGTCCTTGTAGCGGAAGGAGATGTTGGAACCCATCAGTGCTTTGGGAATGGCTTGTCCGCGGACCTTTCGCATTCCGTCTGTCAGGTAGTAGGTGGTGATTCCGTCCTCCCAGAACTCTAGTCCTTCCGAATGTGGAAGCATGAAAACACCGAGTGGCTGTCCGATGACCTGGAAGGTGATTTGGTTGTCGCCGTGCAGTCCCGCTCCGTTCACGCCGGCTATGGCAATCTCTGTCGGAGCGTAGAGTTCCTCGCCTTTATAGTTGCCTCCGAGTGACACCAGTTTGTTTTTCTGGAATGTCAGGTTGGTGCTAACGTTCAGCGAGATGTCCTTGGTGGCGATAAGTGTTCCGCCGATAGAGAACTCGATACCGGTGTTACGCATGCTGCCGAGGTTGGCCATCATCGTGGGGTACTTGAAGGGCGGTACACTCACAGTATAGGGATAGAGCATATCGGTGGTCTTGGTGTTGTAGATAGAGGTGGTGAACACCAGTCGTCCGTTGAGCATTTTGGTGTTGATGCCGAGGTTCACGGTGCGGGTCACTTCCCATTTCAGGTCGGGGTTGGCGTTCGTCAGTTCTTGGAAGGTAGCTATGGGCTTGATGCCCGTGGCAGCGATGCCATTTGGACGGAGCAGCCGCATCGCAGTGTAACTGTCGATGGCGCCCTGGTTGCCGGCAAGTCCGTAGCCGCAGCTTAGCGTCAGCTCGTTCAGCCAGTCCACGGACTTCATGAATTGTTCGTTGTGGAGGTTCCATGAGGCAGATACGGAGGGGAAGTAGCCCCAGCGGTTGTTGGAACCGAACTTCGACGAGCCGTCGGCTCTCAGCGTGAATCCCATCTTGTATCGGTCGGCATAGTCGTATTCAGCCTTGCCCATGAAAGATACCATCTTCGATGTCTCCTTCATCGAGGCTGTGCCGTCCCACGGACGGATAGAACCGGCCGACAGGTTGTCATAGCCCACAAGTCCGGTGGACATCTCGGCTACAGCCACGTTGAACCCCTGCAAGAGTTCGTGGTTGAGTTCGAAGAGGCCTGTCGCTTTCAGGGTGTGGTCGTTCCACGACTTGTTGAAGCGCAGTGTGGCGTTGCCCATGGTGAATTCCCTGCGCAGTTGTGAGCGGCTGGCATCACCTGCTGTGGATGTTCCGTTCTCTGTGTTGTTGTAGGTGTAGCCTCCGAATAGGGTGAAGTCCAGTTCTTTCAGCAACTGCAACGTGAGTCGTGCATGGAGGGCGAGGTTGCCCATTTTCGTGTCGTTCTTTTCGTTGAGTAGCACATTGGGATTGTCGATTTGTGAGGCAGCTCCATACCCATCCCATCCGCCGTCGGCATTGGGGTGATTGGGGAAGGTGGGGTTGAAGGCGGCAGCGGAATAGAAGAGCCTTTGTTCGTCCTTGATGCCTTTGTTCTTATTGATGGAGCCGAACATACCGAGGTCGATGCGCATGAACCCGTCCCACATCTTGTGCGTCACGTTGATGTTGGAGAACAGCGAGTTCTCGTCACGGCCCTTGATGACCGTTGTGCCGTCGAAATAACCTACGGCCACACGGTAGTTGCTGCTTTCATTGCCGCCAGTCAGTGCCAAGTGGTGGTTTTGTGTGAAGCCCGTCCTGTCAATCATTTTCTGGAAGTCGGTGTTGTATCCTTTGTCAAGGATGCCCATGTTGAATTGCTGGATGGCCAAGCGGTAGGTGTCGGCATCCAGCATCTTCAGGCGCTTGTAGATGGGCGAAATGCTCAACGATGTGTTGTAGGTCAGGCGTGTTTCCCCTTCGCTTCCTTGCTGTGTGTTGACCACGATGACGCCCGCCGCACCTCGACTGCCGTACTGGGCGGTCTCGGAGGCGTCCTTCAGGATGTTGAAACTCTTGATGTCGGTGGGAAGTATGCTTTCCAGCATTCTGATGTCGCCCATGACACCATCGACGATGACCAGAGGGTCGTTGCCACCGCTCAGGGATGTCGTACCGCGGAGGCGGACCGCGCTCAGCGCGTTGCCAGTGGTCTCCACCTGCATTCCTGCCACACGTCCCTTGATGGCGTCGATGGCATTGGTGGCGATTTCCTTGTTGTTCATCTCGCTCTCGTCAATGACTTCCTGGCCGTAGAGGGTAGAGGTGAAGCATGCAAGCCCCATGGCAATAATGATGAGTTTACACTTTTGTCGCATATTAAAGACAGTAAAAGATTGGTTTCAAGATTTCATGACGCAAAAATATAACATTTTTTTTATTATTCTTATGACGGCCGACTATTATTTTATCATTCTTTTTCCCTATTTGTTTGTATTCTCAGAAAAAAAACGTGTACTTTTGCACATTATAATTATAAACCTTTATTATTCAACTTATGAGAAAACTTGTTTATGCCCTGATGGCAATGATAGTTCTGGCGTCATGCGGTGACAAAAACGCCAAGAACAGTACATCTAATGGAGAATCTATAGATTCATTAAAGGGAGACGCCGAGGCCGCTGTGCAGAAGGCCTCAGAATTCGCCGACCAGCCTCTGCTGGTCATCTCTGACTACGAAACCCCCGACTGGTATGCACCTATCGGCTATCAATCCTCGGAAGACCCCAATGCCGACTATGCCAACTTCACAGAGGAGCAGTGGAAAGAACTGGCTGAACGTCAAGAGAAAGAAAAGAGCGTCTTCTTCGAGATGCTCAAGAAGCACATGGAAGAATACACTGTCCTCCGTAAGTCTGATGGTGACAAGAAAGTGAGTTTCGTCTCTGCTAATTTCGACAAGGGCCAGGAGAACACTATTGCCATGGGATGGCAAGGCGCGGAACGCGACGAGCACATGAAGTACCTCCGCTACAGAAACGAGAGCGGCGTGAATGAAGATGGATGGGACATGGCGATTCTGGTGACTGAGAAATACGCCAAGACCCACAAACCCTTGAAAGTGGAAGGTGTGGGAATCACCTACGATGAAGATGGAGAGCAAGTGGTGCCTCTTCCCCCTTACCAAGTGGAGGAGTTGGAGAAGATTACAGGAAAGAAAGTTAAGAAATCGAGGCTGAACAGTAAGATTGAGGAAGACATGTACCAGTTCTACACCGTCATGTTCGAGAATGAGGGTGACAAGGCCTATGCCATGCAGGTGTTCCTCTCGCGTAAAGGACTCCACCTTGGTAAGATGGAGAGCACTGATGTGGATGGTGGTGAGGCCATGTGGGCAGTTGATATGGAAGGCGATTATCCCTACCAGAGCATCATCTCTGCTGATGACGACGGCAAGAACGTCACTTTCTGGTACATAGAGACGGCTCCTGAGCACATCGATATGGGTTATTTCCGCATCGTAAACGACGAAGTCGAACAGCACACTTATTCTTCCAATTACGTGTGGGTGAATTGATTTCTCCCACGTGACTTCGCGTCAGCAAACACAAAATCCCCCGTCATCGCTCTGATGGCGGGGGATTCTTGGTTTACTTCCTTTAGAGAGAACAAGTTCTCATTGCTCTCACTTAATCACGACTTTGAACTTCATTGTAGTCGTTCACGTTCGGCTATGACAACAAGTTCTCATTGCTCTCACTTAATCACGACTTTTTTTCCACTGTGGATGTAGATACCCTTAGCTGTGGGCTTTTCGCTGAGCTCACGGCCACTGAGGTCGTACCAGGAGTCTGCCGAATGGTTAATGGTCAATGGTGAATGGTCAATGTCAACAATTCCGCTGGTCTCGTTCTCATCACCGAAGTTCAGGCCAAAGGAGTTGATGCTGTTGGAACCACCCATGGTTTCACCACACACGAGGTTGCCCAGGAGCGTGAAGTAGGCGCGGCAGGAACCGATGCTCATGCCGGATGTGGGATAATAAAGCGTGTTTGCATCACCGATGTAGAGTGTCTTGTTGTCGGCACTGAGGTCGGTAGGACTGAAGCAGCCTACGAAACTGATTACGTCGGCGATTTCCACTGGCGATGTCTCTGCACTCTCGATGGTGACACCAGTGAAGGTGGGTTCCACAAGGTCATCTTCCGAGTCATCCCACTTGATGAGATAAGGCTTGCCAGCCACGATGTCGGTGGCATCCGCGAAGGTGAGGTTCAACGTTCCGCCACTGAACTGGGCACCAGAGAGTGTCTTCAGCTGAACGTTGTCGCCTTCCAGCACACTGCCACTGAGCGTCAGGCCGAAAGGCAGACAGAGCGTGTTCCATGACCCGTCTTTGTAGAGGGTGCGGTCAGCGAGGGTGACATCGTATGTGTCGCCACCTGCGGCAGCAGCCTCAATGGCCTCACTGTTGTCGGCTGCGTCGGCCAGTTCAAGTGTCTTGCTCACATTGACCACAGGACGTACGCACTGGCCGTTGCACCTACCGCCAAACTCATACCATCCCAAGACGTCCCAGGCGAGCTGATAAGCACCGCCAACGTCATTAGGATTTGAGGTGCGCGACCAATAGGCGCCTCCGTCGAGAAGCATGTCATCCAAACGCCAGCCTGTCACGGGCAAAAAGATGGAATTGCCGTTAGGACCCTCCACATCGTAACCATCAACATTCCAGTCCATCGGAGTCCATGTACATTCGCTCAGCAACTCTTCGAACTGCTCCTTGGTCGGCATTCGCCATTCGGGTCCCCAGTTGACGTATGCGGCATCGTCCTCAGGAGCAAGACCGAATTTGCCATCGGTGAAGCCATCCAACCCACGACTGCTGTCGGAGCAGTATTTGGTGAAAAAGGTTTCTTCGCTGATCACCTCGCCCCACTTGTAGTTCTCCCAATTGAACCAATAACCATCGGAGACATCGGTGCCACGACCTTCTGTATCACCCCAGGCGAAAAACAGACCTACGCGATAGGGCTGAAGGGCCCCGATGTTGGTTGTGGCCCACAAGGTGCCGCTGGGCAAACCGAGGTCAACATACAAGTGTTCGTTTTCATCGAATGGATAAGGCACGAAGTCGTCATCGAGCCATGCTTCCACCGACCACCCTTTCGCTCTGGCCACTGCCACTTGATTGTCTGTCATCTCGTTTTGTTCCGTCTCACTTTCAAGGTCAATCACCACCATATATCCCCCAAAGTTACTCAGGGAGCTGATCAGGTCGTCCATCGCCTGACCTTTGATCTGGTTATCGTAGCAATAGAGCTGGTACAAATTGTTGCTGTTCAATACCAAAGAGGTCAGTTGGTTGTCGTAGCAATTCAGAATCATCAACAGAGATTGGTTGCTCAAATCAAGTTCGGGCAACTGGTTGTTGTCGCAGAACAGCTGCTCCAAATTGGTGTTCTGGGTGAGGCTAAGCGATGTCAGCTGGTTGCTCGAGCATTCCAACAGAGCCAGGTTTGGATTGTTCTCAAGGTTCAGTGCAGTGATTTGGTTGTTGGCGCACGAGAGATACATCAAATCAGGGTTTTGGGTGACATCAAGCGCTTCCAAGGCACCATTTCCGCAATTCAAGTTCCTCAGGTCCTGACAGCCAGAGACATCGAGCGAGGCAATCCCGATGTCGTAAACATCCAATTTTCTCAGCAAGGTGTTGGCCGACAAGTTAATAGAGGTGATTGAGTTCCGACTTCCCGCAGGCGTAGTTTCAAGATTGCCGACATTTAGTTCGTTCAAAGCGGTGAAGTACTCTATGCCCGTGAGATCTTGAATGCCACATCCCTGCGCCACAATCTTCGTGACGGCGGCTATCTCCGTATCCCCAAGGACACCATCCTGACCGTAGGACTGGGAAAGCAGCCATGTGCGGAAGTTCGCGTCGGGGAAGTTGGTCTCGTTGATTTCGACACCTACTACTGGTGGAGGACTGTATTGGAACTCAACATAAACCGTCACCATCTGCACATCGGGCATAACGAATGAATAGAGTCCGTCAGAGAGTGCGGTGACATCATCGCTCGACAGCCCATCGTATCTGAGTCCTGTAAATGTGTAATTGGTGAAAGGTTCGAAGGTGAAATAAACGGTCTGTCCTGGTTCAGGAAGATCCAGACATGAACCGTCAATCAGACTGCCCCAGTTCGTGTCTGTCCCAATCTGAACCTGGCCTGCCCCGTAGGGATCGCAAGAGATAATGGCATAGTGTTGTGCCCATACTGATGCACAGGCGAACAATCCGACAAGCAGCGTCATCACTGCACGCATTTTGGGTGGTGTAAGTAGTAATGCTTTTTTCATAAATATGTGTTTTTTTGATTCTTATTTTGCCGTTTTGAACATACAAAAGTAGATAATAACCGCCACTTTCATAACCCCTTCTGTCCTGTTTTTGACGAAGTGGGGCCTGCGAGTGACGAAACGCCCATTTCACATGACGAACGGTCAAAATCCTTTTGTGCTTTTCGACCGATGCGACAATTCTTTAGCGCTCTTTATTAACGAGAGTTCTATGAAAATTTATCAGGATGAATCGTAACAGAAAAATAGCCTGCTATTTTTACAATTCTTCTAATCCTAACAATTCCCCCAATATTATTCTCGAATTCGATAATTCGTGATAATAAAGATATTCTTTGAACATGGACAATTTGGCGAAGTGAGTGCAAGTGTGGAAACTTGAATTCATCAAACTGACGTTAATTACAATTGTTTGTTTTGACATAATCGTTCGTATAAATACAGACCTTTTCTCGCCTCAGCATAAGAACAAGTTTTTCTGCATTCGGCTTAACGAAAAAGTTGGATTTCATCCGACGTTTTCTCGCCTCAGCATAAGAACAAGTTTTTCTGCATTCGACTTAACGAAAACGTTCGTTTTTGGGGAACAAATTTCGAAAAAAAAGAAGGAAAAAACAAAAAATGAAGAAAAAACTTCATTTTTTTGTAAGTTCAAAGTAATATAATTAACTTTGCCTCAATAAATTATTAACCCACAGGCTGTGAACGATTCAACATAAGAACCGTTATCAACGGAATAGGTTTTGTTGACGTGAAATCACCTAAGAAGGTGATGAATTGCTGTAGTAATGCAAACCATGCATCAAAGCAACAACATGCTTGTGTATGTTTGACTGATCATTGCTTCAAGAAGAAACCGACAGAGAAGCAGATTGAGGATAGGAATAAGGCAATATGGGATAGTCCTGACTACCATTATGATTATGTCTTCTGGATGGTCGAAGGTACTCTTAGAATATACAAGAGGCCGTAGAAACTACGACCTCAGGTTTTGCAGGGTGCCCCTGCTCTCAACGGTTATAAGATCTCCCGCACTGCAAATTTACAAAAAAATCCGCTGCTTCCAAAAAAAAACAGCGGATTTTTCGCTGTAAACGATTCAACATTAGAACCCTTATCAACAAAAAGACTTACTCATGAAAAGAACCCTCACCCTCATGCTGCTGACACTCTTCGCCACCACAGTCCACGAACTTCTTGCCCACTACCGCACGCTCCTCCTGCCCGATGTGCCAATAGATGATTGGGATTTGGATGCAACCATCAGGAAACCCATTGAAATGCTGCACGATGAGGATTTGGCCGAAAGCCCACATTTTCCCTATTTTAATATTTGAAAAATCAGCGAAAACCATTTTTTATTTGCCGTTTTCGCTGATTTTTAAAGAAGAAATAGATGGCATTTCCGTTTAAAATTGTAACTTTGTGGCATAAAAATATATTCTGTATGAAATACCCTAACATCATCGGCAGGGAAGCGGAAATAGCGGTTCTCGAACGCCTGTATAAATCCAGGAAGTCAGAGTTTGTAGCCATTTACGGCCGCAGGCGCATAGGCAAGTCATTTCTCGTCAGCGAAGTGTATGGAAAAAGGCTTGTTTTTACAGCCGTCGGAACATATATGAAAGACGGTGACAAGAATTACATGACATATCGCAAGCTGCAATTGGATCATTTCTATGACTCGCTGATACTCTCCGGACTCGATGCATCATCAGAAAGACCTACTTGCTGGCGTGAGGCATTCCTGTTGTTGCGAAAATTGCTTGAAGGCACACGCTCGCGTCGCAAAGTCATCCTTATTGACGAGTTGCCTTGGATGGCCGGTCCGCAATCATCGGAAATGATAGCGGAACTGGGGTATTTCTGGAACTCATGGGCCGACAGCCAGCGCAATATCATACTGGTGGTGTGCGGCTCGGCCACGAGTTGGATGCTCGACAATGTGATACGTGACTATGGTGGACTTCATGGCAGGCTGACAGAGACCATCAAGTTGGCCCCATTCACTTTGGCTGAATGTCAGAAGTATTACAAACGCAACGGTTTTCGTCTTTCACGTTATGAGATGTGCGTCAGCTATATGGCCTTGGGAGGCGTGCCTTTCTATCTTGACAAGCTTAGAAACAACCTGACCGTCACCGAGAATATCGACCGCATATTCTTTGCCGACGAGAAGATACATCAGGAGTTCCGCGATGTCTATGCAGGTTTGTATGCAAGCAAGGAAAGGTATGTGGATATTGTGAAGGTGCTGGGGACGCAGTTCTATGGCATGACACAAAGTGAAATACGCGAAGCCCTGAAGATAAAGAGTGGAGGTTCGTTCACGAAACTGCTTGAGAACCTGTTGGAGTCAGGCATTATCAGGTCATATCCACGATATGGAAAGGAAAGGGTGGAAACCGTCTATCAGCTGATAGACTTCTTCTCGTTGTTCTACCTCCGCTTTGTCCAAGACAAGCAGGGAAAAGCAGGAATGTGGAACTCCATCCATGGCACTCCGACTTTCTACACATGGGCAGGAGATACATTCGAACTGCTTTGCATAGAACATCTCCCCCAAATACAAAAGGCCTTGCGTGTTGCATCCATTGACAGAAACTATTGCTGGAGTGGAGAAAGTCCTGACGGGAAAGGCGCACAGATTGACCTGCTGCTGGAGAGCAAGGCAAATAGGACAGATTATCTCTGCGAGATGAAGTTCACAGGAGGCAAATACGCCATCACACTCTCGGATGAAGAAAATATCCTGAACAAGATAGACGCTTATGCTGCAAGCAAGATGCATGACAAGACACATAGTATTCAGTTGGTGATGGTGACAACCATGGGAATCTCAAGAGGTGAGCACGCCAGCATCGTCAACCAGACAGTCATCTTGGAAGATTTGTTTTCTGATATCACTTTCCACTAACCAGGTTGTGAACGATTCAACATAAGAACCGTTATCATAGAAATGCTGCGGAACAGGCCAAAGACATTCTCTTTTTTTGGCCGCAGTAGACTACGAGATAGCGTTTTCGGGTTTTAGACCTTCTCATCTAAAATCAAAATCGATGATAATTCACAGAACTCAAGTTTACACTGAAGTTTTTCATCCAAAATATACTTTCCTTCCAAAAACTTTTGTATATTTGCCAACGTAAAAGGTGAATCCTCATGAGATAGGATTCTTTCCCCAAAAAAAGTTGACCGACTATGAACAAAGAGAAGAAGACAAATACGATGCCAGTAGGAGGCGGCTCCATCGA
>JAEEGL011257037.1_pt1 | contig 11794 bp, 12 predicted proteins | sample 9134231 | NCBI WGS metagenome assembly JAEEGL01 (sample SAMN16246548, study PRJNA631951) | gut metagenome | biome: gut microbiome; feature: rumen; material: fiber-attached | host: Bos | place: Iran: Karaj | collected 2018-10 | reverse complement strand
CTTTTTGGCAAGCGTTCTGTATGCTTTTTTGATTTCGGCGTCGTCCGCCGTCTTGGCTACACCGAGGACCTCGTGGTAGTCCCTTTTTTGTTCTGCCATATGCTGCCTCTGTTCGCGAAACTCCGGAGGCCCGGCATTGCGGTCCTCCGGAATCCCGTTATTCGGTGACTTTGTTAGGTTCATCAGGCTTCCTTTGAGTCGCCGTCAATGACGTCTTCTCCGTTATTTCCGTTGTTTCCGGCGTTGCCTGCATTCGGATCCGCACCGGTGAAGCCCTGCGGACCTGCACCCTGCTGTCCTGCGCCGGCCGCCTGAGAAGCCTCATACATCTTCCGGAAGAGTTCATTCGCGGAATTTAAGAGCGTTTCCTTCTTCGCCTTGATGTCGGTGATCTGATCCGGCGTCATGTTGTTCGGGTCAGTCCCGTTCACAGCGTCTTCCAATGCCTTCAGGTCATTTTCGACGGTCGCCTTCAGCGACGGATCCAGCTTGTCGCCGGTCTGCTTCAATGCATCCTTGACCTGGAACACGGTCGCATCCGCTTCGTTTCTCGCGTCAATGCCCTCTTTCCGGGCCTTGTCCTGCGCCTCGAACTCGGCGGCTTCCTTCACGGCTTTGTTGATGTCGTCTTCGGACATGTTCGATCCCGCCGTGATCGTGATGTGCTGTTCCTTGCCCGTGCCGAGATCCTTCGCTGATACGTTCACGATGCCGTTCGCATCAATGTCGAAGGTGACTTCGATCTGCGGGATTCCTCTCGGTGCCGGCGGAATGCCGTCCAGACGGAACTGGCCGAGGGATTTGTTGTCGCGTGCGAACTGCCGCTCGCCCTGGACCACGTTGATGTCCACTGCGGTCTGATTGTCCGCGGCGGTCGAAAACACCTGGCTCTTCTTCGTCGGGATCGTCGTGTTCCGCTCGATGAGTCTCGTCGCAATGCCGCCGAGGGTCTCGATGGACAGGGACAACGGCGTGACGTCAAGCAACAGGATGTCGCCCGTGCCGGCTTCGCCCGAAAGCTTGCCGCCCTGAATGCCGGCGCCGATGGCCACGCACTCATCCGGATTCAGCGTCTTCGAGGGTTCGTGACCCGTCAGAGCCTTCACCTTCTCCTGCACGGAGATCATTCTCGTCGAACCACCGACAAGCAGGACCTTGGAAAGTTCCGATGCGGACAGTCCCGCATCACGCAGCGCGTTCTGCACCGGGATCGCGGTCTTGTCGATCAGATCTCTCGTCAGATCGTCGAACTTCGCTCTCGACAGGTTCATGTCGAGGTGCTTCGGTCCCTCCTGAGTCGCAGTGATGAACGGCAGATTGATGTTCGTCGTCGTCGCGGTGGAGAGCTCCTTCTTCGCTTTCTCTGCGGCTTCCTTCAGTCTCTGAAGCGCCATCTTGTCGGTGGAAAGATCCACGCCTTCCGCCTTCTTGAATTCATCGACCATCCAGCGGATGACCTTTTCATCAAAGTCGTCGCCGCCTAAGTGCGTGTCGCCGTTCGTCGCGAGCACTTCGATGACGCCGTCGCCGATCTCGATGATGGACACGTCGAAAGTGCCGCCGCCGAGGTCGTAGACCATGATCTTCTGGTCTTTTTCATTGTCCAGGCCGTAGGCCAATGCCGCGGCCGTCGGCTCATTGATGATCCGCTTGACGTCGAGGCCCGCGATCCTGCCCGCGTCCTTCGTCGCCTGACGCTGTGCGTCGTTAAAGTATGCCGGCACGGTGATGACCGCTTCGGTCACGGTCTCGCCGAGATAGTTTTCCGCATCCTTCTTCAGTTTCTGAAGGATCATTGCGGAGATCTCCTGCGGGGTATACTGTTTTCCGTCAATGAGTTTCTTGTAATCCGTACCCATGTGTCTCTTGATCGAGGAGACGGTACGGTCGGCGTTCGTCACAGCCTGACGTTTCGCCGCTTCGCCCACCAGACGCTCTCCGTTCTTCGTGAACGCCACGACGGACGGGGTTGTCCGGGATCCCTCCTGGCTCGTGATGACGACCGGCTGACCGCCTTCCATCACTGCCACGCACGAGTTCGTCGTGCCCAAGTCAATACCGATGATTTTTCCCATGATTTTATCTCCTTCTTACGCTTATTTTTATGATTCCTGAACTACGCTGACCATGGCATGTCTTATGACAGTGCCCTTGAACAGGTAGCCTTTTTGCAATTCCGCTGCGACGGTGCCGGGAGTCAGTTCGTCGTTCTCCACCTGCATCACCGCGTTGTGAAGATTCGGATCGAAGACCTCGCCTTCCGCATTCATCGGTTCCACGCCGAGATCCGTCAGCGCTTTCATGAATTGATCGTAGATCAGCTTCATGCCGGTGTACACCGAATCATCTCTCTTTTCCTCCGGGACGGACTGAAGTCCCCGCTCAAAGCTGTCAATGACCGGCAGGATCTTTTCCACCGTGCTCGACGCGCCCATGTCAAACATCTGCGCTTTTTCTTTGTCGGTACGCTTCCTGAAATTATCGAATTCCGCCATGAGCCTCGTGTAACGGTCGGTCAGGGCTTCGATCTTTTCATCCCGTTCGTCCTTTTTCTTTTCTTTTTCCTTTTTCTTAAAGAACCCTCTCGACTCTTTTTTCTCCGGAGCCCCGGCTCCGGTTTCCCCGGTCTCTTCCTGCGCCTTTTCTTCACTTACGGCTTCGGTCTCCCGTTCCGCATTCTCTGAAGTTTCCGGCGTTTCTTCCGTCATCGGTTCCTTCTTTTCTTCTTCCACAGTTCGAAAACCTCCAATGTATCATTAAGGCTGCCGCCTCATTTGATTCTACCGGTCGTTCTTTCCGTAGGCATCGTTCAGCTGTTCGATCAGCGTCTTCAGTGTGCCGATGACGCGTTCGTAATCCATTCGCTTCGGCCCCATGATGCCGATCGTACCGCGAAGGCCCTTGCCGAGTTCGTAATTCACCGTCACGACCGAACAGTTCTGCATGCCGCGAAGCGGGGTCTCATTGCCGATGTACACCTTGACCGCGTGGCTGTCCTGCTCCGCGGTCTTCAGGAAATCCGCCAGATCGTCCTTGTCTTCCAGACTGGACAGGATCTCCTTCGCCTGAGAGCCGTCGGACAATTCCGGATATTTGAAGATGTTCGTCGTGCCGGAAGTATAGACTTCAGGCTGCTCGACGGTACTTTCTTCAATGGCCTCGGAAACCGCGCTCAGCACTTCGTAAATGACGGAGCCGTGTTCTCCCGCCTGGGAGGCCAGATTCCGGATGAACGAGATCGTGAGATCGTCGAGGGATTTTCCCTGAAGTGCCGAATTCAATAAGACGTTCAGTTTCAGAAGATCCCGCTCCGTGACCGTGAGACCTTCCACGGGGATCATCTTGTTCCGGACGGAGTTCCCTTCGAGAACGATGACGGCAATGAGATGATGAGAATCCAGTCTCGAAAGCTGGATGAACTTGAGTTCATTGTCCGTGTATCTCGGCCCGGAGATCATCGTCGTGTATTCGGTGTCCTTCGCCAGCATCTTCGCCATGTTCTTCAAAACGCTTTCCACACGGTCCATCCGCTGATTGAAGAACCCGATGACGTCCGCCACCTCACGCTGCTTTTCCTGCATGAGTTCGTCGACGTAGAACCGGTAGCCGAGATCTGTCGGCACACGGCCCGCTGAAGTATGCGGCTGAATGATGTACCCCATTTCCTCGAGATCCGCCATCTCGTTCCGGATCGTCGCGGGACTGACGTCAAGCGCTTCGTCCTTGGAAAGGGTCCGTGAACCTACCGGCTCGCCGGTTTCCAGATACGTGCGGATAATATTCTCAAGGATCACTTTTTTTCTTTTATCCAGATCCACGGTGTTGACTCCTTTCCGGTCTGTTAGCACTTTCATTGTTCGAGTGCTAACCTATGCTGTTATGATACATCTGTCACTCTCGGTTGTCAAGTGCTAAAATGTGAAAATCTTGTGTTTTTTGGCAAAAAAGTTGCCGGTTTCTATGATCGCGTATCGCGAATATGCTTTTATGTTTACAAACGGTGCGCGCCTGGCTTATAATACAAAGGAAAGCAAACGGGGCCGGACCGGATCGGTTTTCGGAGCCCTGTCATAATCCGTTTAGGAGGAAATAAATGCCGCTCACACTCGTCAGAAACGACATCACAAAAATGGATACCGATGCCATCGTCAATGCGGCCAACGAATCGCTGCTCGGAGGCGGCGGCGTCGACGGTGCGATTCACCGGGCCGCAGGACCGGAACTTCTTTCGGAATGCAAAACCCTCGGCGGATGCAAAACCGGAGAAGCCAAGGTGACGAAGGGCTATCGGCTGAAGGCGCGCTACGTCATTCATACGGTCGGACCGGTCTACCGCGACGGAAAGCATGGGGAAGAAGCACTGCTCTCCTCCTGCTATACGAATTCGCTCAAAGCCGCGGCCGACTTGGGGTTGACCAGCATTTCCTTCCCGCTCATCAGCGCGGGCGCGTACGGGTATCCGGAGCAGGAAGCCATCCGTGTCGCCGTGAAAGTGATCTCAGACTTCCTCGAAACCAGGGAAATGGACGTCTATCTCGTGTTCTTCATTTCTTCGATATTTCAGAAGTCTCACGAGCAATACCCGGAGCTGGCCGAGAAGATCGAGCGGATCAGTCTGACTGAGGAGAAAGCCGTTCTCAGCGAAACGAAACGCCGGAAAGCGGCAGGGAAAAACTCGTTCTTTGTTTACAATGCCATGCTTTCCGGGGCGCACGCGTTCCGGGAAGATGCCGAACAGGCCGAGCCCCTTCCCACCGCCTGCGCTGAGGCCGACTCTGCGGATCTCGCTTCCCGACTGAAGGAACTGGACGAATCCTTTACTGAAATGCTGCTCCGGAAGATCGACGAATCCGGAATGAAGGATTCCGAATGCTACAAAAAAGCGAACCTTGACCGGAAACTGTTTTCGAAGATCCGCTCGAACACGCATTACCGGCCGAAAAAGAACACCGCGCTGGCCTTTGCGATCGCTCTCAGGCTTTCTCTCGCCGAAACCGAGGAACTCCTGAAAAAGGCCGGTTTTGCGCTTTCAGAGAGCAACGTGTCGGACGTCATCATCCGCTATTTCATTGAAAAAGGCGTCTACGACATCTTTGAGATCAACGAAGCCCTCTTCGATTACGACCAGGTCCAGCTCGGCGCCTGATCTCCTTTGAAAAATGTCGCCCCGCAGGCGACCAAATCGCTTTTTCATTGCGATATACTCGCGGCTGTAAGGACGATCCTGCGGCCGCATTTTTGATGCCGCCGCAAAAAATGATCCGGAATAAAACCAAAGGAGAACAAAACCATGAACGAAAAACTGACTGAACTCGTACTCATCCTCGACCGGAGCGGCTCCATGTCCGGGCTCGAATCCGACACGATCGGCGGATTCAACTCCATGATCGAAAAGCAGAAAAAGGAAGAAGGCGAAGCCCTGGTGTCGACCGTGCTCTTCAACGGAGAAAGCGAAGTGATCTACGACCGCGTGCCGCTTTCGAAAATCGAGCCGATGACGGACCGCCAGTACACGGTCGGCGGCTGCACCGCCCTCGTCGACGCCCTCGGCAGCGCCATTCACCACATCGGAAACGTGCACAAATATGCGCGGGAGGAGGACCGTCCGGCACACACGATCTTCGTCATCATGACGGACGGAATGGAGAACGCAAGTCACAAGTACACTTCTGACGAAGTCAAGAAAATGGTCAAGCGTCAGGAGGAAGAATACCATTGGGAGTTCCTATTTCTCGGCGCGAACATCGACGCCGTGAGCACGGCGAAGGCTTACGGGATCCGGGAAGAAAGGGCCGTCCGCTACAAATGCGACCGGAAAGGAACCGCATTAAACTACAAATGCGTGTCCGAAGCCGTTGCAATGATGCGGTGCGCCGAAGACTCCGCGCCGATCGGCGGCGCCTGGAAGGAAGAGATCGAACAGGATTACGAAGCGCGGAAATAAAAAAAGAGGGGGCTGCGATAAGCAGCCCCCGTTCTTTCTCAAATGAAGAATTGGAATATCACGTAGGCAATATAGACCGTCAGCATCAGGATCCCCTGCCACCTCATGACCTTTTTGGAACAGAGCGCCGGAACCGTCAGCACCGCCATCAGAAGGAAACAAAGCGGGATGTCTAACAGGAAGGACGTGCTGTGTCCGAAAAGCAGTTTCCCAGCCGGGATCTCATACGGAGAAAGCGTGGAGGAAAGACCGGACACGAGTACCAGATTGAACAGGTTTGCGCCGACGATGTTCCCGAGCGACAGAGCGCTGTGTCCCTTGACGAGCGACGTGATCGCCGTCACGAGTTCCGGAAGCGACGTGCCGAGCGCCACGAACGTAAGAGCGATCACCGTCTCCGGGACGCCGAGCAGTTTTGCAATGATCGTACCCTTGTCGACGAGCAGGTCCGCGCCGACCGCAATGAGCGCCGCGCCGACGACGAGCATCAGGATCTCCAGCCAGAGCGGACGCGGTTTCTTCTGCTCCGCCTCTTCTTTTTCCGTTTCCTCAGGAACCGCATTCAATTCCTTCGGCCTCTTCTTTTCGGCGAAGATCACGACGGCGGTATAGCAGATGAACAGTGCAAGAAGCACGATGCCCGCCCAACGGTCAAACCGTCCGAACACGTACGACACCGCTGCGTAAAACGACATGGCAGTGAAGAAAAAGACGACCGGCATCATGAAACTCTTCCGGTCCACTTTCGTCGGCCGGATGGCGATCGTCACCGCCGCGATGAGCGAGGTGTTGCAAATGATGGAACCGAGGGCATTGCCGTAGGCGATCTCGCCGTGGCCGGACAATGCCGCATTCGAAGACACCATGACCTCCGGAAGCGTCGTTCCGATGGATACGATCGTCGCGCCGATGATGATCTCCGGTACCTTCAGCCGTTTTGCAAGACCGGACGCGCCGTCCACGAACCAGTCGCCGCCTTTGATGAGGCAGACGAGTCCGAGGATAAACAGAAGTATCGTCAGGATGATTTCCCAGGTTGACATAAAACTCTCCCTTTCTGTTCTGAAGAAACCGTGATCGGCGGTTTCCTACGCAAAGAATGATTTTACCAGAATTTCCAGCCCGATCGCGATGAGGATCACGCCGCCGATCAGAGAAGCCTTATTCTTGAGCTTTTCTCCGATCTTCTTTCCGAGAAAAACGGAAATAAGACAGAGAAGAAACGTGATGACGCCGATGATCCCGGAGGAGACCAGAGCGCGGCCAAGGTCGTATTCCGACATCGTAAGACCGGCGGATAAGGCGTCAATGCTGGTCGCGATGCCTTGAAGAAGCAGCGCACCGATGCCGATCTTCGCGCCTTCCTCTTCGTCCCCGTTCCGGAATCCTTCGATGATCATCCGGATGCCGAGGAACGTTAAGATCGCTGCGGCCACCCACGGAATGAACGGACGGACCGCGGTAAATACCGATTCCAGAAAGACGACGAACGTCCAGCCGAGAAACGGCATCAGAAACTGGAAGCCGCCGAACGTCGCGGCAATCCCGGTCATCCGCCTCTTTTTCATGGCGGGTTCGTTCAAGCCGGAAACGATCGAGACGGAAACCGCATCCATGGCAAGTCCGATCCCGAGCAATATGCTGTTCAGAAAAAACGCAGCGTCCGTAGCCGTCCTCCGAAGAAAAACAAAAAAAACGCGGTCCTACCGCGTCATGCCCGATCCTGTAAATGAGAGAATTCAGGCACGGCGAACATGCCTGAGTCTCGGAATTTCATTGCAAGCCAGGCCTCCCGGCCGAGGTTGTTGACTTGCATCGTCCCGTAAGACGTCCCTACTCCCTCAGCAAGAAAAATTATACAAGATTACCTCGAAAAGTCAAGTTTTACTTTTATTCTCGCGGCCCTTATGCTATGATGAACGAAGAAAAACTGTCAAGATCGGAGGTCACTATGGCTGAACAGAAAATCTGGAAACGGGAGGAAGTCCCGGAGGAGTTTACTTGGAACTTAAAGGATCTGTACGAATCCGATGAGGCGTGGGAAAAAGCACTCGGAAATGCGAAGACGTTTCTTCCGGAAATTGCCGCATTGGAAGGAAAGCTCGGAGAAAACGCCACGTCGCTGCTCTCCTATTTCCGGCTTTCCGACCGGATCTCGCTTGAACTGGAGCGGATCTATCATTACGCGATGCTGAAGGGCGATCAGGACACCGGCAATGCGAAGTACCAGGACTACCGCGGTAAAGCGGAAAGCGTCTACGTCGCCGTCGTCAGTTCCATGGCGTTCGCCGATCCCGAGATCATGGCGATCCCCGAAGAAACACTGAAGCGGTTCTACGAAGAAGCGCCGGAGTTGGAAACCTATAGGAGAAACATTGAAAAAACGAGAAAGATGGCGGCGCACATCCTCTCTCCGAAGGAGGAGGCATTGCTTTCGGCGGCGGCCGAAGTGACCGGCGCGCCGCAGCACATCAATTCCCTGCTGCAGAACGCCGACCTGACCTGGGCTCCGGTGCAGGACAAAAACGGCGTCAGCCATCCGCTGACGAACGGTTCCTTCGTGCCGCTCCTCGAAGATCCCGATCAGGACTTCCGGAAAACCGTATTTGAGACCTATTATGCACGGTTCAAGGAGTTCCGGAATACGATCGCGGCTTCCCTGGACGCGAATTTCAAGGCGCTCCGTTTTGAAGCGCAGGCGAGAAAATACGGTTCCACCCTGGAAGCAGCCCTCGACCGGACCGAAGTGCCGGTCAGCGTCTACTTGAACCTCATTGAAGCCGTCCATCAGAATCTGGAACCGATGTACCGGTACGTCTCGCTCCGGAAAAAGATGCTCGGCGTCGATGAACTCCATATGTACGACGTCTACACGCCGATCGTCGCAAATTCCTCGAAAAAGATCCCCTTCGAAGAAGCGAAGGAAACGGTCCTGAAGGCGCTCTCCGTTCTCGGAACGGATTATACCGATCTTCTGAAAGAAGGCTTCGAGCACCGCTGGATCGACGTCTATGAGAACGTCGGCAAGCGTTCCGGCGCCTACTCTTCCGGCTCCGGCCGTCCGCATCCGTACGTTCTTCTGAACCACAAGGACACGCTGGACAGCATGTTCACGCTGGCGCACGAGATGGGCCACGCGCTCCATTCCTATCATTCGACGAAATACCAGCCGGTCAACACGGCGGACTACGTCATCTTCGTCGCCGAAGTCGCTTCGACCTGCAACGAAGTGCTGCTCATGAAATACCTGCTGAAGAACACGACGGACAAGAAGGAAAAGGCGTACCTCATCAACCATTTCCTGGATTCGTTCAAGGGCACGCTCTACCGTCAGACGATGTTCGCGGAGTTTGAACTCATGATGGGAAAGATGTGCGAAGGCAATGAAACGCTGACGGCGGACGCGCTTTCCGAAAAATACCTGGCGCTGAACAAGCTGTATTTCGGTCCCGACATGATTTCCGACGAAGGCATCTCGCTCGAATGGGCCCGGATCCCGCATTTCTTCTACAACTACTACGTGTTCCAGTATGCGACGGGCTTTTCCGCCGCGGTCGCGATCGCGAACCGGATCCTAAGCGAAGGCGAGCCGGCCGTGAAAGATTATAAGAAATTCCTGTCCGGCGGCTGCTCGGCCGACCCGATCTCGCTCCTTAAGATCGCCGGCGTGGACATGAGTTCTCCGGAACCCGTGAACTCCGCATTGAAGCTGTTTGCGGAACTTGTGGATGAAATGGAGTCGTTATCCTGAAGGAGAAAAAATGATCTCAAACGAACTATTTGATTACGTCGTATCGATCCGGAGACAGATCCACGAATATCCGGAACTCGGCTTTGATCTTCCGCGGACCGTGACGCTCGTCAAAGGCGAACTCGACAAGATCGGGATCCCGTATACGGAAAAATACGCTCCCTGCAGCGTCGTCGGCTTCATCGGAAACGATCCGGCCAAAAAAACGTTGGCGCTCCGCGCCGACATGGACGCCCTTCCCGTCGAGGAAAAGGTCGATCTCCTGTTCAAGTCGAAGATCCCCGGCTGCATGCACGCCTGCGGGCACGACACGCATACGGCGATCCTGCTCGGCGTCGCGAAGATCCTGAAAGAAAAAGAAAAGGAACTTCCCTGCAACGTCCGTCTCTTCTTCCAGCCCTGTGAGGAGAAGGAAGAAAGCGGCGCAAAAACCATGACTGAAAACGGCGTCATGGAAGGTGTCGATGCAATCGTGGGGTCTCATTGCGATACGGGACTTTTTCCCGGGGAACTCGGCATCCACGACGGCTGGTTCATGGCCGCCTGCATGCCTTTCAAAATTGAGTTTATCGGAAAGACCACGCATGCAACGCGTCCCCAGGGCGGCGTGGATGCGATCAGGATGGCGTACGAAGCCTACGGAGCGCTCGACCGGGCCGTCAAGGAAGAAGCCGGGGAAGAACGCTATATCTGGAGCGTCGGCGTCGTCAAAGGCGGCACCGCACACAACGTTGTCTCCGACTATTGCGAACTCATTGCCACCTTCCGCTATTTCGATCCGGAATTCGCAAACCGCTATCTCGCCCGGGTGGAAAAAGAATGTAATGACATTGCCAACCGGTTCGGCGGAAAGGTCCGGATCGAACACGTCGTGAGTTCGAACGCGGTCTTCAATGCCCCGGAACTCACGAAGCAGTTCCGCGAAACCGTTTCCAAGGATCCGGCACTCAAGATCGTCGAGCAGCCGATCCGGATGGGTTCCGAGGACTTCAACTGGTATCTTGCAAAAGCGCCGGGCTTCATGTACCATTTCGGCATCAGAAATGAAGAGACCGGCTGCACGGCAACCGGTCACAGCAATTGGTTCAAGGTCGACGAGGAAGGCATGAAATACGACATCATGGCCTTCGTGGACTTCGCGATGAACTTCAGGTAAGACAACATCCTCTTTTTTATATCCTGTTATCCCTGAAGAAACGTCCCCGCGACGTTCAAACAGGATAATGCGATCTCGCGCTCCTGTTCGAAGAGATCGTACAGGGCGTCTTCTGAGAGAATACCACGTTTCAGGTCTTTCGGGAGGCGCCCTTCTTCGTCCGCCGTGTAGTCTTTCATCCATTGTTCGCTGGAAAAATAGCGGTCCAGCGTCCGGAGATCCTTCCGGATGGATTCATATCGCTCAAGGCTTTTCTCGAGATCCTGAAAGACGGACTTGGCTTCGTCGAGGATCCCTTCCATTTTCTTGATCCGTTCCACCTGATTCATGGCTTTCCTCCTCAGTTGATTTTCAGAGCGACCTGTTTCTTCCCGTTAAGAAGCGACCGGAAAAGTTCTCCGTCCGTCTTCTTTCCGACGATATCTCCGTAATGCGTCGGGATAAAGGCCGGAACGTCCATCTTCGCCGCAGCCTGAGCCGCCTCCTCCGCGGTCATCGTATACGTGCCGCCGACCGGAAGAAGCGCGACGTCGGCTTTGACTTCAAGAAGTTCCGGAGTCACGTCCGTATCGCCGGCGACGTAATAACGTTTTCCGTCCATAATGACGACGTAACCGAACCAGTGATTTTCCTTCGGATGAAACTTTTTCCCGACGTTGTACGCGGGAACGGGTTCAAACGAAAGGCCGGGAACCGTCACCGTTTCCGCGTTTTCCGGCGTTACGACAACCGTGTCTTTTTTTGATACCTTCTTCAGATCGCTTTTCGAATAATGATCGTAATGATCGTGCGTGATGAACACGACGTCCGCATCGTGCGTCTCCTCTTTCACGTGAAAGGGATCGAACCACACTACTATGCTTCCGCCGATCCGGATGCTCGAATGCGCATTGACCGTGATTTCCGAAAACTGCTGATCCATGATCTCTCTCCTTTCCGTCTT
>JAEEGL010719503.1_pt1 | contig 11794 bp, 11 predicted proteins | sample 9134231 | NCBI WGS metagenome assembly JAEEGL01 (sample SAMN16246548, study PRJNA631951) | gut metagenome | biome: gut microbiome; feature: rumen; material: fiber-attached | host: Bos | place: Iran: Karaj | collected 2018-10 | reverse complement strand
CAAGTACCGCGCTGACGACACAGACAGCCGTCAGACGAATGATCGTCTCCATGGCTACAGGCTGAATAGCGCCTTGACCAGGTCAAAGAGGTCGCTGATCTTTTGCAGCAGAATCATCATTACTACCACCAATCCGGCCAGGGTCGTCATCATAGCCTGCTCCTCCCGTCCGCTGCGAACCAATAATTGATTCAATACTGCCACCAGAATTCCGACAGCCGCTATTTTGAAGATCAGATCAACGTCCATTTTTTGACCTCATTACATCAGTATCATGACCAGTAAACCCGCCGCGGAAAGAGCAGCGGCTGCACAGTTTTTTTCCCGTTGCTGCAGCGCGTCCTTTTTTGATTCGCCAAGCTCCGTCATCTGACTGGCAGCATACAGGATCGAACCCTCCTGCCGAATCAGATCTCCGCCCCATTCGATTGCGCACAGAATGTCGGATATGGATGGTGACAGTGTTGTAAACTCACTGCGCCACGCCTCTTGTAAAGTAGTGTTACTTTCCAATAATATTACAATATCAGAGAAGAATTTCCCGGATTCCCTCCGATTTGTCAAGTGGCGGATCCCTTCTGGAAGCGGAATCATTTTCCACCGAATCTCCCCTGCAAGCTGCGTCAGTGCGCCGGCAAGGTCACGGATCAGAGCAAGTTCACGGCGCAATGCGCGTGAGTAGCTCCAAAAGACAGTGATCCCTCCCAGCAAAACCAACACCGCTCCTGTCAGCTTCACAAGTCCTCCACCTCATAGGATCGTTGACCATTCATGCTGCGGATGGTGACGCAACGATCAAATACGCTCAGTTCCAACAGCTTCCGAAACAGTGGTTTTGACTTCAATTCCTCTCGATCGGCGGCGTGAATCGTTGCCAGAAGCGTCACACCGCAGTTCGCGGCTGACGCCATTGCTTCCAGATCCTCGCGTGCGGTGATCTCATCTACGGCGATCACCTGCGGGTTGCAGGATCGCATCAGGATCGGAATTGCCAGCGCTTTTGGGCAGCCGTCCAGTACGTCCGTGTGACTTCCCACGTCCATCTGTGGAAGCCCCTGCTGCATAACCGCGATCTCGCCACGCTCATCTGCCACTGCGACCCGGCGCGGTGCAAATCCAGCCGATCCGTCCGATATCAGCCGGATTAGGTCCCGAAGAAGCGTTGTTTTTCCCCAACCCGGCGGAGAGAGTATCAATGTATTGACCGGATTGCCGTCTGGAAAGACACGGGCCAGGACGTCGTCCGCTACGCCGATACGCTGCCTGCTGATACGAACCGACATGGAGGAGATATTCCGCAGGTTTGTGTTGATACCGTTGTTGATAACGGCTGTACCGCATACGCCGATACGAAATCCCCCCTCTGCCGTGAGATATCCCTGACGCAGGGTTTCCGTGGAGGCATAGCGGGAGTAACCCGTGATTCGATCGCACATCTGCTCCAGATCCCCCGGAGAAATATACATGCCGCTCTCCCCTAAGGGCAGCTCCCCTTCCGGCAGCAGCACCGTCAAAGGCTGGCCGGCGCGAAGACGGAGCTCCTCGGCCGCACCCTGCTGATCTGCGCTTACATGCATTGCCGGACGCTGCCAGCGAAGAGGCAGCAGTTTGACCGCCTCTGCATACCGGGCGGTGCCATCGCTCTTATCCACATGTCCCACTTCCTTTTTGTGTGATGCACTACTCTATGACGGGTTGTCCCCGCTTATGTCAGGACAGAAAAAATCCCTGTACTGATTGTACAGGGATTTTACTTTACATATATTGATTTTTCCTATTCTTTCAGGTTAAACAATGTGGAAATCAAACCGGAGTAGACCTGTTCTGGGCTTTTTTGAAACCGATCGGCAAGCTCATGAGCCATCTCCTCGCCGGCAACCATCAGCTGCAGGTGCATCACACTGTCCAGATCGTCATCCAGCGAGAGATCCACTGTAAAGGTGCCGTTTTTGCGAGGCGTCACACTGCTGCGTACCTGAGATTGGCGCAGAATCTTTTGGTTATAGTCAGCCACATTTTTGTCCGTGCGGACTCGCACAGAATAGGGCAGGCTCGTTTCGCAGATAGCGCTGTTTTTCAGGCCCTTGGGTGTGATACAGTAGGTCTGCTGCTCCGTCAGGTGTAAATGCTCTGTGCGTACCAGATCGTTCAGGCACTCGGTAAAGGCAAAGTAGTCAATGCCGTCGTCACACATGGTAAGCTCCTGCATCCCCTCCAGGGGCAGCGGTTCCAAAACACGGGCGGCAATATAAAGGATCAAAAACTTGATCTCAATTTTCTCACGGATAAAGCCAACGCCCATATGAGGACCTCCTCTCTTTGGTCTCAATTATAAGATACCGCCGCGAATTTGTACAGGGCTTCAGGCAAATTTTCTTTGTAGTCGAATTGCAATTCACCCTGCTATCTGCTATGATAGATAAGTAAAAGAACATCGTTTTACAGATATGCAGAGCTTGAATGGGGGTTTGTTCTATGTGGAAAAGATTGCTATGCTGCCTTTTATCCATCATGATCCTGCTCAGCTGCGCAGCCTGCGGCAAAAAGGGCGGCGAGACAACGCCTCCCGAGGATGATCCCATTGTTGAGCCAGATCCTCAGCCGATAGATGAACCGGACGATCCCGAGCCGGATCCGGAGCCCGTTGTTGTGATCACAAATCCTCTGACCGGTGAACCGCTGGAGAATGAGGACCTTGTCAATGCAAGACCTGTGGCGGTGATGCTGAACAATATTCATTACGCCATGCCCCAGCACGGAACATCCGATGCGGACATGATTTTCGAATATGATGTTGAGGGCAGCATCACCCGTATGGTCGCATTCTATCAGGATCCGTCCAAGGTGGGAACCATCGGTTCCGTCCGCAGTGCGCGCGCATGCTTTGTGGAGACCGTCCTGGGGATGGACGCTATCTACGTACATGCCGGAGGCAGCAATGAGGCCAAGCGCATGATCAGGAATCTTGCCGTTGACCACATCAGCGAGGGAGCCAGTGGCGTATTCTGGCGGGACGCTGAACGGCGCAAGACCATGGCCATCGAGCACACCCTGATGACGTCCGGCGAGAACATCGTTCAGTATCTGGACAACTCCTCCTTCCGCCGGGAGCATAAAGAGGATTTTTCCTATCCCATTACCTATGTCGAACATGCGACCCCGACCGCCGGTGAGAATGCAGCTCACGTAATGGTCAGGTTCTCCAGCTATAAGCAGGGATACTTTGATTACAATGCCGAAACCGGCCGGTATCGCGTCAGTCAGCGTTTTTCCACCCTTGGAAGGATCGATCCCTACATCGACGGAAACACCGGTGAGCAGGTGGAGGTGACCAACCTGTTGGTTCTGCGGACCAAAGTCGTCAACAGCGGCGACTCAAAGGGCCACATGAATATCACTTTGCAGGGTGGGAATGTCGGTATGTTCTTCTGCGGAGGAAAAGCCGAGCCCATCACCTGGAAGAAGGCCACCATGTATGACCCCTTCACCTTCTACCATGAGGACGGCACACCCCTGGAGCTGCAGGTGGGGCACACCTACGTCTGCGTGATCGGGCTGAATGCCGATCTGACCTACGAAGGATGAGCCGAACGATCCATGAAGCGGTTCTGTTAACGCGGAACCGCTTCTCTTTTCAAACGTTGTTGAGGTGATTCCATGGAAAAAATGGAGCAATTCCGCGGCGAAATTGACCAGATCGATGGCGAGATGGCCCAACTGTTTTGCCGCAGGATGGACGTAGTCAAACAAATCGGCTTATACAAAGCAGAACACGGCCTCCCCATCACCGATCCCGTGCGGGAGGCCAAGGTGCTGGCCCGGACGGTTGATACGCATGACACCGTTTTAAACGGCATGTACGGTGAATTCCACCACAGCGTGGTGGAACTCAGCAAGCGATATCAGAAGAGGCTGCGCAGTACGGAGAAAGCGCTTCCTCTCGATTTACACGACGGCTCTTGCGAGATCATCATGGAACGGGGCTGTCTCTGCCGGGCAAATGAGTTATTGGATCTCTCCCAACGTGTATTCATCGTCACGGACGACGGAGTTCCTCCGGAGTATGCACAGACAGTTGCCTCGGCATGTGCTGCGCCCCGCATTTTCACTGTTGCGCAGGGGGAAGGATGCAAGTCTCTCCAGACGCTCTCCTCCCTGCTGGACGCCATGCTTGATCACCGGATGACACGGCAGGATTGCGTCGTGGCCGTGGGCGGCGGCGCGGTGTGCGACCTGGCGGGCTTTGCCGCGTCTGTTTTTGCCCGCGGCATAGATCATTACAACGTGCCAACGACTCTTCTGGCGCAGGTGGATGCCTCGGTGGGCGGAAAGACCGGCATCAACTTCGGCGGTATCAAGAACGCTGTCGGTACCTTCTGTCAGCCCGAAATAGTATTGATCGATCCGCTGGTGTTGGAGACCCTCCCGGAGCGACAGATGATATCCGGCCTTGCCGAGGCGCTGAAGATCGGCGTTACACTGGATCCGGAGCTGTTCACCCTCTTTGAGCGGAAGGATCCGCTTGATCATCTGGACGAAATCATCCGATGCGCTGTAACGCAAAAGACGCGCGTTGTCTCTTTGGATGAGCGGGAAAACGGATTACGCAGGGTACTCAATTTCGGTCACACAATCGGCCACGCCATTGAAATGACGTGCCCGGAGCTGCTCCATGGCGAATGCGTCGCGCTGGGAATGCTGGCCATGTGCAGCGAATCGCTATACCAACGGCTTTTGCCAATTTATAAAAAACTCCATCTCCCCATCGTTTGCTCTATAAAACCCAGAGATGCTGCAGCGCTGATTGCGCACGACAAAAAGCGTGCGGGAGCGGATGTCCTGGCCGTGGAGGTCTCTGATATCGGTCAATACACAATCCGTCCCATTGCGGTGGATGAGCTGACGGGAAGGATCTCACGCATTACGAAAGGAGGCATTGCGACTTGAAAAACACCTTCGGAAACAACGTCTCCGTAACGCTGTTCGGTGAGAGCCACGACAGCGCTATCGGCGCGGTGGTGGACGGTCTTGCACCCGGGATTCCGGTGGATGAGTCGTTCATTGCCCATCAGCTGACACTGCGCCGTCCGGCGGGCGTCACAGGCTCGTCCCGGCGGGAATCGGATCGTTTCAGCATTGTCAGCGGCGTTTACAACGGAAAAACCACCGGCACGCCGTTGTGTATCATGATCCCCAACGAGGATCGTGACAGTTCGGCCTATGCGTCAATCAGCGCCATTGCGCGGCCGGGACACGCAGACTACACGGCGCAGTGCAAATATCACGGATTCCAGGATCCGCGGGGCGGCGGGCACTTCAGCGGCCGCCTCACTGCCCCCCTTGTGGCGGTGGCGGCCATTGCCATTCAGGCGCTGCGGGGGCGCGGGATCCATATCGGCACCCATATTCTGCGGTGCGGCGGCATTGCCGACCGGACATTTTCCGATCTGAACACTGAGATAGAGCAGTTGAATCAGATGGTCTTCGCCGTGTTGGATGAGCATGTAAAAGCGTCCATGGAACAGGCCATCGCCGCTGCCGCCGCCGGCAAGGACAGCGTAGGCGGTGTATTGGAAACGGCTGTGATCGGTCTACCGGCGGGTATAGGAGAGCCCTGGTTTGATACGGTTGAGGGGCTCCTTTCCCATGTCTTGTTCAGCATTCCCGCTGTCAAGGGAGTGGAGTTCGGAGATGGGTTCGCTTTGGCCGACAGTTTCGGAAGCAAGGTCAATGACTGCTTCGCCATGGAAAGCGGAAGGGTCGTTACGGCCACCAACCACAACGGAGGCGTTAATGGCGGCATAACCAACGGGATGCCTCTTCTGTTCCGCTGTGCGGTCAAGCCGACACCTTCCATTGGAAAGGAACAGCGGACGGTGGACTTTCTCAACTGTGAAAGCACCACCATTTCGATGAAGGGGCGTCACGACCCCGCAATCGTACACCGCGCCAGAGTTGTTGTTGACAGCGTCACTGCCGTTGTGCTCTGCGATTTGCTGGCGAGTCGTTTCGGAACGGATTGGCTGGCAGGTAACAATCCATGAAATACGGACTGATTGGAAAAAAGCTGGGGCACAGCTTTTCCGCCGAGCTTCACCGCAGGATCGGCGGATATGACTATGAACTCGTAGAGCTGCAGGAAAAAGATCTTGACGTTTTCTTTGCAAAGCGGGACTTTTCCGCTGTAAATGTGACGATTCCGTATAAAGAGGCCGTTCTCCCCTATCTGGATGAGATCGACCCCACCGCAGCATCTATCGGCACGGTGAACACCGTTGTCAACCGCCAGGGAAAGCTGGTTGGCTACAATACGGATTTTGGCGGAATGATGGCCCTGATTCGGCGGATGAAACTGGATTTATACGGGAAAAAGGTTCTGATTCTCGGTACAGGCGGAACCGCCAAGACAGCCTACGCGGTTGTACGTCAGCTCGGTGCGGCAGAGGAATTATTCGTCAGCAGAAGCGGGCGCAGCCATGCGCTGACTTATTCAGAGGCGTTGATCCGTCATTCTGATGCTGACGTTATTATCAATACCACACCCGTCGGTATGTTTCCGGATCTGGACAGCTGCCCTATTTCTCTCTCCACTTTTACTCATCTCCGCGGCGTTTTGGACGTGATCTACAATCCCCTCCAAACCCGGCTGATACTGGAAGCCAGGCAGCGCGGGATTCCCTCTCAGAGCGGACTGTATATGCTCGTTGCCCAAGCAGCGCTGGCATCAGAATTATTCACAGGCAATTCCGTTCCGGCGGAAACCGTAGAGAACGTTTACACGGATATTCTGCGTGAAAAGCGCAACCTCGTCCTCATCGGCATGCCGGGCAGCGGGAAAACCACAGTCGGGAAAAACGCAGCCAGCAAACTTGGACGGAAAATCGTGGATCTGGATGAGATGATACAAAACATTGCTGGGAAACCGATCCGAGAGATTTTTGCTCAGGATGGCGAAGCAGCGTTCCGGGAACTGGAGGCGCAGGCGGTCAGGGAAATCGCCGGTCTAACCGGCCTTGTGATCGCCACCGGAGGTGGGTGTATACTGCGGCCTGAAAATGTAGACAGACTTCGCCGGAACGGACTCCTGTTCCTGCTGGATCGAGCTGTGGATCAGTTGCTACCCACCGGTGACCGACCTCTGGCAGACACTTCGCGGAAGCTAAAACAGCTGTACAGCCAGCGAATGCCGCTCTACCGTGCCGCTGCGGATCAGATTATAGCGGTGAATGGAAACGAAACAGAAACCTCAGACACCGTGATTCGACGTTTTATTGAGGAAACATGACATGAAACTGCTTATACTTAACGGACCGAACCTGAACCTTCTTGGCCGCCGGGAGCCGGAGATCTACGGCTCGCAAACGTATGACGATCTCTGCCGGATGATCGAGGATCACGCAAATCATCTCGGCATAGAGGTTGAGATCTTTCAATCCAACCACGAGGGAGATTTGGTGGATCGGATTCAGGCGGCCTACGGAGCGATTGATGGACTGATTCTAAATCCCGCCGCTTATACCCACACCAGCATCGCTCTGCTGGATGCACTGCTGGCTGTACAGATTCCTGCGGTGGAGGTCCATATCTCCCAGGTGGATGACCGAGAACCGTTCCGCCGCATCAGCTATATCCGTCAGGCATGTCTGGCAACAATCTCCGGACACGGATTTGCAGGTTATTTGGAGGCCATGGATTTGCTGGTAAACAGTGAGGTTCAATCATGACGGTGGAGATCCTCCCCTCCCTTGCAAAGGGGACTGTGAACGCGCCTGCATCCAAAAGCATGGCCCACCGCACGCTGATTTCCGCCGCGTTGGCTCAGGGCGTCAGCACATTGTGGAATGTTATGCCATCAGAGGATCTTTTGGCCACCATGGATTGCCTCAAAGCACTGGGTGTGGGAATCGATTATAACAGTCAATCCGCCGTTATTACCGGGATGCGCTTCAATTGTATTCCTAACGGTTCCGTGCTCCCCTGCCGGGAATCCGGCAGCACACTCAGATTCCTGATCCCTTTGGCATTAATATCTGAAAAGGAGATTTCCTTTACAGGTTCCCATCGTCTATTTGATCGTCCACTCGGTGTATATGAGGAGATATGCCGGGATCAGGGGCTGCTTTTTCGGCACGATGAAAACCGACTGACGGTGCGTGGGCGTCTCTCGTCCGGAAAGTATTCGATCCCAGGTAATGTGAGCAGTCAGTTTATCAGCGGATTGTGTTTTGCTCTGCCCCTGCTGGACGGTGACAGTGAAATCGAGATACTCCCCCCTCTTGAAAGCGCCCCCTATCTGGAGATGACGCTCCAGATTCTTTCTCAATGCGGCATCAGGGTTTATCGTGAGCATAACCGGCTTATGATACCCGGAGGACAACGCTTTTCTCCTCTCGCGTACCGGGTGGAGGGCGATTGGACCAACGCCGCCTATCTGGAAGCCCTCGGCTTTGAGAGCGGTGCCGTGCGTATTGCCGGACTCGACAATGACAGCATTCAGGGGGATCGAATTTATCCCGAGTTCTTCAAAAGCCTGCGGGAAAACGCCCCTGTTCTGGATCTGTCCGATTGTCCCGATCTGGGACCTGTGCTCTTTGCCCTGGCGGCAGCTCAGCACGGTGGCGTTTTCACCGGCATCAAAAGGCTTCGGCTCAAGGAGAGCGACAGGATCACCGCTATGGCAGAAGAGCTGCGCAAGTTCGGCGCTGAACTGAAGATTGATGCGGACACCGTGACCATTTTCCCTGCTTCGCTCCACGAGCCTGACTGTGTTTTATGGGGGCATGGTGACCATCGCATTGTCATGGCGCTCTCCATCCTCGCCTCAGTCAGGGGAGGTACGATCCGGGGCGCCGATGCGGTGAACAAGAGTTTTCCGGGGTATTTTGACACACTGCGCAGCCTTGGAGTCCGGTGGAGAATTGTAGAGGAAACGTGAGGAATAAGCCATGATGAACATGATTTTTGATCGTAAACTGCCCATTCCCATGGAGACGAAGGAGATGTATCCCCTCTCCCCCGCTCTGGCGGCTACTGTTGACGAGCGGGCAGCAGAGCTCCGTGATATTATCTCCGGACGGTCGGAAAAGCTGCTGCTCATCATTGGTCCCTGCTCTGCGGACAGCGAGAACAGTGTATTGGAGTACATAGGCCGCCTGCGAAAAGTGCAGGAGCGGGTACAGGATCAGATCTTTATCGTTCCGCGGATCTATACCAACAAACCCCGTACCACAGGCGAAGGTTATATGGGCATGCTGCACCAACCGAATCCGGGTGAAAAGCCTGACCTTTTTAAGGGTATTGTTGCGATCCGCGAACTCCATATGCGGGTCCTGTCGGAAACCGGCTTTTCCTGTGCCGACGAAATGCTTTACCCGGAGAACCACAAATATCTGGATGATGTGCTGGCCTATGTAACGGTTGGCGCGCGGTCTGTGGAGGATCAGCAGCATCGGTTGACAGCCAGCGGCGTGGGCATCCCCGTCGGCATGAAAAATCCCACCGGCGGCAGTATCGACGTGCTGCTCAACTCCATCGTGGCAGCACAGCATCCTCACAGTTTCATCTATCGCGGCTGGCAGGCTCATTCCCCGGGAAATCCATATGCCCACGCCATTTTACGGGGTTACGTGGACAAGCACGGCCGGTCTGTGCCAAATTACCACTATGAAAACCTGCTGCAGATGAGTGAAGCATATACAGAAAGAGGATTGGCAAACCCCGCTGTGATTGTAGATACGAATCATTCCAACTCAGGCAAACAATATCTGGAACAAATTCGCATTGCAAAAGAGGTCATGGGAAGCCGGAAGGCCAGTGGTGAGATTCACAAGCTGGTAAAAGGGCTGATGATTGAAAGCTACCTGGAAGACGGCTCACAGGAAATCGGCGGCGGCTGCTTTGGAAAGTCCATTACAGACCCTTGTCTGGGATGGGAGAAATCCGAGCGACTGATCTATGATCTGGCAGAATTGATTTAAGTATCTATAGAAAAGTACCGGGATGGAAGACTACTCTTCCATCCCGGTACTTTTTTCAATTAAGTGACCAATCAATCCTCTTCCGAAATGCCGTCCACGCGCTTGTGGGGGATGGCGATATCACCGGTCCATTCATTGGACGGTGTATGGCCTTCCTGCTCCCGGAAGGTAACGGTAACCGTGCGTTCCTGCGCAGAGATTGTGGCCGTCTGGGGGTTCTCATCCGGCGAGTAACGCCAACTCCAACTGGTCTCCTCCTTGACGGTGTAGGTGCCGACTGGCAAGCCCTTAACCTTTACGCACTCCTTATCCTTCTTCAGGACGACACGCATGAGCACGTTGCCATCGCCATCCATAATGGAGTAGAGGAAATCCTGTTCAGCCGCAGAGCCTCTGGTGATGATCAGCGTGCCGGTGATTTGCTTCGCGGTGAACACGGCCGTATAGGTAGCGTCGCCGGTCACGGGAGCAATATCCGGTGTCCAGCCGGTGAACGTGTAGGTGAACTGCTCATCATCGGGCTTGGTGGGCATCTCGCCGGCGTAAACGGGTGTTTCACCATAGGCAACCTTGGTGGTTTGCAGTTCCGTGCCGTCCTCGGCCATGAACCTGATGGTGTACTCATTCACCGTCTCACTGTATGTCGCCATGTAGGTAGCCTCGCCGGTCACAGGAACGATCTCCGGCGTCCACCCCGCAAACGTGTAAGTGTACTGTGCACTGCTCTCCTTGACGGGCGTCTCACCGGTGTAAGCAGGCGTCTCGCCATAAGCGACCTTCTTGCCTTGCAGAACCGCACCGTCCTCATTCACAAACGTGATCATGTACTCATTCACGGTGCTTGTATAGGTCGCCATGTAGGTGGCGTCGCCGGTCACGGATATAAGCTCAGGCGACCATCCGGAGAACGTATAGGTATACTGGGCGGTAGCCGTCTTCGTGGGCGTCTCGCCGGTGTATGCGGGCATCTCGCCGTAGGCGACCTTGCTGCTCTGCAGCTCCGTGCCATCCTCATCCACAAACCGGATGGTATACTCGTTCACCGTTTCAGTAAAGGTGGCCGTGTAGGTAATGTTGCCAGTCACAGCAGCCAACTCAGGCGTCCAGCCGACAAACGTATAGGTATACTGTGCGCTGCCTTCCTTGATAGGTGTCTTGCCGTCGTAGCTCGGCATCACGCCGTACTCGACATTCTCATCCTTCTCCAGCAAAGAACCGTCGTAATTATTCCAGGTGACGGTGTATTTGTTGGTCGACTCGGTATAAGTTGCCGTGTAGACCGCATCTCCGGTCACCTCTGCAACAGACGGCGTCCATCCAGCAAACGCATAGGAATACTGCGCATCGCCGGGTTTCCTGGGCGTTTCGCCATCGTAGGTAGGCAGCGTACCGAACGGAACATCCTTGTCCGTCTCCAGCACTGTGCCGTCTTCGTTCTTCCACGTAACAGTATATGTGTTCAGCGTTTCAGTAAACACCGCCGTGTACGTGGCGTCACCCGTCACAGAAGTGATCTCAGGGGTCCATCCGGAGAACGTGTAGGTGTACTGGGCCGTAGCCGCCTTGGTGGGTGTTTCACCGTCATAAGTCGGCGCAGTGCCATAGGGAACGTTCTTATCCGTCTCAAGCACCGTGCCGTCTGCGTTCTTCCACGTAATCGTGTAGCTGTTCTTCGTGGCGGTATAGGTTGCCGTGTAGGTGGCGTCGCCGGTCACTTCAACGACCTCTGGCGTCCAGCCCGCAAACGTGTACGTGTACTCTGCCGTGGCTTCCTTCGTAGCATCCGCGTGAGTCGGAACTGTGCCGTACTCAACCGT